>CAJIBP010000081.1_pt1 | contig 11494 bp, 14 predicted proteins | sample 9199361 | NCBI WGS metagenome assembly CAJIBP01 (sample SAMEA7708308, study PRJEB35096) | sediment metagenome | biome: marine neritic benthic zone biome [ENVO:01000025]; feature: sediment [ENVO:00002007]; material: shallow marine sediment [ENVO:03000034] sea grass bed [ENVO_01000059] ...
CCTTGGAACACCACGGCCCCATCGCCTTGCGTTACCCCAGAGGCACGGCGGAGGGAGTCGACATGGACGAGGAGTCCAAGACACTGTCTATCGGCCAGGGAGAGTTGTTGAGTGAAGGCAACGACTTGGGCATTCTTGCCATAGGCAATAGAGTCAGTCCGGCGGTTGCGGCGGCAAAAGAGTTGGATGAAGAAGGAATTAGTGCTTCAGTTGTAAATTGTCGCTTTGTCAAGCCATTGGATCGGGATCTAATCGTTCGGCTGGCTGACGAAACAAAACGTCTAATCACGGTTGAGGAAAATGCTTTACAGGGTGGGTTCGGCAGTGCAGTGCTTGAAATGCTGGCTGAAGAGGGCCATACTGATGTAAGGGTGGTCCGGTTGGGAATTGGCGATCACTTTGTGGAGCATAGCTCTCAGCAAACACAGCGATCCAGCTGCGGCATTGATGTCCAGGGGATTATTGAGGCTGCCCGAGCCATGGTCAAGGGAGATGGCACATAGCAAGCGCTTACGCCTTGATGTATTGCTGGTGGAAAGAGGATTGGCTGAAAGCCGCCAGCGTGCCGCTGCATTAGTTCTTGCAGGAAAGGTGCTGATAGAGGGACAAAAGGCTCTTAAGGCAGGACAACGTGTTTCTCTGGACGCGGTCCTGGAGGTGGCCGAAGAAGGAGATACCTACGTCAGCAGGGGTGGCGTCAAGCTGGCCGGAGCTCTGGAAGCTCTTGCTCTGAAGGTGGGCGGGCTGGTGGCCATGGACGTGGGTGCCTCCACCGGCGGGTTCACAGACTGTCTTCTCAGGAGAGGGGCAAAGACGGTGTATGCCGTCGATGTTGGTTATGGCCAGCTGGCCTGGAAGTTGCGTCAGGATTCCCGGGTTGTGGTGCTAGAGCGCATTAATATCCGCTATCTGACCCATGAACAAGTTCCAGAAATAGTTGATCTGGCAGTTATTGACATTTCCTTCATATCCCTCAAAAAGGTCATCCCCAAAGTCTTCGAATTCCTGAAAAGTGGTGGTCGGCTGCTGGCCCTGATCAAACCCCAGTTTGAAGTAGGGCGCGGCCAGGTTGGTAAAGGCGGGGTGGTGCGAAACCCCAAACTGCACACTCAGGTGGTGGAAGACCTGGAAGCCTTCTGTCAGAATCAGGGTTTGGAGGTGGAAGGGGTGGTTGAGTCGAGTCTGCTTGGTCCCAAAGGGAATCGCGAGTTCTTTATTTACGCTGTCAAGTCGAGACTATGAAGCTTCATCTTGTCTTTGTTGGCAAAACCCGCGAGCCGTATCTGCGAGAAGGAATTGAGGATTTCCTCAGGCGATTGCATCGATATGCTCATGTTGAGGTACAGGAAGTTCGGGCCGAACGGTTGAGCAGAGACGACCAGGCAGAGCGGGTGGTGGGGCTAGAGAGCTCAAGAGTGATGGCAGCGGTTCCTGAACACAGCCACCTGGTGGTTTTGGATCGCCAGGGAAGACAGATGTCATCAGAGACTCTGGCTCGCTGGTGGGAGAACTTGGAGAGGGAGGGATGCCGCAAGTTATGCTTTGTTGTCGGTGGAGTTCTGGGATTCTCTGATGAACTGCGGCGTCAGGCCCAGACCCTGCTTTCCCTATCCAAAATGACCTTCACTCACGAAATGAGCAGACTAATACTGTTGGAGCAAATTTACAGGGCCTGCACGATCATGCGAGGAGAGAAGTACCATAAATAACCGGGCTATACGGACTCAACCGTTTTTACTTCAGGCACCATTTGTTTAACGATGCGCTCTACACCCTGCTTGAGCGTCATTTGTGACATTGGGCAACCGCCACAGGCACCGGTCAGTCGTACCTTCACCACGCCATCCTCTTCCACATCCACCAGCTCGATGCCACCACCGTCGCGCTGGAGAGCAGGTCTAATTTTCTCCAAAGCTTCTTCAACTTGTTCCCTCATACTATCCTCCTTTAGCCAGTAACCGATCAGATTCAAAAAAACCATAAAATCGCCCGGCAAAAGTCCGGGCTGGGAGACTGACTGTCTGCTTTCTTGCATTGTATGCCAATATAACCACTGCCTCTGTACAAAGCAACCCGGTTTTTCCCAGGAGTTTCTTCATTTTTTAGGTCGGTTAAGTCTATGAAGAATCACCTGTAGAATTTGAGACTTGAAACTTTGACCTGTAAGCTGTACGGTATGCGCTTTACAATCTTCACTCTTTGTATACGGGGATCTCGCATGAAACAACACCTTATAAAGAAGATCAAGAACCGTCAGTCAGTGATTGGCATTATAGGACTCGGTTATGTGGGCCTTCCCCTAATGCTGCGTTTCACTGAAGTGGGCTTTGCTGTATTGGGGTTCGATATTGATGAAGCCAAGGTTGACGCGCTTAACAGGGGCGAAAGTTATATCGGCCACATCCCATCGGCAACCATCGCAGAGAGGCGTCAGCAACAGATTCAGCTTGAGAACGGCTCATTGATGCCCCTTTTTACCGCCACTGAAGACTACAGTCGGGCCGCAGAAGCGGACGTGCTTATTCTCTGTATTCCCACCCCGCTCAACAGTCATCGTGAACCTGATCTATCTTTCGTCCGCAATACCGTTGATTCACTGCTGCCACATTTACGCGACGGACATTTGATCAGCTTGGAGAGCACTACTTACCCGGGCACTACCGAAGATGAACTGAGGTCCAGGTTTGAAGAGGCCGGCTTAGTCGTTGGCAAGGACATTTTCCTGGTGTATTCGCCGGAGCGTGAGGACCCCGGCAATCCCATTTACAGCACTCGCAACATCCCCAAGGTTTGCGGCGGCTCGACCAAAAACTGCCTTGAAGTGGGTCGGGTACTCTATGGTGAGGTGGTCGACGAGGTAGTTGTTCTTTCTTCCACGAGGGCAGCAGAACTGACTAAACTCCTGGAGAATATCTATCGAGCAGTGAATATCGGATTGGTAAATGAACTCAAAATAGTAGCAGATCGCATGGGAATAGATATTAGGGAGGTCATCGATGCTGCAGCCAGCAAACCTTTTGGATTCACACCGTTTTATCCGGGGCCTGGATTGGGCGGGCACTGCATTCCAATTGATCCGTTCTATTTGACCTGGAAGGCTAGAGAATACGGCATCAACACTCGTTTTATCGAGTTGGCCGGCGAGGTAAACACGGCAATGCCACATTGGGTGGTGGGAAAGGTGATAGACGCGTTGAATGAGAGGGGTAAGTCACTCAAGGGAGCCGACATACTGATACTGGGACTCGCCTACAAGAAGAACGTTGATGATCCTCGTGAATCACCGGCCATGGAGATCATGGAGATCCTCCGGAGCAAGGGGGCGGAGCTAACTTACAGTGATCCTCACGTTCCAGTATTTCCGCCGATGCGTCGACATCAGTTCGATCTGCAATCTGTAGAACTGACCCAGCAAGTGCTGGAAACCGTGGATTGTGTGCTGTTGGTGACCGATCACGACGACTTCCCCTATGAGTTGATTGCAGCACATGCGCCGTTAATCGTCGATACCCGCGGAGTTTATCGCAGTGATGATGCTAAAGTGATCAAGGCATGATAAGTTTTCTCCTCGGTTCATCTCTCCAAAATCGATACCGCAGGATCTTATGACCATTCCTCAAGGTAATATCCTCCAAGAACACCTTCTCGCTAGAACTGACGTGATAACAGAGCTGCAAGTTGGCCATATGAATTTGCTCTGCAAGCGGTAGGTCATTGGCCACTTCAACCGTGTAATAATTGCGGTCTTGTTTTTTAGCAGGCATATATAACTTCCCTCCAAGGACAAGGTTGGCCTTAATAAACTCACTCAGGTTATTAGTCTCCAAAATATCCAATTTGTTTCGCCAATATTCTGGAAAAAGGTTAAACCGAGATTTGCCTGGATGGCGGGCAAACCTCTAAAGGACGCGAGGGGCGACACCGCGATGGCTGATTACTGAGTACGCAAAAGAGATCAACTCAGCTAGTCAACACCTATCAGTATTTGCACATCGAAGCACTCAGATGGACTTTGTTTCGCAGGTCCCACTTTGGTCTGCCTGGCAATGACATTCTTGGAGAAACTACTGTTTAATTCCCGCCTTTATTTTGGCTTGGCACTGTGTTTGCAATAAAAGAGCACTTGGGAGAGCAATTGACATGACTGACTGCAGGAAACCCCTAGATTGCAAGTACTACCCGTTGTGTCGAGATCTACAGTTGGTCAGTGGGGAGATACCCGTCAGCTTTTCCGGTATTCATGACATTGCGCTACAAAAAGAAGCAAAGTCTATCTGTAGCAAGTGCCCTGATTATGTACCAAAGGAAATGGCAGGGGCAGCCTAGATGCTAGTCAGAGGAGCGCATCTTTTCAAGGAGCTCTCTCGGAGTAAGACTTCCCATGATCCACCTCCAATCTCACTCCTTGCTGTCATCTTTCTCTGCCTCTTTCTTCTTTGCTTTTTCTCTTTTCGCCCGCTCCTTTAGCGCCTTGTCCCAATATCTCTCCCTTTCTTTCATTTTGTCTTTGCGTTTCTGCTTGCCGCTCTTTGGGTTTTTATTCGACATAAACCACACTCCTTTCACTAATTGCCGGATCAAGGTCTTTACTGCAGTCGGAAAACCAGGTCCTTTGGGCCAGGATTCCTTACTCAGGTTCTTCCGGTTTTAGCCAAGGTACTGGTCCGCAGATGTTATTCTTGGCAAGGAAAGTTGCTCAACAAGGAAGCATAATCGCAGCAGCATTGATGACAGCTCCATTCGACTCTCGTGAACAAGTCCTCCTTGATGGTCTTTGCCGCATGGGAAAAGTGGCGGTACTTCTCCTTATAAAACAAAAATCCATGTTGATAAAAGCAGTTTATTGGACTAATCTTTGATGCACTAGCCCGGATAATTCATGAATCGGATGCTGCGACCGTGGATATGTCCGCCCTTCCTGGCGTCCTCGGGCCTCGAACCCTGCGACGTACTGTTCAAGTACGCCTCGGATTCGAGCCCCTGCGGTTGCTAGGTGGCGCGGTCATCTTCACGGTCTCGCGACGTCAATTCACGAAATATCCGGGCTAGACAGAATTCCTTTGCGGAGGTCGGTAGCCATGAGAAAAAGAATGCTATTCGTTCTACTCCTAACCGTTCTATTTATTGATTGTGCTGGTTCTGAGGATTTCGATGTACTTCCTGGCCACCAGCCGGTGATTCACGACTCGTACGCACGTTCCGTTGTTCGCCCCGGTACCACCTGGAGAATCTACTTGCATGCCGAAGATTATGAGGGGGACATGGAGGAAATAGTTACATTTGTTACCCAGACAGGTACTGCCCCCTTCCAGACGCATTACGTTAAACTGAAGGGTGAGGACACCAAGGAGGTGGCGGGATATCTCTATTTGCCCACCCCCAGTGATACCCAGATGCTGGGAGATAGAATACAGGTGATGCTTGTACTGCGGGATAGCAGGGGCAACTCCAGTCAGCCCATTAAATTCTCGTTGCGATTTGATTATGTGGCACTAGAGGAAATACCAGAAAAATGGAAAGGGGTTGCCAACCGTAGACTTGGTGTCATAACCAATGAGGATGTCTCGGCTTCCCAGGGCAGGCCGACTAGAGGAAAGGGATTATAATCGACTGGCCACAGTTATGGGTTGCTCTGAGCTAATGATTCTGATACCAAAAGAATGAAATCTACTTAGTTAGGGGATAACAAACAAGTAGTTAGCCTTGGGGGCGTCTCCAACAATGAAAAAGAGGACCTTGCTTATCATTGCATTGAGTATTCCGCTTTTGGGGTTTTTCGGTCCGAAAAAGGTGAAGAAAGGGAAACCGCCGATCATTCTCGACTCTTACGCAGTCAGTAAAGTTCAGCCAGGTGCTACTTGGAGGATTTACTTGCATGCCAAAGACGATGATGGTGATATGAAAGACATCACCGCCATGTTGCTGGAACCAGGTAATGTTATTTCCCCAGTTTCATTCACTCGCATTAAGGAAGCAAAAAACCGTGGTGAGTTCAAAGGCTACATTCATCTGAGAATTCCCTCCAGTAGTTTTTTCCTCGGGAAGAAATTCCTGATAAGAATTCAGGTACGCGATCAAGAATTTAGCCGCAGCAACGTAGTCAAGTTGCCCTGCACTTTAGCCAATGTGCCGACACAGAATGCCCCGGAGAAGTGGCAATCCGCTGCTAATAATGGATTGGGTGGCGTAATGATTGACCTCGATGAATTAGACGACTGGCGCAGTGTCTATTAGCTTGATAAGGTGGGTGTCTCAAGTTCCTTATTTTTACTTGAGGGAGGCAATCATCATGTTGAGTTTCTCTATGATTATACGTTCGGCAATGGCGGGCAAGCGCTCCTCTACAAGGCGGGTTAAGACTGCTTCGATCTTGTAGCTCATCAAATCGGCCAGATCACCGTCTGAGGACGGGGGTGAAGTGCATTCCTCATCAATCTCGACTTGTTCTTCTTCAATTTCACTCTCTAAGCCCAGTTCAGCCAGAAGATCCTCTGAAGATTTCTCATCAGGCATAGAAGACTCGGACTCTGGTTTCGCATCGTCTTCAGAGGCGGAGGACGTTGTGTCCAGATCGCAGAAAAGATCTTCAGGCAGTATATCATCAACATCAAGAGTTTCTGCAGAGGCTTCCTCTTGCTCCTCACTCATCTTAAGAAGCGAGGAGGCGTCAACCTCGCGCGTAGCGAGGAGTTCAACCATAGCATCGGCAGCGTTTTGATCGTCCGCATTTTTCTCAGTCGCCGCAACATCGTCATCTTCTCCAGTTCTCGCCCCACCCTCGAGTTTTAGTATGGCCTCGACCTCAGCATCAGCACTCTTCAAGGCATCAATTGTAGCTCCCATCTCATCGTCCACCGGCCCGAGGTCAGACGGTGGCTCATCTGAGTCTCCTGACATAACCATGGTCAGATCTAGATCCTCCATCGCCGTTGTGTCATGGTTGAGCCCCATCGCCGACCCCTCGTCATCGGAAGACGGCTCAGACAAAATTGGACCCTGGGTTTCCACCGCTTCCGCTAAATCGGCAACCTCGGTATCGATAGTATCGAGGAGGAAATCGAGTTTCTTATCGGCCCTTCTCTGAGATCTGCTATCATCGTCTTTTTTTCCGACAGAATTGTTTTTCATTTCCCTCTTTCCACACTGACCGAAAGACATGCAGGTTGCACACACCGCCAAAATCAAAGAGCTTTTCTGACTCAGTTTTACCTAGCAAAAGCAATGCCAACCGCATAGTTTTTTCTTTGAGTTCACCAGTTGTCATCTTGCATTTGTATTTCGTACCTTGACCAAGAAAATCACAGTTGAGCAATTGTCAAAGAAGAATTATCTCTTCGCTCTGCAAAATGCAGTTTTGATTTAACCCGGATGTCTCATGAATCCACCTGCGGCGGACTGCGACCGCGTTCGGATTTCGGATCTCTGATTTCGGATTTTTGAACGCACAATGAAGACTTGTATCAAGTGCATTCCGAAATCCGCATTCCGCATTCCGAGTTCCGAAGGCGGTCTCGCAACACCAATTCATGAAACATCCGGGTTAGCTATTTGACTATTTGACTATTTTACGATTAGAATCGCGACGAAGCTAAATCTAGGAACACTGGGGAAAAGGATGAAGCAGAATCTGGTGGAACAAATTGCTGAACTCAGGCGTGAGCTAAAGGCAGTTATCCTGGCCCATAATTATCAACGGTCTGAAGTCCAGGATATCGCTGATTATACAGGGGATTCGCTTGAGCTTAGCCGCAAGGCGGCCGCAACCGACGCCAATGTAATAGTTTTTTGTGGGGTGCATTTTATGGCGGAAACCGCCAAAATTCTCTCGCCGGAGAAGACTGTATTGCTTCCTGACGAAGAAGCAGGCTGTCCTATGGCGGATATGATCACCTCGGAGCAGTTGGAGCGGGAACAGGCAAAGTACCCGGGCGTCCAGACCGTCTGTTATGTCAACTCCAGCGCCGCTGTCAAGGCAGACTCCGAGATCTGCTGTACTTCCGCTAACGCGGTTCAAGTTGTCCAAGCTATGGATCGGGATCGCCCTATTCTTTTTGTACCGGACCAGTATCTTGGCCATTATGCAATGCAGAAGGCGGGCATAAAGATGCATCTCTGGCCCGGATACTGCCCGACCCATATGAAAATAGGGATGAACGATATCGTCAGGGAGAGAGAACGCTATCCGGAGGCTAAAGTTCTGGTTCATCCCGAGTGCCGGCCCGATGTGATCGAGGCCGCAGATGAGGCCCTGAGTACAGGTGGCATGATTCGCTATGCGCGATCATACGAGGGCAGCACTCTGATTATTGGTACGGAAACCGGAATTCTCCACCGGCTGCGCCAAGAGAACCCTGCTGTGGAATATGTGCCGATTACCGAGCGGGGCCTCTGCCCCAATATGAAGCGGATCACCCTGGAGAAAGTTCTCTGGTCCATGCAAGCGATGAAACCTAAGATTGAAATCCAGGAAGATGTGCGGCAGAAGGCCTTCTCAGCGGTAGAAAGGATGTTGAAGCTGTGAGCTTCGGCAGCCCCAAGGCAACTCTCCGCCATTTGTCCTGAGAAAACAAATGATTATCTTCTATACTGCTGACCTGCATGGAAACAAGGAGCTCTATTCAGAACTTTTTACACTTGCCATACAGAAGAAGACCCAAATGATAATCATAGGGGGAGACATGCTGCCTCACCATGGGCCTTTCAAATACTCCCTCCAGGAACAACAAGATTTCATTTTCGGGTATCTTGAACCGACACTTAGGGATTTTCTCACCAAAGCTCCGCAAACCACTGTATACGCAATGCTGGGAAATGATGACTGGCAAACCAGCAATAAGCACTTGAGAAGCTTGGCCAAGAAAGGATTATTGCGGATGCTTCACGGCGAGAAGCATGAGGCTGAGTCTGGTTATGAGCTGATAGGCTTTGCTTATGTCCCTCCCACTCCGTTTACCATCAAAGATGGTGAGCGGAGAGACCTGAGCGGAGATCCTGTTGAGAGGCAGCGCTGCACGGCCTGTTGCAGCCGGGATGGGAAGATAGTTGTGGTTGATCCTATTCAGCATTTTGCTGGTGTTGCATCCATTGAGGAAGAGCTAGAACGGCTACCAAAACCAAAAGACTTCCTCAAGACTATTTATGTCATGCACTCTCCACCATTCAGAACCGGCCTGGACAGATTATTTGACGGCCGCTGGGTCGGTAGCCGTGCGATAAGGGCGTTCATTGAAAGACACTCTCCTTTTCTGACGCTCCATGGTCATATTCACGAAGCAGCGGAGATTAGTGGCACCTATCTGGATCGGATTGGGGAAACAATCTGCATCAATCCAGGACAGTCCAATGAGGAGCTTTACGGAGTAATCTTCGAGCCGAAAGATATTCTTGGCACCGTTGAGCATACGGTGTTTGGAAAAATGGCGCCTAGCCCGGATTATTCATGAATTCCTATTATTTTCATGAACAATCCGCCCAACTGGCTTCGACTCTGGCCTTTCAGGCCTTCGCTCAGGGCTAGCCTTGAGCGGGTGCAAAGCACCCTGTCGAAACCGTTCGGCTGAGCTCACGGCCGAAGCCCGCAACAAAGATTTGGCTGTTGTTGCGGGTGCTTATTCACGAATCTCTCGGATTCGTGAATAATGCAGGCTAGCGCAGAGCGCATGGAGTGAAGCGTTTTCATGCGAGAAAAGTAATACCAGTTGGTAGCTGGATAGCGTTACCACTATATTTTATTTACTTATATTCTTATGTTACCGCCAAGACAGTCTAGAAAAATTTTGAGTCCCCGATACTGGTGGCAGGAATTTCAGCGGCAGCTCAGGGAGTTGCGCGGCAAACCCCATGAAATCTCTTTAGGGATGGCCATAGGAGTATTTATTGGTATCACGCCAACCATGCCCTTTCACACAGTGCTGGCCGTATCTTTGGCGGTGCTGTTCAGAGCCAGCAAGTTAGCTGCGGCTCTGGGTGTGTGGGTGTGTAATCCACTGACCATCCCACTTTTCTACTACGGCAGCTATCGCCTTGGGCGGTTCGTCCTTGGTTTGCCGGAACTGAACCCGCCTTCAGACTATTCACTCCTCTCTCTGGTGCAGCTGGGCAGCCACGTGACGGTGGCAATGTTACACGGCGGTGTGCTGTTAGGGATCTTGCCTGCTCTGTTGGCGTATATTCTGACATACAAGTTCACCCGCTCTCAGCGTTTTCAAGGCACACCGAGCTGAACTCCGTGGACAAGCATAATCTATGATCTCCCCTCGAAAGGCACTAAAGATTCTAGGCAAAAGACCAGCCAAGAGCTTGGGCCAACACTTTCTGATTCACCGGGCAACTGCTGAAAAGATCGCTGCGGCCATTAATCCCGCACCCGGAGACATGGTGGTGGAAATCGGTGCAGGGCTTGGTGCTCTGACCGGGCCGCTCAGCCGAAGCGGCTCCCGCTTGGTAGCGGTGGAGATTGATCCTGATTTGGCAGGATTCTTACGTAAGGAGTTCATGGAAAAGACACCTGATGCGCTAGTTAGAGTGGAGTGTACGGACATACTAGGTCTGGATCTCGAAGATCTGTACGGTCGTTTTCAAATAAAACTAAAAATCATTGGCAACCTACCCTATAATATTAGCAGCCCTGTCATCTTTAAGCTCATGAAGGCAGCGCATTGTATTCAGGAAGCGGTGCTCATGCTGCAAACCGAGGTGGCGGAACGAGTGCTGGCATCGCCTGGCAGCAAGGATAACGGTATCCTCTCGATAATGACTGCTTATCATTGCGAGCGCGAGAGGCTAATGGGGCTCAAACCATCCCAGTTTCACCCTCCACCAAAGGTGGACTCTCAAATTGTAAGGTTGTCGTTTAGGTCCTGTCCCCTGGAACCCGAAGTGGATGAGGGCTTGCTGCTCCAGGTGGTAAAGGCGGCATTCGCTCATAGACGCAAGACTTTGAAAAATAGCCTCCTGTTAAGCAATCTCCCCGGTTTGACCCGGGAGGTAGTTGTCATAGCCCTGGCCAAAGCAGGCATTGAACCAAATAGGCGGCCTGAGAGTCTTGGTCTTGAGGAGTTCTTGCGGTTGGCGGATTCATTGACAAGTGTGAGTGGAAAATCAATTGACGCGCTGATATAGTCATGATTATAATAACAAGTTATGCCTCTTTGATTTTAGCATCGAAAACCTGGTCCTCAGGGCCAGGTCAGAGTTGGGAGGATTTCAGATTTAAGATTGTAGATTTTGCTTGAGTGTTTCTGCATTCAGTTCTTAAGAGAAATCTGCAATCTGCATTCTGAAATCTACAATCGCTGGGTTCCAATACTCCAGCAGACTCATGCAAAGGGGAAAGAACTATAGAGCCCCCTATGGGGGCAGATCAAAGCCGGGTCCTCAGGGCCCGGATTCTTTACTGTTAGCATCGAAAGCCTGGCTCTCCCTCCGGGCCGCAGGCAAATGACCCAACGGTACCGGGAGCCGTTTCCTCGGGGCGAATAGGTCCTCAGATCCA
>CAJIBP010000562.1_pt1 | contig 11424 bp, 11 predicted proteins | sample 9199361 | NCBI WGS metagenome assembly CAJIBP01 (sample SAMEA7708308, study PRJEB35096) | sediment metagenome | biome: marine neritic benthic zone biome [ENVO:01000025]; feature: sediment [ENVO:00002007]; material: shallow marine sediment [ENVO:03000034] sea grass bed [ENVO_01000059] ...
CGGCAACCATGACTGGCAACCAGGTGCAGAGCAAGAGCGATGTTCAAAAGGCGCTTGAGTTCGCCCAGCAGATTGAGGGAGTCTCAGGAGCTATGATCATCGTTGGAGATCAAATTGGTGCTTGGGGTGAAATTGAGCTTGTTCCTGCCGTCTCGGGTTAGTCCGACATCCCCCAGAATTCACTGGTCAGAGTGAGAAGTAATCGACCATTGACGGAGACTAACCATCTTTAGCGAAAATGGTTTGCTTACATGACGCTAGCTTCCAAGTACTTATTATTTTAGACGCCTATTAAGTTAGCTCCGCAAAAATGTTATAATTCCGTTTAATTTCAATATGTTTTGCGGAGCTAACTTAATAGGCGTATTCCACAATACGAGGTAAGTTTTCTATCTCGAAGCGCCTGTAAATTGGTCCAATTCATAGTAGAGGCTAGAAATTTCTTGGCAAGAATTTTGACCTCTTTTTGAGCACTGTCAATAATAGCCCTAGGAAGGCAGGATGAGCGTTGCTCATGGAGTATGCTCATCATACACATAGAACTCGATGAATGCATTCCATCGCCGTCTATACGCCGTTGTCAACCCTATAGCCGCTCTCGGAAGGGCGAGCCGCTTCTGGCCGCAGCTGCGAAAGCAGCTCCAGGAAAGAATTGGCCCGTTTCCCTGGGATTGGACCGGATCACCAATGCATGCAACATCTTTGGTTCGCACCGCTCTCCTAAAGGGATATGATTTGATTGTCAGCGTCGGTGGTGATGGTACTCACAACGAGGTGATCAACGGGTTCTTCACTGACGGTGCGATCTTCAACCCCCGAGCGAGTCTCGCTGTGGTACCGTGTGGAACTGGCAGCGATCTCTGCCGTTCTCTTGGGATCAGTAGCGGCATAGCGTCCACAGTGGAAACAATCCTGTCTGGCTGGGAGCGAGAAGTGGATGCCGGCCGCTTAATATTCTCGCAGGCTTCAAATTCAGCCTGCGAACGTCTGTTTCTTAATGTTGCGAGCTTGGGACTCTCGGCTCGAGTCAACAACAATCTGGGGAGTCAGCCACATTTTCTTGGTGGCTCAGGTCGCTTTCTTCTGGCCACTGTCCGGACGCTTCTTGAGCACCGGCAAGATCGGGTCTCTTTAGAGATTGATGGGGAGGTGTTTCCCGACCAGCTGACTAGCATGGTAGCTGCTGCCAACGGCAAGTTTTTTGGTGGTGGCATGCGGATAGCTCCGCATTCCCGATTCGACGACGGTCTCCTAGACGTGGTGATGATAGGGGCGGTCAGCCTCCTGGATTTTATACGTTGGGGCCCACGCTTCTACCGAGGCAGGTATTTGAGTCACCCCCGTATCCAATACTGGAAAGCTCGCACCATCCTGGCCAAAAGCGAGGTTCCGGTACCGGTTGAGGTCGATGGAGAGACTGTGGGTACCCTTCCAGCCAGCTTCACAGTCCTGCCCAAGGCCGTTCGGATACTAGGGCCTGGTTAATCTAGGCTTGCTCGCGTAAGCGCTTACTGCTTGGTATTCAGTGCCTTCTGCTAACTCCTTGAGGTTACTGACGGCCCCCTTAAATCAAAAGGGTATTCCAGATAGCACCGCTATTTCTGGGGGAATTCTTGGAAATTCGAATAGTTTTGATGGTGAGCGTAAAGGTTCGAAGTGGTGAAGCTGGGACTACTTTTTGATGGTCAAGATAGACTTGCGACGCGCACGGCTGTTGATGAGGAATGTGTATCATGTGGTCCTCAGATTGAGGATTTAGCGCTTTCCTTTGAAAGATTGGCAGACAATTATAGTTTGTGATTCGGGGTGCTTTTGATTGGGTCAATTGGTTATTTAAGGGACTAATCCGCACTGTAGCCAAGATAAAATGATCTTATACCCACTAAGCCTTGTGTGTAGCCTAGCCAGTTCAGAAGTTGGTAGTTCTGCTATCTATCTGGAGTCCCTGCTATGCCATAGATTCGCGATCTGCAATCATATCTGGATGATCAGGGTAGTTTGTCTCAAGTGGTATTTTTCTGGTCAGACCGCTTTATCGAAACTTCATATTGCATACGAATCTGTCGAAAAAGTCCTGAGTACTTATTCTTGCTATTTCCGCACCTAGTAAAATCAACTACTTACAAGTCAAGACACGCCTCAAAACTGCTGTTTCGAGGGTTTTTCGACAGTCTCTACTTTAATCTCCACTTTTTAGCTTGAGACCGAGCTACCACACCTTGGGGCAAGGATGCTTGGGCCAAAAGTAGAGATCCTGACTATGGCAAAAAATTGGCGAGAATCCAGGAGATTCTCTCGAAATTAGGCAGCAACGAGTTCTTCTTTTCAATCGACGAATTTGGACCCGTTGCGATCAAAATGAGAGGCGGAAAGAAGCTGGTTGCTCCCAGCGAATACCCGACTGTACCTCGATTTCAGAAGTCGAAGGGGAGCCTTCTCATGACGGCAGCCCTGGAACTCAAATCAAACCAAATAACTCACTTCTATTCGACTGAGAAAAACACGAAAGAAATGCTCAAGTTGTTAGAAATACTGTTGAGGCAATACTCCAGCGCTGAGCACATTTACCTTTCTTGGGATAACGCGTCGTGGCACGTTGCAAGGAGATTAAAGAAAAGAGTTAGAGAAATAAATAGTCCTGAATATAGAACTGAAAACAGTTGCCCATACGTGGAACTTGCACCTCTGCCTTCTGGAGCACAATTTCTAAACGTTATCGAATCAGTCTTCAGCGGAATGGCGAAGGCAATCATACACAACAGTGACTATCAGTCTGTTGAGGAGTGTCAAGAGGCCATTGACAGATATATCTCAGAGAGAAATGAGTATTTCATCCAGAATCCTAAACGGGCAGGGAAGAAGATATGGGGAGAGGAGCGCGTCAAGGCTGTATTTAGCGAGAGCAATAATTGCAAAGATCCTAAATGGATGAACAAATGGTAAACCAATTCCCGCCCCTCACTCGTTTTCTGAGAGTCTGCAGCTTGCGCCAGAACTTCATCCACCACCGACTTGCTCGCAACATTATGGGCCAATGTAACTCCACGAAACCCTTCCCCGATAGCTGATAACTCTGCATCTTCGGCAAGTGCGCTCCACGGATAAAGAGATAGCCATGATCCGGAAAGCTCAAAAAAAAACCGCATATCCTTCAAAAGACGTACGGGGGAAGCCAAGCCCATGCTCGTAGAAATGAATTGATTCTTCCAGGTCTTTAACGCCAAGTGTGACAATGTTGATCCTTGGCTTCATCTGTGATCCTCTGCTGAGCCTATCGGCCGAGATCAGCGGCGGGGTGATGGGTTTAAGATGTTTGACCTTTCGCACTCAGTACAGAAATCAAAAGAAGCTGTTAGCCCCCCCGACTGTAGCGAGTTGGATGTTTTACGTCCTCCAAACAGGGCCAGTTCAAAGACTTTGAAGAAACCATCAACGTCATGGAAACCGATTTCGCGAAGCCAGCGGCATTGCTCCTCGACTGTGGCGAGTATGTTCTCCTTCTTGTCTGGTCGTCTGTAGTACTTGTCGGCTATTGCGTCTCTAGTTGTGTCGGGATCGGATCTGGAATGGAAACCGTGCAAGTGATCTACGAAAAACTCATCGAACAGCTGCTCCCCTGCTGGCGTGCAAGAGGCCACATGTTCGAGGTTAAGGAAGATGCCACCCGGAGAAAGCAGATTCGGGTTGTTTTGGTCTCTATCTACGAAAATCCAATGTTTATAAGTGGTTGAAATCATTAAATCCGGCTTCCAGAGGGCTAAAGTACTTGTTTTTTTGATGAATGTTGGTATACTCGCAAAAAATTTCGCGAGGGACGCTAAAACCTTAGCGGAATTAGTAAAGCGATTGTAAGGGAAAGGATAGATCGGGCAGGTGAGAATTGCAGTACTCTCTGATACACATCTGCGCGAGGTGTCGCCTGAGTTCCAGAGCCTCTTGGAAACCCATCTCCAAGGCACGGATCTAGTTTTGCACGCAGGAGATTGGGTTGGCAGTGCGGTTCTCGACTTTCTCGAAGGTTACCCTTTGGTTGCAGTATTCGGCAACATGGACGATATGCTAATCAGGGAGAGGCTGCCATACAAAAGGGTGGTCCAAGTTGATGGTTTCAAGCTTGGTCTCATCCACGGGTGGGGAACCAATTTCCATCTTGAAGAACGGGTGAGGGGAGAATTTGAGGGAGTCGACGCCATCATATATGGCCATAGCCACCGACCCACCTCTCATTGGCACGGTGACATACTCTATTTCAATCCAGGGTCTGTAACCCAGAACAGGGGCGTAGGCTACAACACTATGGGTTTCATTACCCTGGGGCGATCGATCGAAACGGAAATTGTTAAACTTTAGGTGAAGACCATGCAGAATCTGTGGGCACCCTGGAGAATGGATTACATCCTGGGCGACCGGCCGCATGGATGCATCTTCTGCCCCGAGGGCAGAGGCGAGATCGACGAAGAAAGACTCCTTCTCTACCGTGGTGAGCGGTCCATGGTGGTGATGAACCGCTTTCCCTACACCAATGGTCACCTGCTGGTGGCTCCCTGGAAGCACACCCCAACGCTTGACAGTCTCGATGAGGATGAGCTGCTTGATTTGACCAAGACAGTTCGAGGCTCTCTTGGTATCCTACGCGAGACAATGAGCCCTGACGGATTCAATGTGGGACTGAACATTGGAACGGTGGCAGGCGCCGGCATGGAGGCGCATGTTCATTTTCATATCGTGCCGCGTTGGAACGGTGATGTTAACTTCATGACGGTTTTTGCCGAGGTACGAGTTGTTCCGGAGCATATACAGCAAACCTACCAGAAGCTACTCCCCTATTTCACAAAGGAGAGATTGAATGAAACAGATTAAGGTTGTGGGGTTGTTACTCCTAGTAGTGTTACTGGTTGCTTTCCTCTTCCAGAACTATAATGCGTTTCTTGCCACAACCACTTTGGAGTTCAAGCTATTCGGGCTTCTGCAATTTCGCTCCATGCCTATCCCTCTTTACGGTCTGATTCTATGCTGCATCTTTGGGGGGGGATTGGTGACAGCCCTGTATTTTGGTCTGGGCAGCTTCCGTATGCGCGGTACTCTACGTTCTCTTCAGCGGCAAAACAACAGCCTGCAGGAAGAGCTCAAATCCCTGCGCAACCTACCCATCACCGAGGCGGAAGTACCGGCCGTTCGACCGGAGGATACTCCAAGGAATGACTCTGAGGAGAAAGCAGAGCAAACGAATTCTTGAAAAACCAACGTGATGGATGGATGAGATTACACTACATATTTTGGGAACGGAGTTTGGTATTCTCGTCCTCCTTGTTGTCGTAGCCATCTTGGCCGCCGTCGTCGGCTACTATCGTGGCAAACGTAAAGGAGCCGCGGACTCGAAACTGCAGTCAGCCAACCCACCAGAAAGCTATTCTGCGTTCCTTCAAGGGATACACTACATACTGGCCAATGAGACTGACCAGGCCATCGAGGCTCTCAGCCGGGCAGTGAAGATTAACTCAGAGACCATTGAAACATATGTGGCCCTGGGTAACCTATATCGGGCCAAAGGTGAGATAGACCGGGCCATTCGCATACGACAATCTCTTCTCCTTCGGCCAAAGGTTGATCCAGATATCAAACTTCAAGCTCTCTTCGATCTGGGAATGGACTACAAACAAGGCGGCTTCCTACATAGGGCGATTTCTACCTTCGAGGAAGTAATCCGGCGTGCTCCGAAGAGACTGGACGCCTATAAGGAGCTTGAGAGCCTATGCGAGGCCACCCGAGATTGGCAGCGAGCCTACGAGCTCCAGAAGGAGATCGGCAAGCTGAGTAACAGGAATGAACAGCCCATTCTGGCTCACCTGCAAACCGAGCAAGCCAAGGGTGAAATGAAAAAGGGCAACCTTGATAGTGCCAAGGGCCACTTGAAAAAGGCACTTACTCTGGATTCCAACTGTGTTGACGCCCGATTGCACCTTGGGGAGCTCCATTGGTTGAAGAATAGGCGAAGAAAAGCGCTATCCATCTGGAAAAAGCTTGTGAGAAATAGTCCGAAGTGGGCACATCTGGTTCTCTTGCGCTTGGAGGAGAGCGATGGGGAGTCCGGCGACGAAGTACGTCTGGTGGATTTTCTTGAATCCATTGCCCGGGAGGATCTAAAGCCCAGAGCCAAGTTAGCGCTTGCTCGCTGCTTCCTGCGGCGCCACAGCAAGGAACAGGCTATGTTAGCCTTGAGGGGAGCACTAGAGCTTGATCCCCATCTGCAAGAGGCGCGCAGATTATTGGGCGAGGCCCTGCTGGAAGACAATGATCAAGATGATGCCCTGAAGGAGTACCGTGACCTGCTAGGTCACCTGCGGTCGCCGGCGAAGAGTTATATTTGCCAGAACTGCGGCCTGGAGGCAGACGAGGTGGCATGGAAGTGTCCAAGATGTCAAAAATGGGACACTGTCCAACCCAGAAAGAGTACTGGCGATTTCTAGTGTCAGAATCCCTCGGCAGTGAACAAGGAAATCTGAATCTCGAGGCGCGAAATCCAGATCAGCGATGTGAGATATGGGATGTGCGATACTAGTATTGCCCAGGTCCTATTCACACATCTCACATCCCATATTTTCTGCGTTCTTTCGAGTTTGTCGTCCCTGAACTCCTTGCGTGGACCTAAGCCACTGTGTCAAGTGAGAGATATGGGACGTGGTCAGTTTGCGAAAGGGGGATACTCTTAGAATGATTCCATTAGATTCTCCCTTTGACGAAATCGGTTTGGGTGATTTCAGAGTTGTCATCCCCTCGGCTGTCCCTACTATCTAAAGTTTAACTAAGCGTCGGTTGTTGAGGTAGCTGCCAAATGAGCAAAGTAACTCCCATGATCCAGCAGTACCTCGAGATCAAAGAGAGGTATGGTGATGCAATTCTCTTCTACCGCATGGGAGACTTCTATGAGATGTTTTTTGAAGACGCTGTAGCGGCCTCGCGGGAACTGGAAATTACCCTAACCTCGCGAGACAAGCAGGCGGAAGATCCAATTCCTATGTGTGGTGTGCCTCATCATGCAGCGGATACATACATTGCCAAGCTAGTGGAAAAAGGGCATAAGGTGGCCCTGTGTGAACAGGTGGAAGATCCCCGGCAAGCTAAGGGCCTGGTCAGGAGGGAAGTGGTGCGGGTGGTTACCCCGGGAACTGCCTTGGATAGTCTTGACAGTAAAAGCCCCAACTATCTTGCCGCCGTCTGCTGTAATGGCGAGACATATGGTCTGGCGTTCCTCGATCTTTCCACAGCCGAATTTCGCATGACCCAAACAGAGAGCGAGGCGTGGCTCCTTGAGGAATTGGGCCGGGTTGAGCCGCGGGAGCTTCTGGTCCCTGAAGACCCCGAACGTGACCGGATTTGGTGGCAAGGCCAAGTGCCGGGATGCAGTATCCAAGTTCTGGAAACCGAAAAGTTTGCCTACGCCAGCGCCCACAAGCATTTGATAAGCCAGTTTAAAGTGCACTCCCTGGAGGGTTTCGGCGTGCACAATTCCCCACTGGCGGTGAGTGCAGCAGGTGCAATTCTGGCCTATGTGCAACAAACGCAGCGACAGACGGCCGAGCACGTGCGCAAGGTGATTCCCTATCAGCGCGACGACTATATGATCATTGACGAGGTCACGGCTCGCCATCTGGAGCTATTCCGTGCTTGGCACGGAGGAACAGGCGGTACGCTTCTCAAGTTGGCTGACCAAACGGTAACTGCCATGGGTGGGCGGCTTCTGAGAACCTGGATGCGTTACCCGTTGATTAAGGTTGGAGAAATTAGCGCACGTCAGGATGCCATTGCTTGCTTTCGAGAGCATGAGGCCGTACGCACTCAAATCCGCAAGGAGCTGGAGATCGTCTACGATTTGGAACGATTGAATAGCCGAGTGGCCATGGGTACGGCAACTCCCCGCGATCTTTCCGCTCTGAGACGATCACTGCAGGCTCTGCCTCGGCTAAAATACCTTCTGGGTGAGTTGGAGAACGCTACCCTCTCTGAACTAGCCGAAAGTTTAGACCCCCTGGAAGACATCGCTCTGCTGTTGCAGGCAGCTTTGGTTGATAATCCGCCGCCAAGCCTTGCAGAAGGTGGTGTGATTCGCCAGGGATATCATGAGGAACTGGATCGGCTGCTGGCGATCAGTCGGGACGCCAAAACATGGATTGCCAAACTGGAAACGAAGGAGCGGCGGAAGACAGGAATTGCTCCTTTAAAGGTGGGCTACAACAAGGTTTTTGGCTACTATCTGGAGGTCTCCAAATCCAATCTCGGTTCAGTTCCGGATCATTACATTCGCAAGCAAACTCTGGTGAATGCCGAGCGCTACATCACCGAAGAGCTGAAAGAATATGAGACCCAGGTGCTCAGCGCTGACGAGCGGCGAATCCGTCTCGAAGAGGCCCTTTTTCACGCACTCCGGTCCCAAATTGCCAGGCACGGAGAGAGAATCCAAGCAAGCGCTGCGGTGGTCGCCGAGTTGGACGTTTTTACAGCCCTGGCAGAGGGCGCCAATCGCCGAAACTACTGCCGACCCCAGATCAATGATGGGACAGAAATTCGCGTCGAAGAAGGACGACACCCTGTAGTTGAAGCAGCCTTGCCACAAGGTAGTTTTGTCCCCAATGATATGGCTTTAGACAATCACACCCAGCAAATAGTGATCATTACGGGACCCAACATGGCGGGGAAGTCAACGGTTCTTAGGCAAGTTGCCCTCATCGTCATGATGGCACAAATTGGATCTCCAGTATCTGCAACATCTGCCCAGATCGGTGTGGTTGACCGCATCTTCACCAGGGTTGGTGCTACCGATGAATTGACTCGTGGCCGTAGTACTTTCATGGTGGAGATGCAGGAGACTGCACACATCCTCCATCAAGCCACCAACCGCAGTCTGGTAATCCTGGATGAGATAGGAAGAGGAACCAGCACCTTTGATGGCCTGAGTATTGCCTGGGCGGTTGCAGAATTTCTTCGCGATTGGCGGCAAACCGGAATCAAGACTCTGTTTGCCACCCACTACCATGAACTCACTGACCTTGCTGCTACAGGTCCGAGAGTGAAAAACATGAACGTTGCGGTAAAAGAGTGGGGGGAGAAGATAATCTTTCTGAGGAAGCTTGTAGATGGAGGTACCAATCGGAGCTATGGAATTCAGGTGGCTCGTTTGGCAGGTTTGCCAGAGGAGGTCGTGGAGCGCGCCAAAGAAGTGCTGAAGCATTTGGAGATGGAGACCACCGATACGGAAGGACTTCCCCGTCTAACCCGATCCTCCTCAGCAGTTAGGGATAACCAGCTTCAGCTCGCTCTCTTTCAGCAGCCAGACAAAACGCTACACCGCTACTTGAAGAACCTGGATCTGGAGCGGCTTACTCCCCTCGAAGCCCTTAGCGAGCTTGCCCGCTTGCGGGATCTAGCAGAAGATTAAGTGCTCAATGCTAGATACACGATGCCGGTACTCGATACTCTGGATACTAGAGTGCAGGCCTGAGATTCTTTGAATGATGGACGTTGTCAAAACAAGGCGGTACCTCACAGGGCTACTGCTTGTATGGCTTTTGGTGATCCTGACCGTGGTGCTGACTGATGCTCCAATGCTGGCAGCACGCGGAGATGCACTCAAGGGTGCCAAGAGTTGTAACCGCCGACTCTATCGATCCAAGAAACGAAGAAAATACAGAGACCAGTGGGAGCGGTGTATTAAAGCGTTTGAGAGTTACTATGGCAAGTACCCGAAAGGGAGACAGGCTGACGAGGCTATCTATACCACGGCGAAGCTGTACCAGGGCCTCTACGGCTACTCGCAACAATCAGGCGATCTTAAGCAGTCCATTGAGAGATACCGAAAAGTAGTAAAGAGGTTTCCCAGAAGCAGACTTGCCGACGACGCCCAGTATCGATTAGGAGAGATCTATCTGAAACACAAAAAAGATCCGGAACGTGCCTATGTTGAGTTCTTCAAGGTAGTGATGGATTTCCCCAAAGGCGATATGAAACCGCGAGCGCAAAAGCGGCTAGCGGAACTTGAGGCCAAGATGGGCAAGAGGACGCCTGCAAAAGAGTTACCACATCTTCCAAAAGTGGCCGCTGTATTGCCGTCTCACCTGGCTAGGGTAACCGATATTCGGCACTGGTCCGCTCTCGACTATACCCGAATTGTTATTGATTTGGACAAACAGGTTGAGTACACGAGTCATCTACTTCGGCCTGATCCAGCCCTGCAAACACCGCCGCGACTCTACATAGATTTGAAGAGCGCAGGAATCGGGCCAGAGTCACTTACAGCTATCCCAATTGGGGACGGCCTCCTGCGAAAGGTGCGAGCTGGCCAGTATAGGCCCAAAGTAGTGAGGGTGGTGCTGGACATCGAATCCATAGAGAGACACAAGATTTTCTCCCTGAGTGACCCCTTTCGTATTGTGGTAGATGTTACGGGCAAGAGCAAGAGACCGGTGCCAACTCCGATTAAAGGCGAACCTCTCAGTATCACCCTGGCACAGCAGCTAGGGCTTGGAGTAAAAAGGGTTGTTATTGATCCAGGCCATGGTGGCAAGGATCCGGGTGCGGTGGGACCTCGTGGCGTTCGTGAAAAAGATGTGACGCTGACCATTGCTAAGAAGCTTAAAAGAAGGCTGCAACAAGAACTCAAACTGGAGGTATTTCTCACCCGAAGTTCAGATAAATTTCTTCCCCTTGAGGAGCGTACCGCTCTGGCTAACACTAAGAAAGCGGATCTTTTCATATCGATTCACACCAATGCCCATAAAAATAGGAGCGTTCATGGCATCTCCACTTACCTGCTTAATGTGGCAACTGATGCTGAAGCAGCTCGCCTGGCTGCTTTCGAGAATGCGGTGTCAACCAAGCGGATTAGCGACCTGGAAAAGATACTTAACGATCTGATGCTCAACTCCAAGATCAATGAGTCCAGTCGGTTAGCGTACTCCGTCCAAGAGGGATTGATCGGGCGGTTACTCAAGAATTACAGCAGTATAAAGAATCTGGGTGTTAAACAGGCGCCCTTCTATGTTCTCATCGGCGCACAGATGCCGTCTATAATGGTCGAGACTTCATTCATAACCAACAAAAGAGAGGAGAAGCGGTTGGCAAGTTCTGCCTACCAGAGCGCCGTTGTTGATGGCATCGTCGTGGGAATTCGCGCCTACATCAAGCAGATCGAAAGTGGTCCCGGACGTGGCTGAGACTTACCTTCCAGGGCCAGCGTAGCCATGGATTTCTACGCCCTTCAGGGACGTGGATTGACGTGATATAATTGAAGCTCCCTGCAGCCCCGCTGAAGCGGGATCTCCGCTTCGCTCCGACAAGCTGCAGGGAATCTTCGACTGTAAGGAATCGGCCTATTTTATGAAGTTCGCTCGCTAACCCCGCAGCCCCGACGGCGGGATTTCCGCTCCGCTC
>CAJIBP010000253.1_pt1 | contig 11341 bp, 11 predicted proteins | sample 9199361 | NCBI WGS metagenome assembly CAJIBP01 (sample SAMEA7708308, study PRJEB35096) | sediment metagenome | biome: marine neritic benthic zone biome [ENVO:01000025]; feature: sediment [ENVO:00002007]; material: shallow marine sediment [ENVO:03000034] sea grass bed [ENVO_01000059] ...
ATCTATATTGAAGTACATAACATTGGCAGAAATACCTGCCCCAGTGTCAATCAAAAGGGCATCGAATTCCTCTTCCAGGGCATCAAGTTCTGTCAACAGACTGAGACGTTGACTTTCAGTAAGTTGGGTCAGTTCCATAACGCCTGAGGTGGCCGGTAGAATGGTGATACCTGCAGGGCCGGGAACCAGAACCTCATGGAGTCGTCTGTCGCCCGTTAGTACATGCTGAATGTTAAACGGGGGGTTGAGACCCAAAAGTACGTCGATATTGCCTAATCCAAGGTCGGCATCGAGTATCAGAACCTGTTTCCCCAGTTGCTGTAGGGCCACAGCCAGGTTTGCCACCACGTTAGTTTTGCCCACCCCTCCTTTGCCGCTGGTCACTGAAATCACACGCACCGGGGAAATGGGAGAATCGATCTGTACCTTTTCGCCTTCTTCGGGCTCCGGCAATCCATCTTTTGCCCTTATTTCCCTTAGTCCAGTTGCCTGATCCATAGCTGTTTATCCTTGTTTCCCCCAACAGGTCTTGGCGCGCGTGCCGCTTCCACTCACAGAGATCCTCTGCATGCGTCTTTGCAACAGAAGCGCTGCCAGCCGTTTCCTGTTAGCAGGTTCAATATCCTCGGGCACCCTTTGTCCGGTGGCAAAGTACGAGAGCGGTCGCGGCCGTGACAGGAGAAAGTTCACCATGGCTGCACCGTCACAGGTTTCGTCCAGCTTAGTAAAGATGTAGCTCTCAAAGGTGACTGGCTGGAAGGCCTCGGCAGCCGCAACCAGATCGTGATATTGGGTGGTGGCGCTTAGAACAAGCTGGTGGTGAATCGGCCACTCAACCTGAAAGATGCTGGCCAACTCAGTCAAATCACCCATTTGTGTTGGACTGCGGCCAGCAGTGTCGATGAAAAGGATTTGCTTGTCACTGTGCTTTTGGATAGCTCTTCCAAGTTCTTCAGCGTTGGCTGCGATCTCCAGTGGTAATCCCATGATTTGGGCATAGGAACGCAGCTGATCGACGGCACCGATCCGATATTTATCCACTGTTATTAGCGCCAAGCTTTTGCGCTGGTGCAGACCGATCTGGGCTGCCAGCTTCGCCATGGTAGTGGTCTTGCCTACTCCAGTGGGTCCGATGAAGGACCATATCCTCTTATCCCCGTTAGTCTGGGCTAAAGGCTCGACCTTCACCCTGGCAAGTAACTGGACTAGAGCCTGTCGCAGCCAGTTCCGCATGGAATCGTCCGTCCTCGATGGTCCTTGGGCCCGGTAATCTTTGAGCATGGGACGTATTATGGAGCTGTGGATACCCAGTTCTCTGGAAGCAGCATAGAGACGATTGAGCTCGGAGTTATAAAGAATTTTGACCCCGAGAGTGCTTCTGGCTTCGCTGCTCCACAATATTTCTTTCAATTCTTGGAGCTTTTCCTCCATGCGCAGCCAGCGATCAGAGCTTAGCTCATCTTGATCTGCTCCAGTTTGGGTACCGTTCACTCGTTCCTGTTTTGTCTCCACAGCCACGGCAGCGGTCACCTCGAGCATAGGCTGAGTTGGGGAGGAATCAGCGGATTCCAAGGTGCGGCTGCCAAGTATCACCGCACTAGATCCCATTTCCTCCCTGACTTTTTGCAGGGCTTCCCGTGAATTTCTGGCAACGAAACGTCTAATCCGCATGGCTGAATTCCAACTTGTCGATTACCGTAATCTCCACATCGCTCACAATCTCGCTGTCTGAAAGAACAGCCAAATCGAGTTGAAAGCGTTCGCAAAGTTTCCGCAGATGCCTTCTTATCCTTGGAGAAGCTAGCAAGACTGGAGCCGCCGCTTCAGGGGACAAACGCTCCAGTACCTTCTTGCTCTGGCTGGCAATCATTTCGACCATCTCAGGCTCCATGGCCAAGTAGGAACCGTAGTCTGTTTCTCGGACGGCTCCGCTTACAGCCTCTTCTAGGTTTGTTCCCACCATAATCACCTGCAGTGTCTTGTCAGGTGCCAGGTAAGGTTTGATGATGGTGCGTGCCAACCGCTGGCGCACGTACTCGGTGAGGAGGTCAGGATCCTTTGTAATCGGCGCATAGTCAGCAAGGGTTTCTACTATAGTGAGCAAATCTCGGATCGAAATTCTCTCCCGCACCAGATTCTGCAAGACTTTCTGTATCCCTCCCAGTGTCAACAAGGCTGGTGTCAATTCTTCAACTACCTTGGGATAATTATTTGACAGATTGTCCAGAAGACTCTGAACATCTTGGCGGCCAAGGAGTTCATCTGCATGGCGGGTCAAGGTCTCACTCAGGTGAGTGGCAATTACGCTCGCCGGATCAGCTACGGTGTAGCCGGCAAACTGGGCCTCATCCCTTTTCTCCTCAGGAATCCACACTGCGGGGAGCTGAAAAGCTGGCTCAACTGTTGGAATCCCTTCGATCTCGCGCTTCACTTCACCCGGAACCATGGCCAGGTAGTGATCCGGAATGAGTTCGCCTCCAGCAACCTCGTTCCCCTTGACACATATGGTGTACTCCCCCGGTTTTAGTTGCAGATTGTCGCGCACATGCAGGGGAGGCACCACCAACCCCATCTCCACCGCGAATTGACGGCGCATGAGTCGAATACGCTCCAGCAGGTCTCCCTGCTGTTCCTCATCAACCAGAGGAATGAGACCATAGCCCACTTCCAGTTCTAGAGCGTCCAATGGCAACAGAGCCTCCACCGACTCCGGCCCGCGAGACGGTTCAGGCTCAAATTCCTGCGCCGCTACTTCAGCCGCATGCAACTTGGCCTGGTTGGAGCTGTAGGCTGAGAATCCCAGAGCACCTGACAGAATGGCAAAGGGCAACAGGGGCAGCCCCGGGAGGATACCCACGATCAGAACCATTCCTGCAGCCAGGGCCAGTGCTCGGGGATGGATGGAGAAGTGGCGAGCGAACTCCGCACCCATGTGGCCTTCACCGGCAGCCCGGCTGACCAGGATGCCGGCAGCCGTGGAGATGATCAGAGCCGGAAGTTGTGAAACCAGGCCGTCGCCAATGGTAAGCAGGGTATAGTTCTGGATGGCCATGCTTATTTCCAGACCCTGTTGAAATACTCCAATGACAAGACCACCAATAATGTTGATGAGGGTGATCAGCACACCGGCAATGGCATCTCCGCGGACAAACTTGCTGGCACCGTCCATGGCCCCATAAAAATCTGCCTCCCTGGCGATTTCCAATCTTCGACGTTTGGCCTGTGTCTCGTCAATGAGTCCGGCATTGAGATCAGCATCAATGCTCATTTGCTTGCCCGGCATGGCATCCAGGGTAAAACGGGCGGCCACCTCGGCAATGCGTCCTGAACCTTTGGTAATGACCACGAAATTGACCACTACTAAGATCACGAAGACCACCAGGCCTACGGTAGTGTTGCCTCCAACCATGAAGGAGCCGAAACCTTTGATCACCTTGCCAGCGGCAGCCGATCCCGTGTGGCCATGCAATAAGACCAGTCTGGTGGAGGCAATATTCAGGGACAGCCGGAAAAGAGTTGTGATCAGAAGCAATGATGGAAATATGGAGAATTCCAGAGGCCTTGAGGCGTAGATCGTGAGAAGTAAGATGAGAAGTGCTAGAGTAATATTGAAGGCCAGCAACATGTCCAGGATCAATGGGGGCAGCGGAATCATCATCACGATAAGCACGCCCACCACCCCTAGGGCGATGACCACCTCGCTGTTCGCCAAAGATGAAAGCGATCGACTCGGACCTGCCTGAGCTTGCAAAACTGTCATCTAGCCGTGCACCTTTCCTTTCAGTCTGTAGACATGGGCCATGATTTCAGCAACCGCCCGACAAAGCGCGGCAGGATTTTTGTTGTTGACCACCGCCAATCGATTTTCGCCAAAGATGAAAGCGATCGGCTCGGACCTGCCTGAGCTTGCAAAACTGTCATCTAGCCGTGCACCCTTCCTTTCAGTCTGTAGACATGGGCCAGGATTTCAGCAACCGCCCGATAAAGCGCGGCGGGAATCTCTTCGTCAATATCAACCAATCGATACAAATTCTGTGCCAGGGGTTTGTCTTCCACTAGCGGGATATCATGTTCCAGGGCCAAATCCTTGATTCTCTGAGCCAGGACTCCCGCCCCCTTTGCAACAATGGTGGGAGCTTGCATACTAGCGGCATCGTAGCGCAGGGCCACGGCCAGATGAAGTGGGTTGGTGATGACTACATCGGCTTTAGGTACCTCAGCCATCATCCGTTTTCGGGCCATTGTTCTCTGGAGGCTGCGTATTCTTGCCTTCACCTGGGGATCTCCCTCCGTCTGCTTGTACTCCTCTTTCACCTCCTGCTTGGTCATCTTGAGGTTGCGCTCGAATTCCCATCGTTGATAGAGATAATCGAGCAGAGCAAGGATCAACATGGCCCAAAAGCCACGTTGCATTAGCTTTACTATTGTGGAACCCAAATAGACGCTGATCTGGCTACAGCTCATTCCCGTTAGTGGCAGCAGATGGTGGAGTTCACCCTTCAGGGTAAAGAAAGCCACGGCACCTACTACTACGATTTTTCCAATGGATTTGGCCAATTCGGCCAATGCTTGCAGCGAAACCAGTCGCTTAACACCTTTCAATGGATCGAGTTTCGACCATTTGGGTGTGATGAGTTCGGTGCTGAAGAGAAACCCAACTTGTAGCAAGTTGGATAGGATTGCAGCTATAACTAGTGCAATCATTAACGGCAGCAGTAAACGCAGGTAGTTCTTAGCCGCATGCCAAAGCCAGAAAGCCATATCAGTATCATGGTGTGCCTGAGCGGCGAAACCTGTCATACTGCTGCTCAGCTGCTTTCCGAGTTGTTCGGTCAACCAGCCGCCATAGAAATACAGGGTTATTAGACCCATGCCCAGTACCGCCACCGAGGCCAGTTCTCGACTTTTGGCCACCTGGCCTTTTTGCCTTGACTCCTCTCTTCGTTTCGGGGTTGCTTTTTCAGTCTTTTCTTGAAATTGGGCTTCAGCCATCACTACACTCTGAATGTCTCATGCGAAAGTAGTAAGGGAAAATTCGGTGTTAACGCACTGTGTTCAGCAGGCAACTCGTAATCCATGATCCGCCTTTCTTTCTGGCCCGGCTACATCAACCTCGTCATGACCGGTAGAAGCTGGTTAAGTAGGCGAATTACGTACGGCACCACTGTTGACATGGAGAAACCTAATAAAAGTAGGCCGATACCAATGTTGAGTGGAAAACCGACTATGAGAATGTTCATTTGGGGTACTGTCTTAGAGACAATCCCCAGTGCTATGGTGGCGAGGAGCAGGGCGCTCATTACTGGCGCGGCTATTTTGAGTGCCACAGTAAACATATGGCTGCTCAGTTTGGCGAGCTTGGTAAAAACCCCCGGATTTACAACAAATCCGCCAGGCGGCACCAGCTCGAAGGAACGAACAAGGGCCTGTATCAAATAGTGGTGGCCGTTTATCATCAAGAATATGAGAATGGCTAGGATGTAGCTGAACTGGGCCAGGATGGAGGTCTGGCTGCCGCTTTGCGGATCCACTACATTGACTATGGTAAAGCCCATCTGAAAGCCGATGAATTGACCGGCCATCTGGAAGCTGGTCAATATCAGACGTACGCTGAGGCCCAACACAAGTCCCAAAAGTAACTCGGCTCCCAGTAGCACAGCCATCTCCAAGCCGGAGGCGATGGCAAGTGGCTGCCTAGGAACCACCTGGCTGAGCAACAGGGCCAAGAGCAAGGCGAAAGCAGCCTTCCAGACCGTCGGCAAATTGACACTGCCAAAAATGGGCAAAAGGAAGAGGATAATGCTGACTCGCAGCAGAACAAAGATGAAGCAATAAAGCTGGTCGGTGGAGAGCCAATTGTAAAGCAGTTCAACCATTTACGAACTCAGAGAAATTATCGGCGCAAGGCGCAGGGCGTAAGGCGTAGGGAAGAGCGTTGGACCAAAGATTGCTTCTTCCTCGAGCCTTGTGCCCTATGCCTTACGCCAGTATTATTGCTAACAGAATGTTTGCCCCATTATTCTTACCTCTGCTTAGCGGCCTCTCCCCTCAATGCATTAGCTGGGGGATGGTGGTTATAATGTACTCGGCAAAGCCGGTCATCTTCCTCATCATCCAGGGGGCAAAGAGCAGTAGACCTAGCAGAACAGCCACTATCTTCGGTACAAAGGTAAGAGTCATCTCCTGGATTTGGGTTGCAGCCTGAAAGATACTAACCGCCAGGCCCACAACCAAACCAATGCCGAGCATCGGTAGAGAGATTAGCAGCGTCATCTCCACGGCATGTCGTGCCAAGCCAATAACAAATTCCTGAGTCATTGTTGCAATCCCTCCAGCAAGTAACGAATTCACTCCACGCCAGGGTTGCTTTTGTAAACCAGCGCGAGTCCGGATGACGTCCCCATAGGGTGCTTTCTGAAGCTCAGTGAAAGCTTTGGACCAGGGAGCCCACCAACAACCACCAACCATCAACCAGTACAAACAACAACAGCTTAAAAGGCAGCGATATCATGATCGGTGGGAGCATCATCATGCCCATGGAGAGCAAGACGCTAGCCACCACCATATCTATGATGAGAAAAGGAATATAGATCAAAAAGCCAATCTGAAAAGCGGTCTTCAGCTCACTGATCACGAAGGCTGGCAGGAGCACCAAGGTGGGGACTTCAGTAGAGTTCTGGGGGCGCTCTAGCTTGGCAGTCTTCACAAAAAGTGCAAGCTCTTTTTCGCGCGTCTGCTTCAGCATGAACTGACGCAGTGGTTGGATTGCCTTGCTAAAAGCCTCTTGCTGGGAGACCTCACTGGTCAGATATGGTTGTAGTGCCTCTTGGTTAATTTTCTGCCAAACTGGGGTCATTAGAAAACAAGTCAAAAAGAGGGCCAAACCGATGAGTACCTGATTGGGAGGCATCTGCTGGGTGCCTAAAGCGTGTCTCAGAAAAGAAAAAACCACTATAATTCTGGTGAAAGAGGTCATAAGAACCAGAATAGCAGGTGCCAGTGAGAGCACCGTCAGGGCAAGTAATATCTCCAGAAGTACAGAAATTTTCTCAGGATCGCTGGCCTTCTCCAGGGAAAGGCTAATGGAGGGCAAAGTCAAAGGCTGTGCTATAGAGGTGCTGGGCCACAACCACAGGAGTAGACCTAGGGAGAGCGAAAAAAGAAGTAGGATGCGGGGACATAAGGACGCGTGGACACGGGGAAACCAATTCCATTGAAACCCATCGCAGTCCGTCTTTTGAATTGTATTAGAGCTTTTGATCTTCGCACTTCTCATTTCAACATCGTTAACTGCTTTTTCTCCACATCGCCACATCCGCGCGCCCGCTCCATAGCTTCGCTGGGAAATATCGGGGTACCCGCATCGCCAGAAGCACGTATCCCCACCTGAGCCTCTTGATTCTGGACCGAATTCACCGATGCGGCCTCTTCTTCCAGGTTCTCTCGCGTCCGGCGCCGCAGGGTTTGAAGCAGAGTACTAGCGAAACCCGGTTCCTGCTCTTCCACCTCTGGATTGTTTTGCCGCGGTGGGGAATCAATCCTGCTAAGCATGGTGACTTGTTCTGTACCAACGCCTAATAGTAGCCTTTCCCCGGCGACCTCTACCAGAGCAATGGATTTCTTGGGCGCTAGCATGCGCACGTCCAGTACTTGCACATGAGACTCCGGAGAGCGACTTCTGACACATGAGCGGTAGCGCTTGAGGAAATGCAGAGTCAAAAGCATGAGCCCGAGGATCAATGCCAATGCCCCCACCATTTTGAGACCCGTGAATATCAAACTCTGATGCTGTTCAGCGGCCAATTGCTGCTGGGACTCTGCGCCCCAGACGACAACCGCGCTTGTCAGATTCACCACAAAGATGATGGACAAGGCATGGTTGAGGCGAGCCCGCAAGCCCACAAACGGCTTCCTTTTGCCATTAGATATTACTGACATAATCACCCCAGCTGCTTAACTCGCTCTGCGGGGCTGATGATATCTGTGAGGCGGATACCGAATTTATCATTAACCACCACCACCTCGCCTCTAGCCATCAGCTTCTTGTTCACTAATATGTCCACAGGTTCTCCTGCCGTTTTATCCAGGCCCACCACCGAGCCTTGCCCTAAACGGAGTAAATCTGCCATTAGCATTTTACTCCGGCCCAACTCCACGGATACCTCCAGAGGAATATCCATTAGAAAATCAAGATTTCGCTGGCCACCATCTTTGGCGGTCGCTGCCTCCAGCTCGCTAAAAGAGGTTTCCTTGACGTCCGCTGTCGACTCTGGGCTTGATTGCGAAGTTGCCGCTGGTTTTTTTTCCGATGATGCTGGCACCGCTGAAGCCTTTTTCTTCTCACCAGCTGCTGGTTTATCCTTTTCTGCTGTCATTTCGCCTTCTCCCTTGGCAGGCATTGAAAGTTATTGGTTATCCTCAATAAAATCGTTTACTTTGAAGGCCTTCTTGCCCTTTGACAGTCCGGCAAAAGCGTAAAGCTTCGGTACATCTTCCACTTTAACTAGCAAAGGCTCTGTATAATCTTTGTCCAGAACCAGGACATCGCCGGGGCTCAGCTCTAGAAGTTGACGAGCCGGAATCTGGGTCTTGCCAACCTCCACAGCCATTTCCACTGTGGCTTGTTTTAGATGCCGTGTAGTCACCTCCGCCCACTCGCTCTCACTCTCTTGTTCATCTAGATTATAGGGTGTTTCCAACCTTTGACGTATGGGCTCAAGGGAGGAATAGGGAATGCAGAAGGTCATGAGACCGATGGGTTCGTCTAGTTGTACCTCAAATTTGATGCTTATTATCACCTCATGCGGATCAGCCAGTTCGGCAAATTGCGGGTTGGATTCGGAACGCTCAAGGGTAAGACTCAATGAATGTACCGGCTCCCATGCCTTTTCTAGATCAGCCAAGGCCAGTGTAACGACCTTGTGTATCAGTTTGTTTTCGATTGTAGTAAAATCCCTCTCCTCCACTTTTGACTGCCCAGGCCCAGCTGCTCCAAAAAATGTCTCAAGAAGACTAAAGGCCAAGGAGCTGTCTAAAGCCAGCATGCCCAGACCCGGCAGAGGTTCCATCTTGAACAGGTGAAGACTGGTTGGCACGGTGAGGGCACCAGTAAACTCACTGAGCTTCTTTAGCTCCACCTCTTGTGTGCTAGTATTGGCCGGACGACGAAGAGCAGTTGCGAATGAGACCCCAAGCAGCTTCGCTAAACGGTCGTTTACGGCTTCGAGGTTGAGCGGTCTGGACTGGAGGTAGGTGCTCCGGTCGGTGAAGTCGTAAGGGATTGCCTTCGCGGACGACGGTGTTTCATCAGGCTCTGTGTCTACCTCCCCATCGGAAACGCCCGTGAGAAGCGCGTCCACCTCATCCTTGGATAGTATCTTGTTCATGGCCTCTGAGGTCTCCCTGCTGCCTTTCCCGGTTACTGGACCACAAACTCGGTGAAATAGACAGTTGCTAACTTGCCTTTACCGAGATGGTGATTGAGCTGTCCGATCATTTCCTGACGCAACCGTATCTTGCCTTCTCTGCTAGCAATGTCTTCAAAACTTTTACTGCTGAGTAGCAGGATAATGCTGTCGCGAAGACGCGGCAGTTGTTTATCCACTACTTCAACAGCTTCCGCGTCAGTCAACTCCAGTTCTGCCTTCACTTTTAGGTATCGTCGGCCAGTAGCATCATTCAAGTTGACGATGAAAGACTCCAGGGGATACAAAGGGCCTATATTCTTTCCGCCATCACCGGGTGTCTTAGAATCCTGCTGCTCGCTCTTCTGCTCTCCGCCGATAAACTTCATTGCGAGGCCGCTTTTCCACAAAAAGCCTCCACTCGCCGCCAAAATGAGGACGCTCAGTCCAACCAAAATCAATTTCTTTTTGGACTTCTTGCTTCCTCGTCCCGCCGTTTCAGATTTGCTGTCTTTTTCTTCAGCCATGCTTCCCACCTTCCTAGTCATTTGTGTAGAGAAAGATTTCAATGCGCCGGTTTTTTCGACGATTTTCAAGGCTATCATTCGGAACCAGGGGGCGGCTGGAGCCATACCCGCCTACTCGGAAGCGATTGGCACTCAGTCCGACCTCCTCGGTGAAATAGTTGACCACATGAATGGCTCGTGCCAATGACAGGGTCCAGTTATCACTAAACCGCTGTGTCCGCAGAGGAATGTTGTCAGTGTGACCTTCCACTGAAACACGAAATCGGCTGAAAGCGATAATCTTGACCAGACTTCTCAGGAGTGGTAGTGCATCAGGTAGGAGTTCAGCACTTCCGGCATCGAACATGACGCGATCCTTGAATCGAACCCGCAGACCACTCTGAGTCTTCTCGACTTCAATATCTTCGCCCAGTAATTGAGCGACGCCAGGGTCTTTTTCCGCCTCATATTGAAAGAGAAGTTCAGTCAAGCCCTGGTCACCCAGTGTGTCTTGCGAGACCAGGGCCTCATGAAGCTGTTCAGCTTGCTGTCTGAAGTCGTCAGTACCACCTTCTTCGGCGAATTCCAGTGGACCGCTGGCACCTTTGAAAATGGTGAAAAAGCTCTTGACGATATTTGTGTCCATGGATGACATGGAAATTAGCATGACGAAGAAGGTGAGCAGCAGGGTGACCAGATCAGAGAAGGTCACCATCCAACTATTAGGATCTACACCGGAGCCTTCTGTTTGTTTCTTTCTTCTTGCCATCTCTCACCGCTGTTAAAGATTAAATTGGCCTTGCTCAAAGAGCTAGGGACGGCGGAAGAGTTTAAAGAGGAATCCCTTGAAATCGTAGATCGCAGGTTGGCGAAATCGCTCCTCTAAGTTCTCTTTCATGGCCTCTTCCCTGGCGTCCAGGACCAGAGATACTCGTCTATTTTTTGCCCTGTTCAGTGGCGAGTTATTGGGCGCCAACGGGCGATGTTTGCCGTAGCCAAAGGCGGACAGTCGGTGTGGCGCGACTTTGCCTGTTTCCACCAGGTAGCGGAGGACTGCCAGGGAACGCAGGGTGGAAAGCTGCCAATCGCTGTCGATTCCTTCAGGCAGAGTGCGCACATCGTCGGTGTGACCTTCGATGCGAACAGGATAACTGCTTAGATTGATTAACCTCGCCAGTTCCGATAGAAACAGGCGGGCCTTAGGTTTAATACTGTAGCCCTTCTCGTCAAAAAGGACCGTATCCTGAAAGGTGATCAACTTTTTCATGCGGCCGCCGGCAACAGCAACCCCGGTTGGCATGCTGCTTTCAACGAATTCTTGAAGGATTTCCAGTCCGGCAATGGGTTCTTCCATGGGGGCTGAAGGGTTTCGAATGCTGCGGCCCTTGCTCTTAAAAGGTGAAACGCCTCCCGGCAAAATCCCTAAACTGC
>CAJIBP010000518.1_pt1 | contig 11224 bp, 10 predicted proteins | sample 9199361 | NCBI WGS metagenome assembly CAJIBP01 (sample SAMEA7708308, study PRJEB35096) | sediment metagenome | biome: marine neritic benthic zone biome [ENVO:01000025]; feature: sediment [ENVO:00002007]; material: shallow marine sediment [ENVO:03000034] sea grass bed [ENVO_01000059] ...
GAAAGCAGCGGCACTGCATTTTTCACTTTCGGTCTCGCATGGGGACTCAACAATGGGCTCTTGAACGAGGATACCTACTTGCCAGTCGTCACCAAAAGTTGGAACAGTCTTGTAGAATCAATCCATCCGAATCGTAGTCCAGTCTACCCACCGGATATATTCGCAAGGAAAGCTCGCCGATCACATCGGCTACGGTTTTTCGATCTTTAGGGTTGTGTAGCGTGGTAACGCATCGTCTGGGTTTAAAAAGTGCCATCGCTACCCTTTCTGCTCCAGCTTCCATGGCTTTTCCGTCCACCCTGATATCATCTTTGCCCAAAACAGCTTTCGCACCTAATCTACTGATAACCTGACCATTGACGGACACTCGACCCGCAAGAATCAGATCCTCAGCTTTGCGCCGGGAGGTGATCCCGGCTCTGGAAAGGATTTTTTGCAGCCGCTCAGCCTTCATTCGTTCCCTTTACTTCACTGACCAAGCCTGCCACCTCCCCAATTTCTTCCAGAGTTGGCAATGCAGATATATCCCTCAGGTTGAAAAACTCCAGGAATCTCTGAGTGGTCCCATATATTATAGGGCGGCCAGGCACATTTTGTCGTCCCAGGATCTTGATGAGCCTTTTTTCCAAAAGCAGGCGGAGTATGCCGCCCACATCCACTCCACGTATGGCCTCGACTTCGGCTCGACGAATAGGTTGTTTGTAAGCGATAATGGCAAGCGTTTCCAGGGCAGCCCGGCTTAGCTTGGTGGGCGTGATTTTTTTGAGTTTGCGGATCCACTCTCCGTATTCCGGCTTGCTTCGAAACTGGAACCCCTGAGCTACCTCGGCCAGAAAAAAGCCATGATCGTCGCTGGCATATTGCTCGGACAACTCATCTAATGCTTTGGTTATTTCCGCATGGGTGTACATGGATAGAACTGATTTGATCCTACCCAGGCTCAGTGGCACTTCAGACACAAAAAGCAAGCTTTCAATGATGGCTCGCACTTCACTCATTTAGACCGTATCTCGGCATCGAAGTTACAAGGATGTTTCTGAGTATGTGGCTCACCCCAAGCCTTCGCTTCCTAAATCCGAATAACCAAATCTCATATCATGCCTTCTCGGATACCCTTTGTCTTGAAGATTCGAACTTTGCATTTCGGATTTGTTTCGTGCTTCGAATTTCGAATTTCGCCAGGAAGTCGTTGCGCAGTGCCCACTACGCCTCTGCCACTAGTCCTCCGCACGACCACCGATGAGCCCCATCAGCCCCCTACCCCAGCACCCTCTCCCACCGCCAGGTAGAGCCGTATTATCCCGCTGGGTTGATGCTGGAAGGCTCGCACCAGTTGCAAACGCATCAACTCCAGGATCGCCAGGAAGGTGAGAATAATCTCCGCCTTCCTAGTTCTTGCTAGAAAGAGTTCATGCATTGTTATGCTGGTAACCCCAGTCAGGGTCTCCATGAGTTGGTTAATCCGATCTTTCAATCGCAGAGTATCCGCAGTCATGTCCATCGCGTGCTCTGGTTCAACCTTTCTTAGGACCTCCTGAAGTGCATTGACAAGCTCAAACAGGCCCACTTCGGCAATCTCCCCGCTACCCTCATGGCCCCAGAGTTCCTCGGGCGGAATGTCTCGCACATAGACATCACGGTCCAGCTGCAGACTGTCTGCAAGCCTCTGAGCAGCCTCTTTAATCTTGGCGTATTCAAGCAAAGGCCTTACTAGTTCCATCCGCGGGTCTTCCTCTTGCTCCTCATCCTCCAAACTGAGCCGAGGCAGAAGCATTCTGGACTTTATATATGCCAGGGTGGCAACCATTTCCACAAACTCGCCCGCCAGATCTATATTCAGACTCCTCATCATTTCGAGATACCCAAGATACTGGTCCATGATGAGGGCTATGGGAATATCATAGACGTCAACCTTGTTTTTCCGAATTAGGTGGAGCAGAAGGTCCATTGGGCCTTCAAAGATTTCTAGTTTAACCTGATATTCCTGCAGCATAGTTCGATACACTTAAGCTTTGACGCCTAAATAAACGCAAGAGTGTCAGCCTAATTAGCAAATAGTATTAAATCCGAAATCCGAATTTCGAAACCGGGGCCCTACCAGGAGGGTGGGGAATCCGGAAAACAAACTGGGAACCCACCCTAAGGGAAGGGACTCCGAAGGATAATTCCGTGCTACAGATCTCGGATTTTTTCGTCTTTATATCCTTAATTCTTCAGTCCCCTTCAAAAAATGGGCCCGCACAAACTCTACCTCGTCCTCCCTACTAGAAAACTCACCGTTGAGTCTGCCGTCCTGAAGGCGATCCAAGATCTTCCGATAAATGGGCCCAGGCGTAATGCCCATATCTTTCAAATCCCTTCCCCCCAATTTGGGGCGCACTTCCTTAAGATTTCGGAAATAGAGGCTTATTAAACGCCGCGTTTCTTGTTGTCGGGTCTTGGCCATTAGGAACAGGAGCCACTCTGAATCAAGAACTTCCAGCAGATGATATATTTCGCTGGGCTTTAGGTTAGTCCTCCGATAGAACTCATGACCAACGCCCAGGGCCTTTTCTCTGCCTTCCAGCAACCAGGTGTGGAGGCGTGGAGGAAATTCCATCCTGCTGGAGAACTCCTCCAACTGGGTGGAGCTCAACGAATCCGCCAGGGCCAGAAGGTAGACCAGCCAGCGTTGACAACCGTTTCCTATAAAACTGAGGTCATACCAAGCTAGTACCGAGCGAATCTCTTCCAATAGCCGTTCCATCGCTGGGTCATAGATAATGTCAGGGTGGAGATAAGGCATCAGGTTGTATGCATTCATCCGTCTGACTGCAGGAGCCGGGTCTTCTTCAGTCAGAATCAGCTTGAGTTCGTTCGTCAGTCGCCTGCCGCTCAACTGAACCAGCAGGTTCATCTTGGCCGCGTTAACGATCAGGTTTGAAGTGTGCTTGCCGATACGAAAACCCAGACGTTGTTCATAGCGAATCGCGCGTAAAACTCGAGTTGGATCCTCAACGAAACTGTAATTGTGGAGCACGCGAATGGCTTTGTCCTTGAAATCCCTCTGGGCTCCAAAGTAGTCGATCAGCTGGCCCAATCTCCCCGGATTTAGCTCCACTGCCAGGGTGTTAATGGTAAAATCCCGCCTGTAAAGATCCAGTTTGAGTGAACTCAACTCAACCGTAGGCAAAGCTGCTGGGTATTCGTAGTACTCCAACCGCGCTGTGGCCACATCAATCTTGAAATCATCGGGAAAAATCACAACTGCCGTACCGAATTTCTTGTATGATCTGACGCGAGCCCCATAGCCAAGGGCAAAGGCCTTGGCGAACTCAATGCCGTCACCCTCCACCACGATGTCAATGTCAAGATTAGGCCGTCGCAACATAAGATCGCGGATGAAGCCTCCCACTGCATAAGCTCGATATTGATGGTCGGATGCCACCCGACCGGCTTCTCGAAGCAGTTCATTGACCCGCCGGGGCAACTGCTCTGCCATTAGGTTTGAGATGTTCTTCCGACGTTTATCACCCCTCGTTCCGGGCACAGGCTCGTAGAGGTAGGTAGGAATTCGGCTGGGATCGTTGAGCAGCATGTTGAGGAGGTCCTTGCGGGTAATAACCCCAAGCACTTTGTTGCCCTCCACAACTGGGAGTAATCGCTGTTGCCGATCGACGATATGTTCTTGAATTTCAACCAGGGAAGCATCCGGCGATACTCTACTGAATTCGGTACTCATAAATTCATGCACCGGAACTTTTTCCAGGCCGTGGTAGATCCCTTTGTCAATCATCTGTCGAGAAAGTATGCCCACCAGACGTTCCCCATCCACCACCGGGGTGGCGTTGATGTTGTACCGGGTGAACAGTTCAGCTGCCTCTTGAAGACTGTACTCGGGGGGAACTGAAATCACCGGAGCAGACATCAGATCCTCTGCTCGCCGTCCAGGGTAGACTATGCTCTGGAGCAGACGGAAAAGCTCCTCCTCGACCTGGATTAAGGTGAGATCCTTGATCGTGGCTGAAGCAGCGCTAGGGTGGCCACCCCCACCGAAAACTGCAGCAATCTCGCCCGCGTTCACTTCCGGCAAGCGACTTCGCGCCACCATGTGAATCCTATCCTCCATCCGAGCGAGAGCGAACAGCACATTCAGGTTTTCCATATCCATAAGCTTGTGTGCCAGCAAGGCGAAATCGCCAATGTACTTGTCGACAGATGCGCGAGCAATACATATAGGGATGGTGTTAATAGTATGAGTGGTGGCCGAATGGATCAAATCATTCAGAAGTGAAATCTGTTCAGCGGTCAACTCTCTGGTGAGCATATCTGCCACCACATTGAGGTTGGCACCCTGCTGAAGGAGAAAGGCTGCCGCCTCATAATCTGCCTGAGTGGTGGAAGAAAAAGTGAAGGAACCGGTATCTTCATAGATGCCTAAAGCGAGGATGGTCGCCTCGTCCGGGGTGAGAGTAACCGCACTCTCCCTGATGATCTCGGTGAGCAAAGTGACGGTGGCGCCAACAGATTTTATGACTTCTACGGAGCCCGTGACGTCATCATCAGATGCCGGATGATGGTCGAAGATATGAATGTCTACCTTTCTATCCCTTACCAGGCTTTCAAATTTACCGATACGGCCTGCTTGCCTGGTATCCACCAGTATCAGTCTCTCGATCTGACTGAAATCCAAATCTTTGATCCTGGCAAAATCAAAAAGATAGAATGTGGACTCGACGAAGAATTCTCTCAGGTTATGTTCCTGAGACCCTGGAAATACCATCACTGCCTCTGGATAGAGCTTCTTGGCCGCGATCATAGAAGCCATGGCATCAAAATCCGCATTTATGTGAGTGGTGATGATTTCCAATGCAAATCCTCTACATAGGCACCAAGCACCAGACCTTATGGGGCGAGGGTCCAACAAGCAGACAATCTGGTCCAAGGCACAAGGTAAACGGTACAGGGCTTAAACCACAAGCTATTTTCATATCCAGCGTCTCTTCAGCTAATCTCTGGTCAAAAATCCTTGCTACTTTGTTCATCCTGCCTGCTGCAAGCTCGTCCTGAGCCTGTCGAAGGGCTGCCTGCTTGGTGCTGTCTTATTTATGCCCGTGGATGATACTTTCTGTGCACCTCCCTGAGTCTCTCCCGGGCCACATGCGTGTATATTTGAGTGGTGCTTATGTCAGCATGTCCAAGCATCATCTGTACTGAGCGTAAATCCGCTCCACGCTCAAGGAGGTGAGTCGCAAACGAGTGGCGTAAGGTGTGCGGTGTAAGCGCTTTGTGAATATTGGCCTGGCGACCGTATTTCTTGAGCAGCTTCCAGAATCCTTGCCTGCTCATTCCTTTACCTCGGTTAGTGACAAAGAGGATTTCGCTAAGACTGCCTTTCAGAATGACAGGTCGGGCCTCGAGTAAGTAGCCGCGCGTAGCTTCAGTGGCTGCCTCGCCCATCGGCACGATACGTTCTTTTGACCCCTTCCCCACCACAACTAGAAACCCCACCTCTAGATTCACCCGACCTAGAGTCAGTGTAATCAACTCAGAAACCCGCAGCCCAGTAGCATAGAGAAGCTCAAGCATGGCTCCATCCCTCAGCCCTAGCGGCCGAGCCGGATTTGGCTGCGTCAACAACAGCTCCACTTCCGCAATACTGAGCACGTCTGGAAGACGGCGTCGCAGCCGCGGCGACGTCAGGTTTGCCACAGGACTTTGACTAAGATGGCTGTCCCGCACCATAAATCCAAAAAAACCCCTGAGCGTGGCCAGCAAGCGCGCTCTACTTCTAGAAGCCAGATTCTGCTCTGCAGCTCGGGAAAGGAAGGCCATGACATCAGAAAATCTGACCTGACCCCACTCGTTAATCCCTCGCTCATTGAGGTAGCTCAGGAATTTGAGCAGGTCACTACTGTAAGAGGCGCGGGTGTTGGCGGCAAGACCACGTTCAACCGTGATATACTCGAGATAAAGGTCCAGATACGTTTCCATTAATCCTCGCCGGTCGTTAGCTTATAGGGTGCAGGGTACCACGTTCCAGCAATCCTCTATGTACCTTGAACCTTGTACCGATTTGATACTGGATTCTCGTCACTGAGCTCTGCCTCCTCTTCGTGCTTCAACTCGCGCACCTGTTTGCTGGTAGCTCACACCCGAATCCTATTTTTTCTAAAATTGACGAGAACATAGCAAATGCCCCTTGTTGAGTCAACTGCAAAGCCTGGCCCTCCGTTGAAGCAGGGATGAGGGGATGCGGGGACGCGGGATTCGGAGATGCAAAGACCCGAGTTGATTTAGTATTTGATAGGGCGGGAAGGAGCAAGAAAGGTGAAAAGTGGAGGAGATTCCCCTTGACCTTGTTTGTCGGATGTGGCAGTTTGGGAGCATTGTGTCTGAGCTGTCAACTTGTCAATATCTCTAGTAAAAAAGTAGAGAGACACTGACATGCCGTCTACCAAATTGCGCGAGCGCACTTCAAAACCTCGATCAATCAGCGAAAAGCTCAATAAGTTGTTAAGTCTCTTCGATCCGAAAGACAAAGCTTTGATAACCATCGACGCTGATCCAGATTCTCTGGCATCGGCCCTCGCCCTGAAGCGTCTACTTTGGCACAAGGTCCAATCAGTTACCATCGCTCACTTCAACGAAATTCGTCGGATTGACAATGTCACTCTGGTGCGACTTCTAAAGATCCCTCTTGTCAAGCTGCACAAAACAAAACCTCAAGATTATTCCAAAACCCTTCTAGTAGACGGCCAACCACACCACCACGAGGCCTTCTGCGACTTTCAATACGACGTAGTGATTGATCACCACCCTGCTACTATGTCGGTTGACGCCCCCTTTACCGATATCCGACCCAATTACGGCGCAACCGCCACAATGATGACGGAGTATCTGCGTTCGGCGAGAATCCGCCCCTCTAAGAGTTTGGCAACAGCCCTTCTATATGCTATTCGCGTAGACACACACAATTTTGAATTGGGCGCACTTGAAGAGGATGTCAAAGCCTTCCGTTATCTCTTCTCGTACGCGAATATGAACCTGCTACGCAAGATCGAGATCTCCGACATGGGGGTCAGAGATCTTAAATATTTCCAACTAGCCTTGGAGAATAAACGAGTCATCAAGGGCAAAATCTTCGCCCATCTCGACAAAGTACATTCACCGGACATTTTGGTTATCGTCGCCGACTTTTTCATGAGATGTCATGAGGTTGCCTGGACAGTAGTATCTGGCGTTTACAATAACCATCTAGTGGTGATTATACGTAATGATGGCTTCAGGAAGAATGCTGGGACCTGGGCAATCAAAACCTTTGGCCGTCTTGGTAGCGCTGGTGGTCATCGAGCCATGGCCAGGGCAGAAATTCCCTTGGTAAATCTGGACGGCCACCTAACTAAGGCAGATGCCTCGAATCTGGGTCGCTTTGTGATTCGCCAATTCAAGAAAGCTTAACCGTTCGTGTCTTTTTTGCTCGAATGCTCAGCGAGACCTGAAGCTATCTTTTCAGTATGGTGCATCATCTCCTGGATGTGTTTGTCCTTTTTCTCAAGACGTTGTTTCAGGGTACGATTCTCTTGCTGCAATCTGGTTACCTCTGAGTTGGCAAAGAAGCCCCGGATTTTTCCGTAAAGGAATGCCGCTGCCACACCGATTACAGCACCGATTGCTAGTCCAACCCAGAAGTAAAAGCTTGGATTCTCCATCAAACACCGCCTATGGCCAAGTAGAATCGTGCGGGCCCTACGATCATACCGAAAAACCTACCCTTTCTCCAGGATGACCACCTCCACTTTCCCTGCCAACTGGTCGCGAAAATGTTCCGCGTCACTCTTATCCCCAACAATAGAACCATAATGCATGGGAATGGCTACCTTAGGGTTGATTGACAGTGCAGCCTCAACTGCTTCGTCCGCGGTCATTACGTAGGTGCCGGATACGGGCAAGAGAGCGATATCGGTCTCGATGTCATACATTTCAGGTATGAAATCGGTATCGCCAGCATGGTAGACTCGAACTCCGCCGATGTTCACCACAAACCCAAGCATTCCGGCATCTTTCGGGTGAAACTGTTTGTCTATATTGTAAGCTGGCACTGCTTCAATCCCTACATTCTTCACGGTGAGACGGTCGCCGGGCTGCATGGTTTTGACTTCTCCCCTCAGTTTTTTGGCAGAAACCCGATCAGCGACTATGACCGTCTCTTCTCTCTGGATTTTGGCCACATCGCTCGGGGAACAATGATCAAAATGCTCGTGGGATATTAAAATGATATCGGCGGCTGTACCCGTTTTAATCTCGTAAGGGTCGAAGTAAATCACAAGGTCCCCGTCGATCCGGTAGCTATCGTGACCCAGCCAGGCCAAACGTTGCACGAATTCGTCAACCATTGTCGCCTCCTCCTACAATAACTAATAATAAAGAATCCGGGCCCAGAGGACCCGGCTTGGATCTACCCCCCATGAAAGAGCGGCTCAGGGCTTAAGGCACAGGGCACCGTTGGGTCATTTGCCTTCGGCGTCATTGTAGAAGGCAAAGGGTACAAGGTTCAGGGTTTAAGGCATAGGGTACAAGGCAAAAACACGTAAAACAGAATATATCCTATCCTTGTACCTTGCGCCTTGCACCTTACACCGTATACGTTGTATCGACTTAATGACAGCGAAGCGTACTGACGGCGAAGCCGAATGACCTAATGCCTTACGCCTTGCGCCTTACACCCTATACATATTGGTAAAGCCATTGAACTCTAACCCGGCCTAGCCTACTGCCCAGAGGGAGGACCCGGCTTGCGAAGCTATAATAGAATCGCATATGCATTTAACCCTGCGCAGAGAAGTTCTGCCTGGAACCTTGTACCGTTTCTCTACCTGTGAGAATGCCGGGTCATAGCGTCCTAACTTCTCACTGCTTCGCAAGGACTTCATCATATTCAAGTTCATATAGATGGATTAGAATGGCCATAATTCCGACGATAAGCGGACCATAGAGGATACCGACAATCCCAAAGAGGTTAATACCACCAAGAATTGCGAAAAAAAGATAAATAGAAGAGATTTCGCCCTCTCCCTTCATCAACATGGGCCGGAGAAAATTGTCGATGGATCCCACCACCAGCACGCTCCAAATCACAAGAAAAAGCGCTTTGCCCCAATTGCCCTCCAACAGCAAGTAACCAGCCGCCGGAACCCAGACAAGGGCTGTTCCCACTGCTGGAATTAGCGAGGTAAAAGCCATCATTGTTGCCCAAAAAAACGGTGAAATCCCAGCAATCCACAAACCTATGCCCCCAGCAATTCCCTGAGCCGCAGCAGTAGCAATGTTCGCTAGCACCACTGAACTTGCGAGGGCACGAATACGCTGAATAAGTTTCTCTTCTTGCTCATTGGCCAATGGGGACAAGCGCTTTAATCTTTCCAGAATTACTGGGCCGTCACGAAGCAGGTAGAACACCAATAGAATCAGGAGCGCGAATCGAATCCCCAGCCCGGGCACGTTGCCCAGCAGTTCCGTGCCCCAGGCCAAAATGGATTTCCCCAGTTTTACACTGGTATCTAAAAGTACCTTCTGCAATTTCATCTGCTCAAGGCCAAACCGGGTCAGCAGCCCGTCGGCCTTTTGGCGAAGCGGCTGGAGCCAGTCTGAGGCAAGCACTTTTTCAAGATTCCCTGCTTTAAGCCAATCATTAACTTGTCCTACCGAATCTACTCCCTGCTTGATCACTGCCGCTGAAAACCCCACCAGGGGAACAACAACGAGTACTACCAGCAGGGTTGCGGTCAGAAACGCTGCCAGGTTCTTCCTGCCTTTACTCCTATGTAAGAGTCCTCTGTAAATAGGATAGCAAGCCGAGGTGAGCACTACGGCAAAGACCACCGTACCTAAATAGGATCTGAAAAGTAGGAAAATCAGATACAGAAAGAACAGTAGCAGGACTAAGAGAAATATCCTTCTTGCTTTTGTATTTTCTTGCACTGAATCTTCTGTCATGACAACTCCCTCAGCTCATCATTTCAGATCGATACCAAGTTCGTAGAAAATCTCTTCAAGAATTGTCTTGGCAAAGCTACTGAGTCGTGATAACTTGGTTGTAGCCCCAACGAGCGGTAAACATCACGGTCGGCCATTGGAAAGTAATTTCGTTTGGCCTACCGGGCGGGCCTAGTAACCCAGCCAGGTGGCAGAAATGCCGGTGTTCGATAGTGCACCGGGGGGAGAACGGTGGTCCGGGAATAACCAGATGGCATAACGTTTGTTGGGGCTTTTTTGCGAGTGGGAATGAGATCTCCTCAAAACTCTCTACTCATATTTTGTTAGGGAGAGTCCTTGGCCCCCTCAAGAATTTTTTTGACCTTGTGATACTCCATCCGAACCCTATACAGCTCCCGCTCCAGATCATCCCTCTTTTCACCCGGAAGCTCTACCTCATAAGCCTGTTCAAGTTCTTCCAACTGTCTCTTTAGCTGATAAAGGCTTCTGGCGATCTCTCGTATGTACATGCTGTATGTATCTGCCTGATCCCCTCGAGTCAGTGCCCATCCGGAAACTCGGTGCCGGATGGACACCAGCTAGTTTCCATCCATGAATGAGCAACCAATATCAAAAAGCTCTTTTGCTGAACCTCCCACCTAGCCTGCAAGCTAGCCATCTATTTCATCTATCCTCAAAACGAACCATGTCACCCCGACGAACCTTCAGCCCAGGATCAAGCATTAGGAGCCGGCCCAAGAACATCTGCTTACGAACTTCTATTATTTCGCCTCGCGCGAACTCAACCTCCTTGGTTCTGATTACCTTGGCTGACTCCTGGTCCCGCCACACTTGCATACGGTAGACAACATAAACATCACCTGGATGAAGGCGCCGGCCCCTTCCTCCGTCGAGGTACATTACTCCATCTTCACGCACGCCAAGAACCAGAGATGGCAAATCTTCTCTATCCAGCTCCGGCACAAAAGCGGTCTGCAAATCATCACTATAGTAACGGTAAGTTGGATCTTTGGGCTGACAGCGATACGCTCGCTCGTAGGCTGCCACAGCTTCCATAAGACTCCCACTTCTCTCGTACACAACACCTAGATTACCGGTTATAGAGCACTGCTCCGAAGCTTGCTCCAAGGCTTGGAGAAATAAACTCTTGGCCTCTGTCCAATTGTCGCTCTCAGCCGCCTTTATTCCCTGCCGTACCAACTTAGCGACCCAGGGATCCATGGTGAGGGGTGGGGCCCTGAGCATCCTC
>CAJIBP010000578.1_pt1 | contig 11188 bp, 12 predicted proteins | sample 9199361 | NCBI WGS metagenome assembly CAJIBP01 (sample SAMEA7708308, study PRJEB35096) | sediment metagenome | biome: marine neritic benthic zone biome [ENVO:01000025]; feature: sediment [ENVO:00002007]; material: shallow marine sediment [ENVO:03000034] sea grass bed [ENVO_01000059] ...
AGTTCTTGTTTTGCTGCGGATTCGGAAGCTGATGCAATTCGGATAAAGAGTGACCGATTAGAGGCGAACCAATTGAAGAGGCAGGTGGATTTTCTGGGTAATGTGGTGGCGACGAAAGGAAAACTCACAATCCAGGGCAATAGGATGACAATCTACTACCTGGAAGGGGGTGCAGCCGCTGGAAGCAGCAACAATTTGGCCGAGAGGGTGGATCGGGCAGTGGTTGAGGGAAATGTTCGCATTTCTCAGAAGAATACCTTAGTTACTGCCAGGCATGCCGTTTACTATCTGTCGGAAAACAAGATTGTACTCACTGGGGAGCCCAGGGTTCAGAGAGACAGTGACTTTATCCAAGGGGATTCCATCACCTATTTTTTGGATAGCGAGAAGAGCATTGTCGAGGGTGGCCCTTCAGGACCTGTTGAAGCAACCATTCACAGTGCTGAGGCAGTAGCTTTCTCTGAAAAGAGTAGTGGTGAAAGGGCAGGAGAATCTGGAACAGATAGAGACGAAGGCGGGTAAGCTGGTTGCCGACGACTTGGTTAAGCTCTATCGTCGTCGGCGAGTGGTTAACAACGTAAGCTTGAGCGTTGATCGCGGCGAAATCGTGGGGCTTCTGGGCCCGAATGGGGCAGGAAAGACCACCACCTTCTATATGATTGTGGGCTTGATTCGCCCGGATAATGGCAAAATCTTTCTGGATAGCAAGGATGTTACTACTCAACCCATGTATATCCGGGCTCGAGAGGGCGTTACTTATCTTCCACAAGAGCCCTCAATTTTCCGTAAGTTGACGGTGGAACAGAACATAATGGCTATACTCGAAACCATGGAACTGAGCCAGGAGGAAAGGCAGCAGAGACTAGGAGAACTCTTAGATGAACTTGATGTGAAGCAGCTGGCCGGCAGCCGCGGATATGCTCTTTCAGGAGGAGAAAGGCGACGGGTGGAAATTACTCGAGCTCTGGTGACCTGCCCCGATTTTCTGTTGTTGGATGAGCCTTTCGCCGGAATCGATCCTCTGGCTGTTAACGATATTCAAAAGATCATCGCTCGGTTAAAGGAGAAAGGTATCGGGCTCTTGATATCGGACCACAATGTGAGGGAGACTCTCAAAGTCTGTGACCGCGCTTATATTCTGAACGAAGGAGTCATTCTAGAAGAGGGAGATCCCGAGCAGATTGCGTCGAGCCCGAAGGCTCGTCGCATTTACTTAGGAGAAGAGTTTAGGCTCTAGAGGTATCAGCCGACCATGGCAATAGAACTAAGACAGCATCTGAAACTGGCGCAGCAGCTGATCATGACCCCACAGTTGCAACAAGCCATCAAACTGTTGCAGCTGTCCCGCCTGGAACTGCTGGAAACCATCAGTCAGGAATTGCAGAGCAATCCACTCCTGGAAGAGGGAGCTGAAGCCCCGCCTGAGCAGGAAGATCCCGCAGAACAGAGCAAGAGTGCGAACAAGGAAGAGAGTATCTCCGAGGTCACCATCGGTGAAAAAGCCAAGGAGGACTTTGATTGGGAGAACTACCTGGGAGAATACAGTAGCGGCAGCAAGGTGCGCATGGAGCGTGAAGAGGCTCGAGAACTTCCTGCACTTGAAAGCCGTTTGGTAAAGAAACCATCCTTGAACTCCCACCTGCTTTGGCAACTGCACCTTTCAGGTCTGAGCGAGCTCCAAAAAGAAGTGGGCATGATAATAGTAGGCAATTTGGACGGGCAAGGTTATTTGAAAGCCACATTGGCTGAAGTTGTAGAGATGGCTCAGTGCAGCGAGGATTGTGCAGAGGAGGTACTCCTGCAGATCCAAGGATTTGACCCGTTGGGAGTGGCGGCCAGAGATCTCCAGGAATGTTTGCTCATCCAAGCGAAAAATCTGAAGCTAGAAGATGATCTAGCGGTTATCATTATCTCGAACCATCTGCATGACCTGGAGAACAGGAACTACAATGCCATTCTCAAGACCACTGGAAGGAGCCGGGAAGACATTGAGGGGGCCATCGACGTTATAACTGGACTGGATCCCAAGCCCGGGAAGGCCTTTGACGAGGAAGACATCCAGTATATTAGTCCTGATATATATGTTTACAAGGTGGAGAAGGAGTTCGTAATCCTACTCAATGAAGACGGTATGCCTAAACTACGGATTAGTCCGTTTTATCGGGAAGCACTGAGTAAGGACGGAAAGGTTACCGACCAGGCGCGGGAATATATCCAAGGCAAGCTGCGCTCCGCTGCTTGGCTTATCAAAAGCATCCATCAAAGACAGCGTACAATATACCGAGTGGCTGAGAGCATCATCAAATTTCAACATGATTTCTTCGAAAAGGGAATCGCCCACCTCAAACCTTTGGTTCTGCGAGATGTGGCCGAGGATTTAAGCATGCACGAATCTACGATTAGCCGTGTGACCACCAACAAATACATGCATACACCCCGCGGCGTGTTTGAGTTGAAATATTTCTTCAACTCATCAATAAGCAGTTTCAGCGGCGGTGCGGTGGCGTCGGAAAGTGTAAAGGAGCGAATCCGGCAGCTTGTGCAAAATGAAGATTCGCGCAAGCCCTATAGCGATAAGGCCATCGTTGAGAAGCTGCGTGAAGAGAACATTGACATAGCCCGGAGAACAGTGGCCAAATATCGAGAGCTGTTAGGTATATTGCCCTCAAACCTGAGGAAACAGCCGGTTTGGGGGAGCAAGAGACGTAAGAAATCCAGCTAGCCCGGCTGAGGTAAAATCGGAAATTAGAGAGATGTGGGATGGCTGATGTGCTGTTAGCATTTGATCTCCCACAAGCATACATCCAAGATCTCACATCGCTTTCTCGAATATGCTCGGGTTCGGTTTTGTGAATCAGCTAGTTTGTTACACTATAGGCGTCTGACGAGCGCTGATAGGAGGATCTATATGCAGGTTTCTGTTACCTTCAGAAGAATTGATGCGTCTGATACATTGCGTAGTTATGCTGAGGAAAAACTTAATCGAATCAAGAAATACGTCGAGGATCCCATAGAGGCCCACGTGGTGCTCTCAGTTGAGAAATTTAGACATATTGCCGAGGTTAGCATCAATGCTAACGGCCTCCGGCTTAATGGCCAAGAGGAAACTGGAGATATGTATTCGGCCATCGATATGATGGTAGACAAAGTAGAATCTCAGATCAAGAAGTACAGACACAAACTCAAGAAGCGCAAGAGTGATGGTGGGCCAAAGCCTTTGGTGATGAGAATGAATGTTCTGGCTGGTGAGAGCTTCGAAGAGGACCAGGAACCGCAAATCATCAAGACAAAACAGATCAATGCCAAACCAATGGACATTGATGAGGCGGTGATGCAAATGGATCTTGCCAACAGCGAATTTTTGGTGTTCACTAACGCTAAGACTCAGATTATCAATGTGATATATCGACGTAAGGACGGCAACTACGGCCTGATAGAACCTGTAAATAAATAGAACTAAGATCCAATTTGCCGTCGGGATCGAAGAGTTTAGAGAGGTGCTTCAGAGGCCTTCCTAGATATTGCCTCAGCGGATTGTTGATGAAGATATTGGATATCCTGAACAAGGATTGCATTATTCCAGAGCTTCGTTCTCAGAACAAGAAAGGCGTTCTGGAGGAGCTTACAGGAGCTTTGTCAAGTTTTAAGGATGCCTTGAATAGAGAGGCTCTTGTTGAGATACTGCTGGAGCGGGAACGTCTAGGCAGCACAGGAATTGGTGATGGTATAGCTATTCCCCACGGTAAGATTCAGGAACTAGATGAACTGATTCTATCCTTCGGGCGCAGTACCCGGGGAATCGACTTTGACTCCATGGATGGCCGACCAACCCACCTTTTTTTCTTGCTGATAGCTCCGGAGAACTCCGCCGGTATTCATTTGCGTGCCCTGGCCAAGATATCGCGGCTGCTCAAGAGCGCCCACTTCCGCCAGAGACTTATGGAGGCCGGAAATAGAGAGGAGATCTTTCAAGTCATCCAAGAAGAGGACAAAGAGTTCTGATCTCGACACGTCTCCGGCCAGGTTCACCCTGTACAAACATCATTACTCGCCCCCGAATAACCGAGCCTTGATCCCTTCCCAGTTGAGCATTGGCTCAATTTAGGATACATCTTGGAATTGGCCATGATCGATCACGACAGAGGTAATGATCAGAGAAAAGTACGAGTTGTGGTGGTCACCGGGCTTTCTGGATCCGGCAAGAGCACAGCTATAAAGGCGTTTGAAGATCTTGACTATTTTTGTGTTGATAATCTCCCCGTTATCTTACTGCCAGACTTTCTTAAACTGCAGGAGGAATCCTCAGAGGACCTCTGGCATATCGCGTTGGGAATGGATATTCGGGAACGTAGCTTTTTGGAGAGTTACTCTAAAGTCTTTGCGGAACTGAGACAGCGGGATACGAATTTAGAAATTCTCTTTCTTGAGGCGACTGACGAGGCTCTGCAGCGCCGCTTCAGCCAGACGCGTCGTAAACACCCGCTGGTGGGAATGGGTACTGTGATGGAGCGGATTAAGGCCGAGCGGGCGAAACTCAAGAATCTAAAGGAGATGGCCACCAGGATCATTGACACATCCAACCTCAATGTTCACGAACTAAAGCGGATGATATCCAGGCTGTATACGGTCTTTCAGGAGCAGCAAGCTCTCCACATAAACGCGCTGTCTTTTGGTTTCAAGTACGGTGTACCGCCAGAGGCCGACATCGTAATGGATGTGAGGTTCTTGCCCAATCCTTATTTTATTAGAGAGCTAAGAGACTTAGACGGTACTCAGGAACCTGTCATCAAATTCGTTTTGCAGCAAGAACAAACCAAACTGTTCCTGGAGAAATTCACTGAGTTGGTCAACTATCTCTTGCCTCGTTATCGTGAAGAAGGTAAAAACTATTTAACCATTGCCATTGGCTGTACCGGTGGGAAGCATCGATCGGTGGTCATCACTGACCAGTTGAAAGATCAATTATCAGGGAGCGGCTCTCCAGTAACCGCGGCTCATCGGGATGTGGAAATGGACTAGCTGCGGCAATGCAGAGTAGATTCTGCTGAGGCGGAAACATGCGCTGCGAAATCAAAATACTAGGAATAAACTCATGGTGGGAATGTTGGTAGTAACTCATCGGCGGCTGGCAAACGAGCTAATCGACACCGCTGAGGTAATAGTGGGCAAGATAGATAGATGCATAGGCCTGTCTCTCGATCCTGATCTGCCTGTTGAAGATCTTCGGCAACAGATTAATAAGGCAATGAATGAGGTTAATGATGGGGATGGAGTTATCGTACTTACCGACATGTTCGGAGGTACTCCGTCTAATCTAAGCCTGAGTTTCTTGAATAACAAAGGTATCGAGGTTGTCACCGGCGTAAATCTGCCCATGCTCCTTAAGCTTGCACACTCTCGTGGAGATCAAAAAGTGGAAGAGCTGGCCCGAATTGTCAAGGACTACGGAAGACGAAGTATATCGTTGGCCAGCGAGATCCTAAACGAAGAGGTATAGGAATAGGTAGTTGGTAAGATCCTGCAAACTGCAATCTATAATCCAAAACCCAAAACCATGATTACTTCAGCATTGCAGCGGAATAGTAGTGAATGCTGGCGGTCTTTGGATGACTATGCCAAGTCGGGCGGCTTCAGCATGGAGCCCATGAGACTGACTGACCTTCCAGAAATTCTGGCCATAGAGCGATGCAGTTTTGCAGCTCCCTGGAGTCAATCAGCTTTCGAAGCGGAGATGGAAAAAACCTATGCAAGCCTGAGGGTGGCCCGGCCTCAGGGAAGTGGAAAAGGCCGACCCGTTGTGGGCTATGTCTGTGTCTGGTTGGTGGCCGATGAGATCCAGATAGCCAATTTAGCGGTGCACATTGGGTACCGAAGGCGTGGCGTGGGGGTAGCTTTGCTCTTACACGCTTTTACCGAGGGCTATTCGGCGGGAGCGAGTTTGGCGGTACTGGAGGTGGCTCGGAAAAATACAGCAGCGCGGGCGCTTTATGAGCGGATGGGATTCGTTGTGGTGCAAGAGAGGCCTCGCTACTATCCTGAGTCCAGGGATGACGCTCTGATTATGGAGTTAAACTTGCGCGGGTTAGATATGATCTGCAAGAGATTCAGGCGACCCGCGGAGATTCTACCAACTGGGAAATGTAAGAGCTGATTCATAGGCCATAATAATAGTGACTTCTTAAGGAGGATAGGAATATGGCTGTCAAAGTTGGAATCAATGGTTTTGGCCGCATTGGTCGGATGGTGATGAGAAGTATTATCGAGCGCGACCTGGAGGTTGAAGTCTTGGGTATCAATGACCTCAGTGACCCTGAAGAGTTGGCGCATCTACTCCGCTATGATTCGGTTCATGGGCGCTCCAAGACGACTGTGGAGGTCCAGGGAGGCAATCTAGTGATAGGTGGCAAGGAAATCAACTGCACCCAGATCCGTAATGTGGCAGAGTTGCCTTGGGGGAATCTGGGCGTGGACATAGTTTTGGAGTGCACGGGGCTTTTTCGCGATAAAGACTCTTCGTCTAACCACCTGAAAGCAGGAGCTCGCAAGGTGATCATCAGTGCACCGGGCAAGGACGTGGATGCAACTTTTGTGATGGGGGTTAACGAGGATACTTATGATCCCCAAACCCACAACATTGTGTCCAACGCCTCCTGCACTACCAACTGCTTGGCCCCTGTAGTTAGGGTTCTGCAGGATTCTTTTGGAATCGAACATGGATTGATGACCACCATCCACGCCTACACCATGGGCCAGAATCTTCTGGACGGTCTGCACAAGGACCGGCGGAGGGCGCGGGCTGCGGCCCTTTCAATGGTTCCCACCACCACAGGAGCTGCAGTGGCCGTTACCCTTGTTATCCCTGAACTGAAGGGCAAACTTGATGGTATGGCAATCCGGGTGCCTACTCCAAACGTCTCAGTGGTGGACTTTGTGGGCCGGGTGAGCCGGGAAGTTACTAAGGAACAAGTAAACGGCGCCCTCGAAGAGGCGGCTAGCGGCAGGATGAAAGATATTCTCTTCTACAGTACAGAACCGCTGGTTTCATCCGACTTCAACACAAGCTCTTACTCCTCCATAGTGGATTCAGCTCTCACAAGTGTGCTGGAGGGGCGACTTGTGAAGATCTTGAGTTGGTATGATAACGAGTTTGGCTACGCTAGTCGGTTGGCTGACCTAGCTGTTTACATGGGAGAGAGGCTATAAGAACAAGTGGAGTTAATGAAAATGTTCTGGTGCAATAGGAGGTGGGAAGGATGAGTGGACGTATACCGCTCATGGCAGGAAACTGGAAAATGCATTTTACGGTGGCCGAAGCTGTGGCTCTGGCGGACGCTCTCAAGAAGGGGATAAAACGCTTTGCAGACCGTGAAGTGGTAGTGGCCCCTCCTTTTACAGCATTAGCCGAGCTGGCCTCCACCCTGGTGGGGAGTCCTATAAGGCTTGCGGGCCAGAACTGCTACTGGGAGAATCAGGGAGCCTATACAGGCGAGATTTCGCCGGATATGCTGCGGGATCTCGGCTGCCATTACGTCATCGTTGGCCATTCAGAACGACGCCAGTATTTTGGGGAAACAAACGAGAGCGTAAATCACAAAATTGTCGCATTGCTAGACTTGAATCTTGTGCCCATCCTCTGCATTGGTGAGACTTTGGAGGACCGTGAGGCCGGAGAAACATTGCGGGTTTTGGCAGACCAGCTCCGTGAGGGTCTCGAAGGACTGGACGTGGAACAGGTTGGCCAGCTGGTAGTGGCCTACGAGCCGGTATGGGCAATTGGCACCGGCCATACAGCAACGCCAGAGCAGGCCCAGGAGGCGCATGCTTTTGTTAGAAAAAGTCTCGCCGAACGCTTTAACAATGCGGTTGCAAACAGTATACGTATACTGTATGGTGGCAGCGTCAAGCCGGCAAACGTGGATGAACTGATGGCTCAACCCGACATTGACGGCGCCTTGGTGGGTGGGGCAAGCCTGAAGGCTGACGCCTTTGTGAGGATTGTCGATTTCAGAGAATAGTTGGGCTGAGCTCGAGTTTTACATAGGAGAGATTGAATTCCATGCAGTTAGCACTTGTTGCTTTACACCTTGTTATTTGTGTTGTCCTGATTGTAATCGTATTATTACAGACGGGTAAAGGATCGGAAATCGGTGCGGTCTTTGGCAGTTCTTCGCAGACCCTGTTTGGTTCCACAGGTGGTGGTACCTTTTTTGGTAAGCTGACCACAGGCGTTGCGATTGTTTTCATGCTTACCTCACTAATTCTGGCTGGCCGATCCAGTCGAGTTACAAGCGAATCGGTGATGAGCGGAGTCAAACCAGCTGCCACGACTCCGGCGCCGGTAGAAAGCGAGACAGCAACCGAAGTGACACCGGTGGTAGAGCAGGCGACGCCAGCGGAGAAGCCGGTGGAAACCGGGATTCAAGCAGAGGCACCGGCACCTGAGCAGAAGACGACTACCTCAGAAGAGAGCCAAACGCAACCAGATAAACCTTAACCCAGATGTTTCATGAATCACCTGCTGCGACCGCGGATATGGCCGTCCTTCCTGGCGTCCTCGGGTGTCGGCCCCTGCAACGTACCGTTCAGGTACGCCTCGGAACCAACACCCTGCGGTTGCCAGGTGGCACGCCCATCTTCGCGGTCTCGCGACAGCAATTCACGAAACATCCGGGTTAAACGCACCAAGTTTCAATTAAGTAGGGATCAGGGCTCAGATGCTAGGGGTCAGGCAGTGGTGTCTGCACAAGATATACATACCTTCTATGCAGATAGTATGAGGGGTGTGCTTGGTTTTGCTGATCCTTGTTTCCTGATCCCTGACAGCTATCAATTGAGACAGCAATGCCGAAGTGGTGGAATCTGGTAGACACGCCATCTTGAGGGGGTGGTGGGGAGACCCGTGCCGGTTCGAGTCCGGCCTTCGGCACCATAGAGATAATTAGCCACCGTAGGGTGGCTTTTCTTTTTGGGTGCGATATTGGCTCGTCATGAAGAATCTGTACGCAGAATTTTGCGATAGCTTTTCGATGTATCCCTGAGTGCATTTTCGGATGGAAACATACCAGTAGCAAGTTCGATTATTACTTTAGAGACCGCCTGTAAACCACTTGCATCCTATTGACATTTAAAGCTTTAGTCGCACGCAGCCAATCTCCTCTTCTGCTGCTGTGTGCCTGGCATAAGTGTTGCTCAAGCATAGAGTAGGGAATCTTGGCCCAAAGGACCAGGCTTTCTGACTCCAGGAAGAAAGTTGTGACGAGGCTGCAAATGGACTACTATCCACCTGGCTCCGAACCTAAAATTTCAACTAGTGACGCCCCCAAGGTCCTGGTCGCCGAAGACGAAAAGTTGTTGCGGCTAATGGTGGCCAAGTTGCTTCAGATTTCAGGCTACAGGGTCTATACCTGCGGTAACGGCCTTCAAGCGCTGGAGCTGATTGAAAAAGAGTTCTTCGACTTGGTTATTACTGATTTGGTGATGCCGGGCGCTACTGGCCTTGAGGTCCTTAGGGCGACTCGGAAGTGTCAGCCGTGCACAAAAGTGATCATCATTACTGGCACCCCTTCCTCGGAAACCCTTTTAGAAGCAAAACTGGAAGGCGCTTACGCTTACCTCCGGAAACCTTTCCAACTCAAGCACTTTTTGTCTATCCTCAAAGATGCCGTTGAACATACTATGCTGTGTCATGGGCAGGAATACAGAAGAGATTTTGAAGAGGGAAGTCGCAATGCGGAACGCGGAATTTAGAATTCTCAGTCAATAAACCACCCCTCAAAAGGTTGTATGAGGGTGACCCTAGCCGGATTTGTCCAAGTATAAAAAATGGATAAACTATCTCTACGACTCGAACGACTTGAACAAACGTAGTGATAGAACGAGCTCCGCGGAGCGGAGCGATAGAACATGTTGCCGAGGAGTAATTGACATTACAACGAGTTCCTCCTACTCAGCCCATAGTGACAAAGCTCGTTGATCGGACACTTTTGGCACCTTGGCCCGATCGGTTTACAGACATTCTGGCCGTGCTTAACCATAAACTCGTTGTAGTACATGATGTACTTCTCCGGCACGATCTTCCAGAGTTCCTTCTCGCTCTCCTCCGGAGTTTTGGTCTGAATCAGACCGATGCGATTAGATATTCTGTGGACGTGAGTGTCCACCGGCAGTGCCTTTTTCCTGAAACCATAGACCATAACACAGGACGCCGTCTTTCTTCCCACACCGGGCAATTGCATGAGATCGGCAACAGTCTCAGGGGTCTTACCAGAGTATGTCTCCACGATAATCCTACTGATCGCTCTTATCCGTGCGGCCTTGGTATTGTAATAATTTACAGGTCTTATGAGTGTAGCGATTTCCTCCTCTGTGGCTGAAGCAAGCTTTTCAGGAGAAGGATAGCGGCCAAAAAGAGCTCTGGCCGCCTCGTCGGTCTTTTCGTCCCGTGTCCGCTGGGAAAGCACCGTGCCTATGAGGACCTGGAAGGGGGTCTGGCGGGTGTGCCAGTTCCAGGGGCGGATACCATATGTACCAGCAAGCGTCTCCAGAATCTTATCAATGGGGCTGTCAGCCATCTGCAATCCAGGTACAGCGAGGCACAAGGGGCAAGGCATAGAGCATGGAGCATAGGGCATAGAGTACTGAGTTAATCGGTTGGAGGAGCGCTCAGGTTCGACTAACTCACCTTCGCTTGAGGTTGGAGGCACTATACATCTTTCTTGACCTTTTTGCTGCCTCAAACCGCTAACCTCCGATATCTTCTCTGTCTTCTGACCTCTGGCCGCTGGATTCTAGCTCCTTTAACTCATGCCTTGGGCCCTTAGTCTTGCGCCTCCAATCCTATAATCGGCAGGTAATTCTCAATTTCGTATCTGCTCACGTGGGTGCGGAAACGGTCCCATTCGATCTTCTTGTTGGCGATCAGCTTGTTGAAAATATGATCCCCATGGTTGCCGAGGTGCCCGAGGAGGGTCTGACCATAAATCCTAAGAGTTCAAATCCAGATAATTACTAAATAGCAGTTCGAAATGCTTGCCGATATGGGCCTCGTGTTCGACGGCATCTGCGAGAACTCCAGATGGATCCACCTCAAGCATTTTGGACAGCCAATCCCGGTCTCCTTCCAGCCAAGAGGCGACATCCTGCCGTGAAGCAGCGTGATTATCGAACTGCAGTCCGACGACGTGCGGAC
>CAJIBP010000294.1_pt1 | contig 11098 bp, 8 predicted proteins | sample 9199361 | NCBI WGS metagenome assembly CAJIBP01 (sample SAMEA7708308, study PRJEB35096) | sediment metagenome | biome: marine neritic benthic zone biome [ENVO:01000025]; feature: sediment [ENVO:00002007]; material: shallow marine sediment [ENVO:03000034] sea grass bed [ENVO_01000059] ...
CCGGCATTATCCTCACCGCGGGCTACTTTCTCTGGACTATGCAACGAGTATTCTTGGGACCCCTCAATAATAAGTATGCGGGGCTTCCAGAAATCAGCCTGCGCGAGGCATTTACCCTGACACCCTTGGCCGTTATTGTCATCCTTCTGGGGTTTTATCCCATGCCGGTACTGGATTTGATTGGTACAACGCTGAGGAACACAGTGGCTATGGTTGTCGGGTAGGCAGCGGGCAGAGGTGGATTTCGGATTTGGGAAAGCATAGGGCATAGAGCATAGGGAAATACTTCCGAAGTGGAAATGCGAATTCAACTCGCCCTCGTACTTTATATGTAGAGGCGGAAGTTACTGCAAATAACAAATCACAAAACCCAAATAACAAATGGTTCGACAAGCTCACCACCCTGAGCCAAGTCGAAGGGCAAATAACAATGACCGAAATTCAAAATCCCAAACCTTCAAATCATCTTAAAAAAAGAGCATTTCAAACATGTTTGGGTCATTGAATATTGGAATTTGAGATTTATTTGTAATTTGGTGCTTGGAGTTTGGGATTTCGGAATGCAGATTTCGAATTTGTTAGTTGATCGAGTGAAGAAGTAGGTTGGGCACAGCCCACCGATGTGACTAATGCTATGATACCTGAAGAGTTTATACGCAGTAACCTCCAGGGGCTTAGATTCATCGGCCCAGAGATCATTATTACAGTGGTGATACTAGTCCTGCTGATAGTAGGGGTGATTTTGCCTTATTGGCGTTACCGTCTGGTGTTTACAGTTTTGGCTCTTCTGGGTCTGGCAGGATCGCTTTTGCCCTTGTGGAAGCTGCCAACACCCCAGCCAAATCTGACTTACCTGTCGGAACTCTTCGTTTGGGATTGGTTAACATTCTTTTTCAAGCCATTCTTCATTGTTGCGGGTACCTTCGTCATTCTGCTAACCCACGGGAGCCGTGAAATCGACAATGTAGAGTATAGCGAATGCACCATCCTGGTACTGGCTGTCACCATGGGGATGATGCTTCTGGTCGCCTCCACCGACCTTTTAATGATCTACCTTGCCTTCGAGACCATGGGAATCTTGAGTTATCTTCTGGTAGGGATCAGGGCCAGGGATTTACGCAGTGGTGAGGCTGCCTTGAAATATGTACTTTACGGTGCCTTTACCTCTGGTGCCATGCTCTTTGGATTCTCCCTGCTGTTCGGACTTGCTGGGACCACCGACCTTTTGGAAATCAGCCGGCAGGTGGCGGCGGCCAGCCAAAATCCTCAAGATAAAATCCTGCTGGTCGTGGCTGTGCTATTTTTTTTGGCCGGATTGCTCTTTAAAACCGCATCATTTCCTTTCCACTTTTGGTGTCCTGACGTTTACGAAGGGGCTCCCACACCGATCACCGCCTTTCTGAGTGTGGGGCCCAAAGCAGCAGGATTTGCCCTTTTCATCCGGCTTTTCTATCCGCTTTTCACATCGGCTGGGGACGCAGGAGCATATGAGGCCATTTCCGGACTTAACTGGCCGTCGATTCTGGCATTGGTCTCTGCTATAACAATGACCCTCGGGAATTTGGCCGCAATTCATCAAAACAATCTTAAGCGCCTTCTGGCCTATTCGAGCATTGCCCATGCCGGATATCTGTTTATGGGAATTGTCGCTTTGAGCGACTTCGGGCTTAGAGCGGTGGTCTTTTATCTGGTGGTTTATCTTTTTATGAACCTTGGAGCCTTTGGAGTGGTTAGTCTGGTGGCGAGCGCAGGGGGAAATGAAGAGATACATTCCTACCGAGGCCTGGGGAGCAGGGCACCCTATGTATGTGTAGCGATGGCCATATTCTTATTTTCTCTTATCGGGCTTCCGCCTTTCGCCGGATTTGTGGGAAAGGTTTATCTTTTCGCAGCGGTCATTTACAAAAAGATCTACTGGTTGGCCGTGGTAGCAGCACTAAATACAGTCATATCACTTTACTACTATTTGCGGATTGTCAAAGCCATGTTTCTAGATAAACCAACTGAAGCTATCCAGATCCAGGTTTCCCTCGGCTCGCAAGCACTTCTATTGGCTCTCCTGGTTCCCACCCTGGGTCTCGGTATTTACTGGCAACCTCTTGCCAGGGTTGTCAGTGGGATGTTTTGAGATGTGGTATCGCAGTCTCGGATTTAAGTTGATTTGTTCGGTGAGCGCAATTGCCATTCTGGTTATTGGCATTTATGCGTCGGTGAGCATCAATAACCAGAGAGACCAACTCATCCAACAAGTCATTCATAGTTCAAGCATGGTGAGTGATACCATCAAGCGCAGCATGCGCTATGATATGCTCAAGTATCAACCCGAGAGGCTTCATCGGGCTATAGATACTATTGGTGCTCAGGAAGAAATCGAGAAGGTGCGTATATTCAATTACTTGGGGGAGATTATCTACTCTTCCGACCGCAGAGAAATGGGCAACATGGTGGATAAGTCCTCCGAGCAATGCTACGCCTGTCACGCCAAGGAAAAGCCCTTCGAGCGGTTGACCACCTCAGCCAGAAGTCGAATCTTTGAAACTGCTGCCGGCCACCGAGTGCTTGGCATGATCAATCCCATTTACAATGAACCAGACTGCTATTCAGCGTCCTGCCATGTTCATCCCCAAGAACAAAAAGTCCTGGGAGTACTGGATATAGATGTCCCCCTGTCTGAGGTGGATGCAGTGATCATTAGCAACAAGAAGAAGATGATGCTTTTTGCGGGGATAGCAATCGTGGCGATTTCGTTGACAATCGGCCTCTTTGTCCAGCGCTTTGTAAATAGACCGGTAAAGGACCTTTTGAAGGGGACCAAAAGAGTCTCAGCCGGTGACCTTACTACTCCCCTTGAGATTTCATCGATGAGTGAACTAGGCACTCTGGCCCGCTCTTTTGACCAGATGACCCAACGCCTGCAGATCTCGGAGCAGGAGTTAAAGGCCTCCGAGGAAAAATACCGTTCTCTTTTTGACAATGACCCCAATCCCATCCTTGTTTTTGATCGGTCCACCTTCCAGATTATTGACGCCAACATCCGTGCCACTGAGAAGTATGGTTACTCCCGAGAAGAGTTACTCCAGATGTCTTTCCGTGACCTAGGTGATCCAGAAGATGCGGAGAAGATCAGGTCATCTGTGGTGGAGGCGTGCATCTTCTTGCCCAAGATCAGACAGCGCAAGAAAGATGGCAGCATCATGCACGTGGACATCCATTCATGCCCCCGGGAACATCTGGGCGAAGATGTCATTATTGCCAATATTGCCGACATCAGTGACAGCATCCAGGCAGAGGCTCAACTGATCCAGGCCAGCAAGATGGCCACACTTGGAGAAATGTCCGCAGGGGTAGCCCACGAGTTGAATCAACCCTTGAATGCGATTCGTATTGGGAGTGACCTGCTGAAAAAAATGGTGGACCGCGGTGAGAGCCTTGAGCCAGACCTGGCGGGCAAGGTCTCTGGCGAAATCGGTGCCCAGGTGGAGCGCGCTGCCAATATCATCAATCATCTTAGGGAATTTGGGCGCAAAAGCGAGTCGGAAGAACTGGAAAAGGTGAACATCAACAAGCCCATCAAAGACGTGTTCACAGTATTAGGGCAGCAGCTCCAACTTAGACAAATTAAGGTGAATCTGGACCTGGATGCACACCTGCCGCCCGTACTTGGGGTGAGAAACCGATTGGAACAGGTATTTATCAATTTGGTTATGAATGCCAGAGACGCCATTGAGGAAATGCTTGAGGGCGGTCTTCAGGAAAAGCGGGAGGGCATTTTGACCATCCGTACATACCAAGAAGAGGGCAGGGTGGTAGCTGTCGTCAGGGATAATGGCAAGGGTATGCCTGAGACTGTTAAGGAGAAAATTTTCGAACCATTTTTTACCACCAAAGAGGTAGGCAGGGGGACAGGCCTAGGACTGTCTATCAGCTATGGCATTATTAAGGATTATGAGGGTACCATCGAGGTGGAAAGCATGGCTGGAAGCGGCACCATTTTCAAGATTACTTTTCCTGTGTTGACCATCTAGGAGGGCCTGGAAGAGGGAATTCCGGCATGAAAAAACTACTAGTCATTGATGACGAGGCGAGTACCCGGGACCTCTTGAAGTTGTCCCTGGAAAGTGATGGATATACGGTTTTTACCGCCGAAGACGGTCCCACAGGACTGGAGATATTTGCCAAGGAGAATCCCGCCGTAGTTTTAACAGACATCAAGATGCCCGGTATGGATGGCATTGAGGTCCTCAAGAGGATAAAGGCACAGAACCCTAATTCAGAGGTCATCGTCATCACCGGCCATGGCGAGATGAACCTGGCGATTAAGGCCCTTCAGCTCGAGGCATCTGACTTTATTAACAAACCCATTAGTGATGAGAGTCTCGCCGTTGCTCTTAAACGTGCCGAGGAAAAGATATGGTTACGGGACAAACTCAGAGAATACACTGAGGATCTAGAGACGATGCTCAAAGAAGCCAGCGAGGAGTTGGTGCAGCGCCACGAACTCGAGCACAACCTTGTCCAAACTTCCATGGACGGAATAATCGCCAATGACCGTCAGGGCAACATTATAATTTTCAACGAAGGAGCCGAGCGCATATACGGGTATACCCGGGAAGAGGCAATCTCTAAAATCCATGTGACCCAACTCTACCCTGAGGGCCAAGCTAGACACATCAAGAAAATGATTTTCGCGCCTGAATACGGGGGCCCAGGACGCTTGCTCAATTATGCAGTGGAGGTTCTCACCCAAACAGGCGAACTGGTCCCCATCCTGCTCTCTGCCACTCTACTTTACGAAAAAGGCGAAGAGATAGCCACTGTGGGCTACTTTAAGGATATGCGCGAGATCAAAAAGCTTGAGGATGAATTGGTAACGAGCGAGCGCCTGGCCGCTGTGGGCCAGACCGCGGCTGGAATAGCCCATGGAGTGAAAAACATTCTCCATGGTATGAAACTTGGTGCCTTCATGATAGACACGGGTTTTGAAAAGCAGAAACACGAATCGTTGCGCAAGGGTTGGAACCTGGTGAGTAAGAACATCAATCGCATATCCAAAATGACTAAGGAAATGCTGAGCTTGGCAAGCACCAGGCCGCCTGCTTTCGAGTTGTGTTCACTGAATGGAATCGTGGACGAAGTCTGCGAGTTGATGGAAGAAAAGGCTAACGAGCTGGGAATAAGCTTAGTCCGTATATTGGACCCCTCGTTGCCCCAGCTGACGGTAGATCCAGATGGTATACACACCTGCCTGTTGAATTTGGTGACAAATGCCATGGAGGCCTTTCCGAAACCTGGCGTTGGGGGCAAGGTAATCGTGTCTAGCAGCGACGAAGGGGAGGATGGGATCTGGCTGCGGGTAAGGGACACCGGCCAGGGTATGAGCGCGGAAATCAGGGAGCAGGTTTTTGAGAATCTCTTCACCACCAAGGGGGCGCGGGGGACAGGTTTGGGTCTCGCGATTACTCAAAAGATCGTTCTCGATCATGGTGGGAGTGTCCGAGTAGAATCTGAACCCAACAAGGGCTCCTCTTTCACGGTCATCCTCCCGAAAGAGGGGGCCTGACAGTGAGTCATTGGCTCACTTACCTCTCGGCCACTCGGATGCTTACAATAACAGATTCTTCTGGAATTCTAGGAGCTAACGTTGTATGTTGGATTATATGGAAAACCAGCCTTAATCAAGGAGGTAGTCAACAATGAGTGGTAAGAAGATCGTTATTATTGATGATGATCCGGAAATCTGTGATGCGATGAGCGACATCCTCAGCGAGTATGGCTACGAGGTGTTTACTGCCCTGGATACCAAATCCGGCTACCAACTCTTGTTGGAGAGAAGACCAGATCTGCTTATACTGGATATTATGATGGCCACAATGCATGAGGGGCTGGATTTTGCCACCAAGATGAAGGAAAGGGAGGGGGTCTACGGCATGCCCATACTAATCGTTTCTGCTCGACCCCCGGCTGAAAAAGGCTATGGCCGGACTCTTGAAGAAGACCTTGATTGGATTCATGCAGATATATTCATGGAAAAACCCATCGAGCCAGAAGAATTGATTCATAATGTAAAGCTCCTTCTCAAAGAAAAAGAGTGAGGGCTGTGAAGAGCCGTTGGACGGGTTGTCTTGACTCTTAGACAAGGGAAAGGATAAGCCGACAGATAAAGTCTTCCGTGCATCAGAAGGAAGGCAATTACTGAGAGAAAGCTCAGTTTGATGAAGATCCTGGTAATTGGTAACAGCACTAGCATTCGGGAAGACCTGAGAACCTCCATGCAGAGCGATGGTTATGAGGTGCTTACTGCTGAGGAGAGCCGTGAGGGACTCGAGATTTTTTCCAGAGAGAATCCCTCAATAGTCTTTCTAGACGTCAGCATACCTGACATGGATGGTATTGAAGTGCTAAAGCTGGTCAAAGAGCGAAATCCTGAGGTGCAGGTTATAGTAATCAGCGACAATGAGGATACTGATCTGTTGATCCAAATCCTCCAATACGAAGCAACAGATTTTATTTGCAAGCCTGTCGGTGCAGATGCCCTGACCGCTGCCATTTCGCGTTCGAAGGAAAGACTTTGGAAAAGCAATAGACTTCGGGAGTATATTGAGAACCTGGAAGGGTTGATCAAGGATACCACTGAGGAGTTGGAAAAACGCCACGAACTGGAGCACAACCTCATTCAAACTTCTATGGACGGGATAATTGCCAATGACCGTCAGGGCAGCATCATCATTTTCAACGAAGGTGCCGAGCGCATAGCCGGATATACCCGCGAAGAGGCAATCTCCACAATACACGTAAGCCAGCTCTATCCCGAGGGTGATGCCAGAAAAATCAAAAAGATGATTTACGAACCGGAGCATGGTGGTCTCGGTCGTCTGATTAACTATGAGGTGGAGATTCTCACCAAGAATGGAGAGAGAGTGCCTATCCTGCTTTCAGCGACGTTGCTCTACGAGGAGGGGCGGGAAGTGGCCACGGTCGGCTACTTCAAGGATATGCGCGAGGTCAAACAACTGGAGCAAGAGCTTTTAAAGCGATACGAGTTCGAACACAACCTGATCCAGACCTCGATGGACGGGATTATCGCCAATGATCGTCAGGGCAACATCATCATTTTCAATGAGGGAGCTGAAAACATTTACGGATACTCGCGGCAAGAAGCACTCTCTGAGGTTAAGGTCGTGGAACTCTACCCAGAGGGTGAAGCCAGGAAGATCAAGAAGATGACCTACGGCGCTGAATACGGTGGACCCGGCCGTTTAGTGAACTACGAAGTGGACGCCATTACTAAGAAAGGAGAGAGGATTCCCATTCTGCTTTCAGCGACTCCGCTCTATGAGGAGGGAGAGGAGGTTGCAATGGTTGGCTACTTCAAGGACATGCGCGAGGTCAAACGGCTGGAGAAGGAGTTGATTGAGAGCGAGCGTTTGGCCGCAATGGGTCGGGCCACAGCAGGCATAGCCCACGGGGTGAAAAACATTCTCCATGGCATGAAACTAGGCGCTTTCATGGTGGACAAGGGATTGGAAGAAGACAAGTCAGACTTGCTTGGCAAGGGCTGGAAGCTGGTGGGCAAGAATATCAATCGCATTTCCCGTATGACCCTAGATATGCTGAGCTACGCACGTAGCAGCCCGCTGGCACTTCAGAGCTGTTCCCTGAATGAAATTGCGAATCAGGTCTGTGACCTCATGGAAGAAAAGGCAAGTCAGCGTGGAGTTGACCTGTTCCGTGACCTGGACCCGACATTGCCTTCAGTGACAGTGGAACCAGAGGGTATCCATTCGTGTTTGCTGAATCTGGTGACCAATGCTATTGAAGCTTTTCCGGAACCTAGCAGTGGCGGTAAGATTACCGTATCGAGTAGAGTTGAACCGGAGACCGGGGTGCTCTTGATAGTCAAGGATACCGGTAGAGGTATGAGCAAAGAGTTGCAGGAACAAGTTTTCGAATATCTCTACAGCACCAAGGGAGCGCGAGGTACAGGTCTAGGCCTGGCCATCACCCAAAAAATCGTCCGTGACCATGGCGGAGACATCCAGGTGGAATCAGAGACCAACAAGGGTTCCTGCTTCACCATCATCCTTCCCAAGGAAGTCCTGAGTCCCTGATTATCTCTCAATATCCATTTGTCATTTATAATTTCGCATCAGTGATCAAGATATCGAGCGATCTCGCGTTCAATTCTTCTCCTTGTACCCTGTACCTTAGAATTGGTACCGCGTTGCTCCTGGATGTCGACTAATAACTCTTAGCTCCTTTTTGCTTGCTGCCGCCTGTCCGCTGCGCTCTGAGAAGTGCCCGGGGCCTACTTTTTTTTCTTAGGTATGTCGAATGTTCTGCCGATTACCCGCTCCGCTGCTTCCACCTGATCATCGGGAATAACACACATTGAAGAGGTGATGGTGGTGGCATTACTAAATATGGTGATGCCGGCACGGTCAAGGGCTCCAAATAGGAGGCCCGATGTGCCCGGGCGAATGTCAAAGTGAGGCCCCAAAATGCGAATCACCGCCACGGGCCGCCGCAGCTCCAGAGCCTGAGCTTGCATTCTGATGTTTACCTCTTTCAGTTCGGGCTCCAGGCCAGAAAAAGCCTCGCTGGCAATGCAGATGACCAAGTCACGGTTGTAGTCTCCAGCGCAGCCTTCAAGGACAAATCTTATGGAAACACGGTGGCGTTCCAAGAGATCAAAAAGAGGCCTTGTGGCGCCAGGGCGGGTAGGAATGCGCAAAAAACTAAGCTGGGTCAGGTTACGCAAGATTTTGAGAGGGAAGATTTCTAAGATTTCGGAAGACCCCACATTTCATTCCTTTTTCTTACCAACAAGCTCTTAAGTCCACCAGGCTTGCTCCCACAACTCGTCATTTGATTACGGGAGCTCGAAGACTTCAGATAGACTGATCAGAGCCTTTTCCACATATTCACTATTGACCACACAAGATATCACGGAACTCGCATTGTTGGTAGAAAGTGGGTCAATGCCTTGCATCCGCAGGGTAGTGAGCAGGCGTTCTGCTATCCGGGGGCGCTCCTTATGAGGATAGATGGATATAACCTTTACTTGGGGGTGGTAGATAAAATCTCTTATTCCAAGAGACGCCTCATTTTTGTCGAGCACTTTCAGGGCCATATCGAGCAATTCAGCTTCTATGCAAAGGCATAGAGACGTATTGCCAACGGAGTCTTTATACTTATTAATAAAACGAACGTTGATTTCATTGGTTCCCATAAGCTCTAGCACACCTGCGGATGTATCGCTCTTACCTCCCGGAAGGAGAAGAGTCAATGAAGCAAGGAGCGGACTCTGGAGAATCCCTGTGATTCGGATCTTTTCCGGTTTTGGTGCGCCAATACGGCGCATAATTTCAAGGGTTTTGCTCTGCTCAGTCATTGAGAATATGCTAGAAGGAAAAAGGGAGTTGCGAGAAGTTTCAACCCCGCCAATCATTTGGGATTGAGCATTTGTCATTTACCATTTATCATTTAACTTCGACTCGGTTGAGGACTAACCCTTATCCAGGAGCAGGGGTAAGAAGATGCACAGTGGCGGATCAGAAGCAAGACTATGTCCCCGAACCATCAACAATGATAGATGAAGAAGAAACAAATGACCAGAAGATTTCTTCGCCCTCGCTCCGCTTCCGCCTTCGCTGAAGCTATGGCGGACAAGCCGCTCAGTCCCGCAAGCGGGTCCCTGGTATCTTTGCTCTCGCTGTGCTTCCGCCGTTCCATCCTCCGTAGCAGGCTACTGCGGAGGACGGGCGCTGAAGCTATGGCGAGACAGGCCGCTCAGGTCAGTACTGCAAGCGGCATCTGGCAGAAGCTGGTCTCAGGTATTGATGCATCTTTTTCAGTTATGATGTGTTAGTTCTCACATTAATGGAATCTGATTGCCACTATCCTACTGCAATGCCCGATGATTGCTACTAAAAGTAATAATAGTCATAATCAAACCCTCCGTTTCCAGGCTATGATTTTTGCCCTGGCACTGGGTGGTCTGTTGATGGCTGTCAAGTTTGTGGCCTACTTTCTCACAGGCTCGGCAGCGATTCTATCGGACGCCCTGGAGTCCATTATTAACGTGGTGGCAGGAAGCTTTGCTCTTTACAGCATCTATCTGAGCAGTCACCCACCGGATGCCCGCCATCCCTATGGTCATGGAAAGATCGAGTACTTTTCGGTTGGTTTCGAAGGGGCTTTGATCATCCTGGCTGCCATAACGATTCTCTACAAGGCGATCCTCGCCTTTTTCACTGCGCCGATGTTGGGCAAACTGGGCCTAGGCATTATTCTCATGCTTGGTACTTCTTTGGTTAATCTTGCATTGGGACTTTTTTTAGTGCGCACAGGGCGCAGGACTAGATCCATGCCCCTCGAAGCCGATGGCAAACACTTGCTCACCGATGTTTATACGAGTGTCGGAGTGGTTGTAGGGTTGGTTTTGGTTAAGCTTACTGGATGGCACGGCTGGGATCCGCTGGCTGCTTGTGCAGTAGCGCTCAACATACTTATTACTGGTTGGCGTTTGCTGAGAACATCTTTCGGCAGGCTGATGGATGAAGCGGAGCCAGAATTACTTGCCAGAATAGTGGAGATTCTCAACGAGAATCGACGACCGGACTGGATTGATGTCCACCAACTCAGGGCAAGGCATTATGGGGACAAGGTACATGTGGATTTTCACTTGGTTGTACCGCGAAGTTTGGGGCTACCCGAAGCCCATAGGGAAGCAAAATATATAGAAACGATGATTCTTGATTCCTTAAGCGAAGTTGTTGAAGTGATTGTCCACACAGATCCATGTGAGGATCCATTATGTGAGCGTTGTTTACAAGATTACTGCCAAGATCGGAGTAAAAAGACTCCGATAACTAGCGAACCTTGGCGGCTGGAAGAGGTGGTGGTGAAAAGGGTACACAGAGAGGAAGCGGGGAGCAGCAAGCAACAGGCAGCAAGCAAAAAGGAGCTAAGAGTTAAGAGTTAACTTCCAGGAGCAACGCGGTATAAGGTATAAGGCACAAGGTACAAGGAGAAGAATTGAACACGAGATCACTCGATGCCTTGAGCCTTGTACCGTGCGCCTTACGCCCGGTTTAAA
>CAJIBP010000365.1_pt1 | contig 10949 bp, 9 predicted proteins | sample 9199361 | NCBI WGS metagenome assembly CAJIBP01 (sample SAMEA7708308, study PRJEB35096) | sediment metagenome | biome: marine neritic benthic zone biome [ENVO:01000025]; feature: sediment [ENVO:00002007]; material: shallow marine sediment [ENVO:03000034] sea grass bed [ENVO_01000059] ...
GATCTCGGCGGAAAGTTCCGGGGCAGGCGACGCCGGCAATATCGTTATCACGGCAAAAGACACCTTCTTAATGCGGGATAGTTCTGTAACCACTGAATCCGAACACGCCAGTGGGGGGAACATCAAGATCAATAGCGACTATATGGTGCGCCTTGGCGAGAGCGAGGTCACAGCGAGTGTTCAGGGCGGGCCTGATACGGTCGGGGGTGATATCAATATAGACCCGGAATACGTCATTCTTAGTGAGAGCAACATCATTGCCAAAGCCTTCGAAGGCAAGGGAGGAAACATTTCTATAGTTGCAGGTACCTTTCTGGCCGATCCAAACTGTATTGTGGATGCCTCATCTGAAAAAGGCATCGATGGCACGGTTGATATTCGTGCGCCTATCAAAGATGTTAGCCAAAGCGTGAGCCGTTTGCCCGAGGAGTATCTGAGTGCTGCCGAGCTTCTTCGGGAAGCGTGTATCGCGCGGATCCATGGGGGAAAATACAGCAGTTTTGTTGTAAAGGGCCGCGACGGTTTACCCATTGAACCGGGCGGTCTGTTACCAAGTCCCCTGTATCTTGAATGAGAGAGGACGCCTACGGATGTTTCTAGCTGGATCAATTTAGGCAACAGGTCCGCCTGAAGGTTGACCCCAGATGGGTTGGCCTAGACGACAAGGCATATCTTTAGATGAGATGGGGAAGGGAATGAGCCATCATCAGTGCCAATGTACCTGGGGTGATTTAACTGCTCGAGATAGATACTCCAGACTCGCAAAGATCGCATTGGTTTTATTCGGAATGGCCGTTATCGTTTTTTTGTGTGTTTCACTCCACGGGCAAGAGGCGATTGGTGCAGATTTCACTGGTCGGGCTAGTGATGAGACGCTACCGTCGGTTGCTGAAATGGATTCCGACCAGCCTCCAAACACGAATTCGCAGGCCCCTCCGCTTTCCGAGAAAAGAGAGTCCGCGCAGTTGCCCCTTGAGAGTGTTTTTGTGCGCAAGATCATTGTGACCGGCAGCACGGTTTTTTCCACCGAGGAATTGGCAGAAGTCACCGCCCCGTATGTAAACCGTAAGCTGACCAGTGAGGATCTGGAGTCGCTTCGACGCGCCCTAACGCTCCATTACGTCAACCAAGGCTATGTGAACTCCGGAGCGATAATTCCAGACCAGAGCATAATCAATGGCGCAGTTGGGCTGCACATTATTGAGGGCAAACTAACGGACATAGAAGTAGAAGGAAATAGATGGTTCAAAGACAGCTACTTCCAGAAGCGACTCACCCTTGACGCTGGGCCACCTGTAAACATCGGTGCCTTGCAGAGGCGGTTGCTACTTTTGCAGCAAGATCAACGCATCCTGCTGCTCAACGCGGAACTTGCGCCTGGAATAGCGCCTGGCGAGAGTGTGCTGAAAGTGCGTGTTGAGGAGAGGAGCCCCTTAAAAATTTCATTAGCAGTGGACAATTATCAGTCCCCCTCGGTGGGAGTCCCACGCGGACTTGTTAGTCTGTTGCACGAGAACCTGACTGGACACGGCGACACCTTCAGTTTCACCTTTGGGAGATCTGAGGGGTTAATTCCCCTGATCGAGGCCCGGTATAGCGTCCCCATTACCCCACGCGACACGTCCCTGGTTCTGCGGTACAAGTTAGATGAGTTCCAAGTCGTGGAAGAACCATTTAAGCCTCTAGATATTGAAACGAAAGTAGAGTATTACGAGGTTACTCTCAGGCATCCAATTCACCGCAGCCTCAAAGATGAGTTCGCCCTGGGATTCACCGGAGAGCATATTCGTAGCGAGACCTTTTTGCTTGGTGAGCCGTTTTCGTTTTCGCCTGGTGCGCAGAATGGCGAATCTGTCATCACAGCCCTGCGATTCACCCAGGAGTGGATATCTCGGGGCCAGAGGCAAGCGATAGCGGCCCGCTCCCGTCTCTCTTGGGGGTTTGATGTGCTCGGCGCTACGATCAACGACGACAAATCGCTCCCAGACGGCCAGTTTTTTGATTGGTTGGGCCAGTTTCAGTGGGCAAGGGTTGTGGGGGACGTGGGGACCCAGATCATCTTCCGAACGGATATACAACTGGCTGCTGAGTCGCTACCGTCAGTAGAACTAATTAAGATAGGCGGAAGATACACTGTCCGCGGATACCGGGAGAACACAATGGTGAGGGATAATGCAGTGATTGTCTCGTTGGAATCTCGCATCCCGTTGATTCGCAATGCACGGTGGGCAGATTATCTGGAGCTGATACCCTTTGCAGATTTCGGTCATGGATGGAACACAGATCTTCCTACGCCGCCACTGGATACAATTTATAGTGCAGGTCTTGGCCTTAGATGGGCGGTCACCCTGAAGCGAGACGCCGATGAGTTCAAACCACAATTCGAGTTCTACTGGGGTTATCCATTCAAAGATGTGGAAAGACCCTCTGGTGAACACAATCTCCAAGACGAAGGGATTTCCCTGCAATTCATGTTTTCACTATCTTAGCCCGGATATCAACAAAATAGGCCAGATCTCAGCCCAATGTGCAACACCCAAGGAGTTAGACTATTGACTGCCGGGAGCAGTGTTTTTTATCTCGTATCGGGCAATTTCCGGCAAGCTCACCTGCCTCAGCAGGGATACTCGCTGTTTGCGAAGCACCATATCATTAGGTGCGGCTTCAATGAGCTCAGATATGGATGACAGAGCGTCGTACCAGATCCCTGCTTCCGCGAAGATGTGAACCGCTTCCGACGTGTTAGTTTGCTTCAGCCTCGCCCGGAGCGTATCTGAAAGCGTGATGCGTTCGATTTCACCCCCTGTAATGATGTCCTTGGAACGATGGTCACTATCGGGCACCAGCACCACAAACCACTTGTACTGGACGCCCGGCTGGAGCCGCACTCCATAGTCTTTCAACCGGATAGACTGCACACCCGGCTGAACCGGGGGCTTAAGTGGGGTTTCCAAAAGAGGTTGTATGCCCCAAAACTCGATGATGGTGAACTCGATGGGGTATGATGTGAGCTCTGGTAGGAACCAATACAAAGAGGGCTGTTCTTGAATGGTCAGTCCAATGTGTTCTGGTGTGAGTACACACAAAAAAGGGAGTTGATCCCCAATCCCGCGGGTGCCGCCTGCCAGGCGGCCAGCCGGCACGCCGCGTCTAGGTGGCTTGTAGACTGGCATACGACCAGGGGTTGCCATTTTGCTTTTTTTCGCCTCGACTCCAGGGTGTTCTTGCATTCCCTTTTTCTCTTCTATCCGTTGCGGAGACGCTTTTTCCCCTTTGTCTTCCAAGGCAACACCGGACAGCGGTAGCATTAGGATCAACCCAGCCAGCAAAATCCAAGGAGCAATGGTGAATTTCTTCATGGCTCTTTCTCCAACCTTATAGGCTTGCCGTTTCCGATTCTCTGCCGACCACACAATAGGCGGTTATTTTCTTGTCTTTTCCCTTCAGACTTACCTCTCCGACCTTTTCGGTTTTGAATTGGTGGTCCAGGTAAGCCGAGGTGGCTTCGCCGATGACAATGCGGCAAGGACTCCTTGCAGACGAGAGATCAAGGAGGTGCTTGCCAAAACTCTCCAGCCGCGAGGCGACATTGACCGTGTCTCCTACGGTAGTATACTTCAGTCGCTTGGTGCTGCCGACACAGCCGGCGACTACAGGTCCGGTGAAAATCCCAATACGGAGCCCAACCGTGGGTAGGTGTTGACCATGCAATAGCTTGTTGAGCCGTTTCAATTCTTCTTCCATCGCCAGGGCACAATTCACTGCGTTCGCAGCGTCTTGACGTATCTCAGCCTCGGTGGTTCGAGGCAGTGGCACACCGAAATTTGCCTTAACGCCATCTCCCGCGTAGTCATCGACCACGCCTCCATGTGCCATCACCAATTCCGCCATGGCCTCCATGTAGGTATTCAACCAATCGATGAGCGTTTGTGGATCCATCTTCTCAGACACCGAGGTATAGCCTTGGAGATCGGTAAACAAAACTGTAGCGATCAGTTTTCGAGATCTGGGTCGGCCCTCCTCCAAAATCCGGTCCCGCTGCAGCCAAATGAGTTCGGCAACCTCTGGTGAGACGTGACTCGAAAATAGTCGCATGAGAACCGCCCGCTGCCTCTTTTCTTGGCTGGTCATGTAGGCAGTGACGATAGCGGCGGAAAGCAGCCAGGTCATGGCCGGAGACACAACCGGAATCCACCAGCCACCCAACAAGGCAAGATAAGCTATCAGGCCTAGGACAAGCACTCCTCCCACCCCCAAAAGAGAAAACCGCCAGGGCCCTCTTACCCGAAAACCCATGGCGCCTCCAATAATACCCCAGAGGAGGAACCATAAGGTTTCCTGACCTTCATTTGCGACCTCAATAGCCGGACTGTCTGCAAGGGCATATCTTAGCAATTGGCTTGTGATGTGCGCGTGCAGTTCTATTCCTGAAATCTGTTGATCGGCTCGCAGTCCCCGACTAAAGGGGGTGTAAAAAAAATCTTTCACACTTTGAGCCGTGACTCCCACGAGCACTATTTTGTTTTTGAACGTCTCTGGGTCGATTTCCCCAGAGAGAAGAGAAGAAAGCGCAAAAGATGGAAATGACCCTTTCGCATCTTTGAAATCGAGCAAGAATTGATATCCTCGCGCATCAGCGTTGACATATCCGCCATCATCGGGCTGAAAGGGCCTTATGGTCGTCTGCCCAAGCCGGATGTGCTGGGGTTTGGATGAGTCAGGTCGGGGGATAATCCCCTCAGCCTTTAAATAAAGCAAGGCGAGTCGGAGTGCAAAGGAGTAAGCGACTGTCTTTCCATCGTCCAGGAAAAGTATACCCCGCCGGACCACGCCGCCTGGGTCAACGAGGATGTCATTAAAGCCTACCTGGTTGGTATTCGACAAGGCAGGAGGCGGCGGTACGCCCGCCGGACCGAATGTCGTCACCGTTATGATATTGGAGTTGTCGACTAAGACAGCATTAAGCTTATCACTTCCCGGGGATACTGGCACGTCCCGAAAAATATCAAGGCCGATTGCGCGTGGCCGGGACTGGACGAGATTTACCAGCACTTGTTCCAGAGTGGCATCCGACAAGGGCCAGCGCCCCATTCGGCCAATATCACTTTCAGTGATTGCGATAAGAACAATTCGGGAGTCAGATTTGGTGGCTTTGGGTTGTAATCTGATGTACCAGTCGTACGTGGCGAGTTCCACAGATTCGAGGCCGCCTGCTCTGCGCAGACCCAGAACTCCGAGAACGACCAGGGCGCTCACCAGAACACTGATCACCATAGGAGATCGAAGTAGTCTAGATCCAGAGATCATATTCAAGTGCTGAGTTTACCCTAATGTTGCAAACCTACTCTGAGGAAAAACGCGTCAGAGTGTGTCAGATGTGGCCGCGCGCAGGCTCGGAGAGGATGGAGTGTACTTGACCGTAGGTGATATCCTGTCCGAGGCGAGCACCGTTCGGCCCGAGCCTTTCGGCAGTGAGCTCAAGGCCGAACTGCTCACGGCCGAGGGCAGTCGCAGATGGCACGCTATCAAGCGAGCGCAGCGGTTCTTACCGGTGTGGGTTTGCAACATTGGGGTTTACAACCAATTGTTTATCAAGATAAAGGGGGACCAGTAGCCAGGATGCTCATAGCGTCGGTCATCGAGCACTTTCGACTGGGCGCGCTGGATGGCAACCGCTCTCGAAATCGATGCGTCCTGGAGTTGCCGGTAAAACTCCGCGACCAAGATCGAGGAAGCTTGATCATTAACATACCACAGAGTGGCAAGAGCACTCCTGGCACCCGTCTTAACAGCAACACCGGCAAGACCCAGAGCAGCACGGTCGTCACCTGCAGCGGTTTCGCAAGCACTTAAGGCTAACAACTCGAGGGGAACGTCACGAAATCTGAAAAGCCCTACATATTGATCGAGAAGATCCATAGTGATTTTATCGTCAAACGCCAGGACAAAGGTTTTATCGACATCGCCGTCAAACTGACCATGCGAGGCAATATGGACGATGTTGAAGTATTCATCATTCAATGTCTTTTGCAGGGCAGGGATGAGGAAATCCCCGTCTAGCAGGAGCTTGCCCCCGTAGAGAGTTTGAATTGCCTGGAGCTCCTCAGATACAAAAGGCAATGGCGGAAAGCCTTGCGCAGATTCCGTCAAACCGACCGCCAACACCCTCATATTTTCTCGTTCAATAGGGCGAGGGTCCGTGAGATTGAGTCCGGGCGTGATCGCCAGCGCATATTTGCTAATGAGGAATTGCTTGCCATCGTGAAGTGCCGCCATGGGTATGGTCCTTAATGGTCCGTCCGGCACAAAAACCATGGTATTTATCGCCGAGGTTTTCAAATCCTGTTCGAAGGGGCGAATCAGCCAATCGTACAGCTTCTGTGCATGCGGAAGATATTCTCGCGTGGTGCGTTTCTCCAGCTTATAGCGAAATTCCCTTACCTCCCTCGTAAGGGATTCAGCTCCGACCTGCACTGAAAATCTCTTCATCCCGGTGGGTAGACTAACCAGTATTTCCGTTCGGTCAGGAAGGAGTACCGGGTATACGACAACCGCCGTCTGAGAGACAATGTCAAGTTTCGTGATTCCGGTTCTGGCCGCATCCACACAGTCGTCCTCGAAATACTCTCTCAGCTCAAAAGCCTTGAGCACCTCCACTGCTTCGCGCGCTTCGAGAAGGTACGCTTCATACGGTTCGGGGTCGCCCATAGACGCTGCCCGCTGTAGAAGTAGGTCGACGAGCTCGAGATAGAGCGATCCAGCATACTCTCGGAATGATGATTGGGCCCTTCCATAGCAACTGGAGAATTCTTGACGGATAGACTGAATGACAGGAACAGCTTGCCTATAGGCTGAAATTGCCTCATCAATTCTTCCCAATGTGTTCAGGAGGCGGCCGGCTTGCCAGTGCCAACGATAAAGAGATTCCCGTGCGTTCACTCGCTGGGCCGCAAAAGTCGCCTCCCGTGTCATTTGCAGGGCCTCCTGATATTTCTGTTCGTCTTGATAGAGCTTGCCAAGATATCCCCAAGCGTAGGAGGCCGCGCGAGGGTTATCGATCACTTCAGACACGTGAACAGCTTCATAGAATGCCCTGGCGGCTAGATGAAAAAGAAGGTTATTGGGGTCATTAAGGTGCGGGCGAAGACCCTGATAAACCAGCCCGATATTGGTCAGTCCATAGGCTTTGTCATATGTATTATCCAAGCCCTGAATCTTATCCCAGGCCTTGTCAAGAAAGACCCTGGCAGCTTTGTACTCTCCTTCCCGTATAGATGCCGTTGCAGCATTAGTAAGGGCTGTGGCTGCCAGTGGTCGGTTACCAGTCTTATCCGCTAGTGCCCTACTCTCCGAGTAGGCAGCAATGGCTTCCTCGTAACGTTGTTGCGACGCGAGCAGGTTTCCCAAGTTATTCAGGATGACCGCCGAGAGAGCGGAGTTGTCCTGGTACCTCGCCATGGCAAGGCCCTCATTCAAGTAGCGATAGGACTCGTGCACTGGTCCTGTAGCAATGTAGAGATTTCCCAAGCTCCCCAAAACAGTGGCAACGAGGCTTCGATCTCCCGATTTCTCGGCCAAGACCAGAGCCGCTTCCAAGTTGTGCAAGGCCCTACTGTGCTGGCCAATGGATTGATATACCTGCGAGATCTTAATAAGGGCCTTGCACTGCTCCTTGGGCATCCCCTCACTCTCGTATAATCTGGAGGCCTCCGTCCAGCTCGAAACCGCCTGTTCAAAGTCACCTCGTTTGAAAGAACGAAGGCCTTCTTCCATTTGTTTCCTTGGCGACGACGCCTCTGGGGCAGAAATGGGCCTCGCTGATGATTGTTCGGCGATGGATTTATGCCCTGAGCAGCCTGAGGAAAGGATCGAAAAGATTGCAATGCTGTAAAGAGAAATGACGACGCATACCGATGATCGACAATAACGCGAGGGAGAAGAATTCGGCGACCTTGTTTCAATCATGCCAAACCCCTTTTCTGCGCTCGGGCGAGACCAGTTATATTGTGAGCGGTTGGGACTGGGGGTAAGAACTTTTCGCTTCCCACACAGACTTGCGATTTTGATCACCGAGGCGTAAGGACTGGAAGTAGAAGACGCTTCTACGAGCAAAAGAGGCAAGCCCCTCCCGCCTGAGAACCAATGTCTACGTTCGCTGTTTGGTCTGGCAAGCAATCGCCCCGAAAAGCAGGTAACGCTTCAACTCCCAATTGATCAGAGGAAGTTTTGTTGGGAGTTTAATGGTCACAATTTAAAATTGTATTGACCCTCCTTGGAATCAGTAAGAGTTGGTTTGGGTAGTAGTAGCAGTAGGGTTAATCTAAGAGTACACTACAGGCATTCCAGCTAGCTTGTCAATCCAGAATACGGCCACCCTACGACTTCTTTTGTTGTGCATCGTGGCGGGCTAGACTTGCCAGGTATTTTACTCTTGAGGCCTGTACGCGGCTCTGGCTATGCTTTGCCCGCCTCCTTCGGCTGGAAAACAAAGACTGAACTCGAAGATCCTTCCAGTTGACCCGTCCAGTTGCTAACTTAGTTGTCACTGTCACACCAACCGAGTTCACACCTCTTAATTTCCTAAAAGTACTAGCTTTTTCTATATCATCTGAACAAACTGTTAACTTAGTTCGCAGTTTTTCTACTGTGCTGTGTCAGTTCCTGCCATTTTTGCTCCCACCTTTAACGCCAAAATACTTGCAATATTAGGTAGTTAAAGCTAGTCCTGCTTGGCTATCTTCAACTTGGCACGCCCGTTGCTCTAAAGATAGGGCAAAGGGTTTGGGAGGTGAGATCATGAAACTGATAACCAACTGGCAAATAGTGGAAGGACATGGTTCCCTTACTAGAGAACCTCCAACCACCTACTCTAATCTCCCTCTTTTTACACCTTTTTCTCTGGCTAGCTGCAAGACCACAGAGATTTTTGCGTCAATGTGTACCAAAGGGGCAAATTCATTACTTAATGCAAGAGGTTACAAAATGGCGAAACAGAATGAACCCCAAATAAAGAAGGACGGAAAGGACGACGAGACGCAAAGATGCTGCCATACAGGTGCAGGCGGCGGCCATCCCGCGAGGCGTGGGTCGCCTGATGGAGGTTTTGATCGGAGGACGGCGGTCGGAGTAGGCTGACGACCTGGGAGGCGTCGGGTGAAGGAGGCCGAGGTCCTGGATGTGGTTCGAAAGGAGGGAGAGACATGGAACAGCTACTTAACGAGAGGGAGTATGATTTCCTGGCGTATATGCAAGCCGGAGCCGAACCGAAGGAAGAGGACAAATTGAACTTCCAGATCCTCGCGGCTCAGATTCTTAAGGCTTGGGACCAGTGTTGCGATTACTACAATTTAACCTACAACGAGTTTCAGGTCCTGCCCACTGTAGGAGCAGACTATTTGCTCAGGGGTCGTGTATGGAGTGTTTAGGAGACGCTGCCGACCCACCCAGTAAGTAGATGGGCAAGGGGGTAGATCGCACCCTTCCAGAGCTGGTTATTATATCAGTGGCCAATCCTCTTCAATTTGGCGATCTTTTTAACACTCCAATTCAAAAAAGTAATAATATGAGTAAGTTAAATTCTAGTAGATGTACTATTCTATCAACAGTACAGAATCATTATATTTTCTCATATTCATATGTCAGTTAATTTTCCACTAATGGCAAGATTGGCGATCTGATTTCTATTGAGCATAGGCTAACTATTCATAACCTATAGAAAAAGCGCCATTATCTGAACCTGGCATGATTTCTGCTCACTCAGAGGGTACCGAAATGTGTTCTTCTTGAGTTGGCAGGATTCTTACTGGTCTGGCCCGGGTCGACAAATTAGGTTCTTCCGGAAATTGCCTAGGTGACATGCTGAAGGTTCGGTCTGGGCAGGGTAATCTACTCCATAAACAGCATAGTCGTGGCTATCAATGTTGCAGGCTTAGGGACGCGGGAAAGCCATCCCACAAGCGCTCACCTCGGCTTTCCAAACGGCCAGGGAAAGAAGTGGTTGCTCAGAATACTCTTTGTTTCGCAGTCCACCCTGCCCTTGTATTGCTGATGCTTCAGGAAGCGATGATCGTAGACTCCTTGGCAAATTCCGGAAGAACCATAAATTAGGTCTCAGATTTCGTGACATTCCAGCTCTGTGTAATAGTGTTTACAATTTTGTTTCTGGGAGATTTATAGACAAGTGATTGGTCTTGTACTTAGAAACTGTAAGCGGGCAGACGGATCTCAAAGTCTAAAGAGAACATCCACAGAAATGAGAGAACTTGCAATGATAGTAGTTCTGTGGTCTGTGGGCTTGTTATTGCTGCTTGGGTCCTTGGCTGTTGGAGTTGAGGCGTTACAGGCAATTGGCTATCCAGATCTAACGAATGTTGTCGAAGCTGATACTGTACATAGATTCAGTGACACTCGAACAATGACTAGCAATACACAACTAGGTCCTATCCTGGCGGTGTTCTGCGTAATAATCCTCGTCTCTGCAGTCATTGTTATCAGCCATAGTGTACAAACGACTGAGAGATATAAAAGGAGTGTCTTTCAACGAAACAAGATCTATGAACGACACGATGCGAAAGAATACTTAGCCACCCTACTAGGGCACAAATAACTTCGAGGAGCACATTACCCCTAAGCCACCATACTTACTCCCTGGTTACTTCTGATCGTCAGGCTTGCCATTGAAAGCGCTTCCTTCTATCTGGATTTGAATGAACGTACCGTTAGATCCTCCAAACTCTTGGCGTGAAGATAATTTGCCTTGCAATCAAGGCAATAAACCTTGTCATTTAGAAGAAATATGTGATCAGCGGACGAGCGGCCCAGATCGCAACCACAATCTAAGCAAATAAGTGGAACTCGTTTCAAAAGTGTTTCTTGCGTCTTCTTAGTTTTGGTTTGTTCTCCCATCGCACACTCTCTTTACAATCGAAGGTAAAGTTAATACAAAGCCA
>CAJIBP010000087.1_pt1 | contig 10947 bp, 12 predicted proteins | sample 9199361 | NCBI WGS metagenome assembly CAJIBP01 (sample SAMEA7708308, study PRJEB35096) | sediment metagenome | biome: marine neritic benthic zone biome [ENVO:01000025]; feature: sediment [ENVO:00002007]; material: shallow marine sediment [ENVO:03000034] sea grass bed [ENVO_01000059] ...
GCCGCTGTGAGCGCTTGATCGTCATGTTGAACAGGGAAGCAGACGCTTATAATGAGCTGGTCGTCTATTTTAACCGTCTCAGTGATCTGCTATTCGTGCTGGCTTGGTACCTGGAAGTACGAGCTGTGGTCGAGGTTGTTGTCCGTAGAGTGGTCGCGACCACTTCTAAGGAGGGCAGACAGGCATGAAGATGACCTATCCTCTAGCGTGGAAGTTGGGATCAATTGCTGAAGCTGAGGCAATGGCCCTGGGGGTGCCCATGGTTATAGCTCTGGTGGATGCAGAGGGTGGGTTACTGTTTTTCGGCCGTATGGACGGAGCCTTGCCGGTGAGCACGGAAATAGCTTTAGGTAAGGCTTATACTGCTGCTGGTTTACGTATGGCCACGCACGAAGTTGGAAGGCTCGCCCAACCCGGCCAAGTGCTTTACGGTATCCAGTATACCCATCCGGGAAGAATCGTACTTTTTGGCGGCGGCCTGCCTTTGAAGTTGGGAGGAAAGGTGGTTGGGGCCATCGGCATCAGTGGTGGTACTGTAGAAGAAGACATTCAGGTGGCAGAACCGATCGTCAGAGCGCTAGAGCAGATGGAATCCTTATCTGAACGGATCAGGGGATTGCTGGCTGGTATGCCGTTGAACACAGCCTTTATACACGGGCTGGAAAACAAGATAAGTGGAGAACTCGAGAGAATGAATTGCCCACTTCCCGGTAGGGAAGTTTCCATAATCACTGGAGCGATAATTCTTGCCGCCAGTGAGGCAGAAGGTCAATGCTGGTGAATTAGCGGTGCCGGGCTGGCGAAAATACTGTAGGAGCGGCTTTCCAGCCGCGAACAACTGTACAGGGACGAGGCTTCAGTTACTCAATATTCTCACACTGATGGGTAGCCTGGAGTCGAGCTGGGCGGGCTAATCGCGGTTGGAAAGCCGCTCCTACATGAGCTCTGCGATTCAAAGTAAGTGTCCAGGGAAGCATCGGCCCATGTTAATCGAGTAGGGGGAATACACATGTCAGTCAACCAAGAAGTCATTGCCGCTCTAGTTAGGAAGGTGGTCGAGGAACTATCAATGGGCTCATCCTTCCAGACTCAGGGAGGTGCAGGTCTCTTCGATACAGTGGCCGAGGCAGTAGATCGAGCGGTTGAGGCGCAAAAGCACTTGATCACCATGTCCCTAGAGAGTCGAGATGTCATCATTGCCGCCATGCGGAAGGCCGCCCTGGAAAAAAATGAGGAACTTTCGGCCTTGGCAGTCCGTGAAACAAAAATCGGCCGGTATGAAGACAAGGTCCAGGAGAATATTCTCTGTGCCACCAAGACTCCGGGCACCGAGGATATTCGGCCGCAAGCTCTGAGCGGCGACAACGGCTTGATGCTGCTGGAGTATTCTCCTGTAGGCATTATCGGTGCGCTGACACCTATCACCAATCCAACTGGAACCATCATCAACAACTCCATCGGTATGATAGCGGCAGGCAACGCTGTGGTATTCAATCCACACCCTACTGCTCGTGAGACTAGCACCAAGATGATCCAGGTCCTCCACCGGGCCATTGTAGATGCCGGAGGTCCATCTGGCCTGATCGGTTCAGTGCGTCAACCGACACTGGACACGGCCAAACAGATTATCGAGCACCCCAGGGTCAATATGCTGGTAGCCACAGGGGGTAAACCAGTAGTTAAGGTGGTCTTGAGTTCCGGCAAGAAGGCAATTGGGGCGGGCGCGGGGAATCCACCAGCACTGGTGGATGAGACTGCACACATTCGCAAAGCCGCCGAATGTATCGTAAATGGTGCCAGCATCAACAACAATGTTTTCTGCACCTCGGAAAAAGAGGTAATTGTCGTGGATGAGGTGGCCGACTCACTGATCAAGTTCATGCAAGAAACTGGCAAGGCCTATCTACTCAAACCTGAAGAAGCCGAAAGGGTTACTGACCTGGTGGTTACCCCTGAAAGAACGATCAACCTTGCCTATGTCGGCAAGGACGTGCAGGTAATTCTGCGGGAGATCGGCATTGAATTAGGCGAGGAATGCCGCTTGGCTATTTTCGATGCAGCCAATGACCATCCACTTGTCTGGCTGGAGCAGATGATGCCGATAATGCCCATCGTGCGCGTAAAGGACGTGCAAGAAGGTATTAAGTATGCGGTTGAGGTGGAGCAGGGAAATCGGCACACAGCCATCATGCATTCAACTAATGTGGATCACATGACCGCGTTTGCCCGGGCCGTCCAAACAACCATCTTCGTGAAGAATGGTCCTTCCTATGCAGGCATTGGGCTGGGTGGTGAAGGTCACACAGCCTTCACCATTGCCGGGCCTACCGGGGAAGGGCTCACTTCGGCCCGCACCTTTACCCGTCAACGACGTTGCACCCTGGTGGAGGGTTTTCGGATTATATAGTTAGTGTCCATCCGGAAATGGATGAACGATCATTCCTCCTTTCTACTCCGGAGGTTGGGGTATTGCCAAAGCGGCCTATGTGGTCCGCCGGAGTAGGAGTGCGGAGGCGCACCATATCGGCAGTGAGGGCTGCCACGGACGGCAGCCCGAGCGAAGCGGAGGCAAGACCCTAGCCGGAAGTCGACTTCCGGTTTCAGAAATATTGGTATTTCCGGATCGATACCAACTTCATCCGGAGGAGGAAACTCATGAATATAGATCTCGAGCAAGCATTGGAACTAATTGCAGCCGCAAAGGAAAAGGCTGAAGAAATAAAGGTTCCCATGGTGATTGCCGTGGTTGATGCTGGCGGAAACCTGGTGGCACTTCAACGCATGGATGGGGCTCTCCTGGTCAGCGTTGATATTGCCACCAACAAAGGTTACACCGCTGTGGCCATTAAAATTGCCACCCATGAATTGGCCAAACTCACCCAGTCTGGACAGCCTCTCTTCGGCATTCACAACGCCGACGGCGGTCGCATCGTCATCTTCGGTGGCGGTCTTCCACTTGAAAGGGACAAGGAGATCATCGGCGGCATCGGTGTCAGCGGTGGCAGTGTGGAGCAGGACATCCAATGTGCGGAGGCTGCCCTTGAGCGTTTCAAGAGTTTTGGGTAGGCACGACTCATGAGAATCGAACTCATACGATCACCCACTGAATCCTTCTTACAGATGCTCCTCAATAATGTCCGACCTGCTGAGAGGAAGCGGTTCGAAGACAGTCGTTGGGGAGCAGTGGGCCTTGTCCAGGCAAGATTGATTGATCTTTACTGGTCGGCAGATGTGGCAGAAAAGGCAAGCAACGTTGTGACTGCACTGGTCATGGGTAACTGTCCGCAGCACATTCAGATGCTCGCCATTTTTGGTCAGCAGGCAGGAGTGCGAGCCGCTTTAGACAAAATTCAGGAAAGCTCTCGCGGCAGGTCGTCTTGAGCCGAGGAGAAGATAGATAGATGAAGGTGGCAATTGTTGGTGGAGGTGGTCGGGTGGGGATCTGTGCCGGTTTTGCGCTGCAATGTGGAGGAATTGCCTCGGAGATAATTCTGAACGACATTGCAGCTGACTTGGTCCAAGGCGAGGCCCTAGACCTCTTACACGGCACAGCTCTCCTGCACGACCAGAGGATCTGTGTCGGCGACATGAAAGCGGTTGCACAAGCTGACATCGTCGTCATCACCGCCGGATTTCGCCGGAAGCCCGACGAGTCCAGACTGGATCTCATCAATCGAAATGTTTCCCTGTTCCTCACCGTTCTCCATGATCTGAAAACAGCAGGTCTCCGTAACGACGCCATTCTTGTGGTGGTCTCCAACCCGGTGGACATCCTTACCCATCTTGCTGTCCAAGAAAGCGGACTTTCTCTACGACAAGTCATTGGTCTCGGGACTCTCCTGGACACAGCTCGATTCTGCTCACTCATCGCTGATGCCATCAAAGCCGCCCCTACCCAGGTAAGGGGTTTTGTATTGGGTGAACACGGAGATTCGATGGTGCCAGTTTGGTCCTCCGCCACCTTGAACGGGTTTTCGCTAGAAAAGCACCCTGATCTTCCGGTTGCTGCGAAAAACAGAATTTTCCAGCGTACGCGACAAAGCGGTGCCGAGATGATTCGGTTGAAAGGTGGGGCTGGCTGGGCCGTGGGCACCTCCATAGCCACCCTAGTCCACGCCGTTATCTTAGATCAGAGAAAGATGCTTCCGGTGAGTTCGATGCAAACAGGTTCCTATGGCCTGCACGGTGTTTGCATCAGTGTCCCTACCCTAGTGGGTAGAGCCGGTGTTCTCAAACATGTGGAGTTGGACGTGTGGCCACGGGAACTTCAGGCATTGAAGGGTTCAGCACAGGCACTTGGGGAAACATTGAAGCGCATTCAAATCTGAGGAGCTCACTGTTGCCGAAAAACGCACCTTCTTTTATCTATGAGGTCTTATATGGCGAACCAAAATTCTTACTTGGGAGAACTGATTCCCACAAGCAGAAGGTGTGGAAAGGCATTTCTGTTGACGAGAATATCCCCACGGCGGCCTTGGATGAGTTAGATGGAATCGGAGAGATCGAGTTGCGAGCCTCCTGTGAAGGATCCGGAGCAGAACGACCTACATTCTTGATTTTTCGATTGAGGGGTGAGGAAGACATACAAAAGATTAGAGCCTTTGTCGAGGGAATGAACGCATTCAAGGATTTAAGGTGCGGCGCTGAGAGAGGCAATATGGGCTTCTATAGAGTCGGTATAACGACACCATTATGGTATGGAAAGGATGAGGAAGAATTCGTGAACTGGTGGTTAGAATTGCCTCTAAAAGTTCACATAGTCTTGACAGCTATAGAATTGCTCTCACCACGTCAAGCAAATGCTTTGCAGGGTTAACCCTGCTGCTGCAAGGCTGTGGCGGCCAAAAGCGCTATGTTCGCAATTAAATTGCCTTCGGTCCCCCGATTGGGTCTGCACCTCAGAATACATTAGCCCGGAAAACAACAGCTATATAGATACAATACCCGCCCAAAAGGGCTAATCCTTCCCAGCGATTAATCCGCCCTGGACGGCCACGCCAGGATCGGCAGATAGGCCACAGAACCAGAGATATCAAGAGCAGCGCTGGGAAATCTCGAATAAGGGCCTCTTTAGGAACGGGCAGAGGTCGAATCATCGCGGGGATACCAAGTATTGCAAGAGAGTTGAACACGTTAGATCCCACCACATTACCGACAGCGATATCGTACTCTTTCTTGATCGCCCCGGCCAGGGTGACGGCTAGTTCCGGCAGGCTAGTGCCTAGTGCCACCAGGGTGAGTCCGATGACCATCTCACTGATTCCATAGGCATGGGCAACGGCAACTCCGCCCCAGACCAAGGCACGGCTCCCCACGAGGAGCATGATGAGGCCGGCGGCAAGTTTGCCGAAAACGACCCTGAGGGGTATATGAAAAGTTTCCGGCATATCCTCGGTTAGAGAATCATCGTTCTCCTCCCTCGCTGTTCTGGCCATCCAAACCAAAAAGAGTGCCAACCCGGTAGTAAGAAACATACCCTCGAGCCGTCCGAACTGACCATTCAAGGCTAGAAGCCATAGCACCACTGTGATAACAGGCAGTAGAGGGTACTCCCGACGGAGCAACTGGGAATTAACCGGGAGAGGGTGGATGAGGGACGAGGCGCCGAGAATCAGACCGATGTTGCAGATGTTGCTACCCAGTACATTCCCCACAGCAACGTGAGGGTGTCCCATCAAGCTAGCGGTAACTGTCACCAGAAGCTCAGGAAAGGATGTTCCAAGAGAGACCACGGTCAAACCGACTATGAGGCTGGATATCCCCAACCGGCGTGCCAAAGAGGCTGCGCCGCTTACAAACCTCTCGGCCCCAAAAGCCAGGCCAAAAATACCTCCCACTATTGCCAGAACATAAAGCACCATCGGATCTGCCGGCTACTTTTTTAATTAAACGACACACTCTAGCATGATTTTAACTGCTGTTGTACCTAAACCTAAAAATAACCAACTCATTTTATTGTCATTCTGAGCCCTTCGATGGACTCCTCAGAATGACATACTGATACCAGGCTACCGAATGGGTGCTACTTAGAAAATGGACACAGCTTTGGAGCAGGTATGCTCTAAGCAGACTATGCCCGCTTAGGTCCTACCTGCTTGAGAAGCTCTCCGAACTTTGGTCAGAGAGCTTCACTTGACAAATGCATTGAGGCTATGGCTCACTATGAGGAGTCAGGAGTCGTCCAGTAGCATGGAGGCTACACAGGTTGCCGGGCACCATAAACTCATTGAACTCCATTGTCATTTATGGAAGTCAAATAAGGCGAGGGAAATATAGATATGACTTTTCATCGGCTTTTGCCCCTATGAGTTAACCCTAACGCCTCGGCTGGAAATAACCGCGAAGACAACCTGGGACAACTTGTGTCAAGGATCCCGCTGCGCGGGCAAGGATAAAAAAAGGAGGTTGGCTATGAAGAAGGTATTGATAGTTGGCTGCGGAGCTTATATGGACAGCGGTTATGGATGCGCTGGAGAGTGGCGTTGCCTTAAGGCGGCGGCCTTAGGCGAGGGGACATTCGACGAGTTATCTCAGGTAATTGCCTTTGTCAGGTGCGAATGTCCGGGACGGAGTTTGGCGCCAAATACAGGCATGGCCATGAAGATGTCTGAAATGAAGCCTGATACCATTCACCTGAGTTCATGCTTGGCGAATGCAAAGCCGGATTGTCCCTACAGCAGCGCAGAGCAATTCGCCCAGATTCTGGAGAATAAGTTTGAAATCCCTGTTGTCCTAGGTACCCACGACTATCACTAGCATGGATAATTCACGGATTCACGCCCTGGCCAATCACGTGGTGTTGTTCGCCATCCAAGCAAAACCCGGAAGAGCCGGATATTTAGAGTGGAAAATATGGGAAGTATTCAGGAAATGAGGAGGTAGATCATGTTAGTCAAGTATTGGATGAGCACGGATGTGATCACCGTGGATGAGGACATTTCCCTTATGAAAGCGTCAAAGCTCATGAAAGAACAGGGCATCAAACACCTGCCAGTGCTGAAAGAAGGTCGGCTTGCTGGAATTGTTTCCGATCGGGATTTAAAGGAGGCACAGCCTTCCAAGGCTACGTTATTGGATATTCACGAACTCTATTTTCTGCTGGATCAGGTGAAAATCAAACACGTGATGTCTGCCGATCCCTACACTATCAGCGCCGGTGAAATTGTAGAAAGGGCAGCTAACGTGATGCTGGAGCACGACATATCTGCCCTGCCAGTTGTTGATAAGGAGGGAAAATTGGAAGGCATAGTTACGAAAGGAGACTTGTTCCGTGCGATGATTGCAATTTCTGGGGTGAAACAAGCACAACTGCAATTCGGTCTGGAGATTGAGGACCAGCCGGGGACAGTTAAGGAGATCACTGACTTGATAAGAAAACACGCTGGTCGAGTCGTGAGCATCACCACCAGCCACGAAGACGCGCCGACGGGTCTCAGGCATGTTTTCATCCGCTGCAAAGAGATAGAAGATGAGGAGGCTCTTTTTACTGAGTTGGAAGACAAAGCAAAGTTCCTGTACCGAACGCATTACAAGATAGATTAGCTTGCGCCAGCAGAGCACCACGCCTTTACCACATTCGACTTTCGGGAGAATTGTTATGGAGGTCAAAACCGTAAAGGACATAATGACTCCCCTTGCCGAATACGCAACTATCTCGGAGGAAGCCACATTGTACGAGGCTGCCGTGGCTCTCGATAAAGCTCAACATGATCTCGATCAGAGCCAAGGGCTGCACAGATTGCTACTTATCGCTGATAAGGATGGTGAGATTCTTGGGAAAATCAGCCAGTTGGATGTGATTAGAGCATTGGAACCGAAAGGAAAACAAATCGAGGGTTCACTTTCCCTCAGACGTTTCGGCTTCAGCAGGGAGTACTTGAGGCCCATGCTGAAGCAGTGCCGCTTCTGGGAAAAACCTTTAATCGATCTCTGTAAAGAGGCAGGCAAGCTTAGGGTTAAAAGGCTGCTGCACGCCCCTGCAGAGGGTGAGTTTGTTGACGAAAATGCTTCTCTGGCTGAAGCCATTCATCGGCTGGCTCTAGAGCATCATCAATCTTTGCTGGTGACAAGAAATAAGAGAATCGTGGGAATACTGAGACAAAGGGATATTTTTAGGGAGGTTCTCGAGACTCTAAGCTTTTGCGAGTTGTGACTAATCAGCACCGTCAAGACCTTCAGATCAAGTGCAAGTCTTGACAAACCACAGTAATACCGGAAGAGGTGCGAAGGTAGTGTTTGGATAAGGCATCCTATGTTACTGGACACGCTCTAGCAGTAGATTGTGGTCTACTGGTGCATTAGCTCTGAGACTACTTCTAGGTTCTTGCGGGCCTCTTCTAGATTTGGATCAATTTCTAGGGCTCTGGAAAAATGCGTTTTAGCCTCCTGGAGTTTTCCTTGGCTACCCAGAGCAGCTCCGAGGGCGTTGTGGGCATCGGCAAAATCAGGGTCGGTCTTCAATGCCTCAGAGTAATGCCTGATCGCCTCGTCGATTTTCCCCTGTTGGAAGAGAGCAAGGCCCAGATTGAGATGTGCAGGAGAAAAATCCGGTTTTATCTCCAGAGCCGTTGTAAAATGGGTAATGGCTTCCTGAATTCTGCCTTGATGAATTAAAGCAATCCCAAGATTATTATGAGTCCTCACTTGGTAAGGATTAATTCTTAACGCCGCCAAATAATGCTCTTCGGCTTTATCCACTTTGCCTTGTTTGCTAAATGTATTTGCCAGATTATAGTGCGCCTCAGCATGATCCGGTTTAATCCGTAGGGTCGAGTAAAAATGACCGATTGCTTCTTCCAGCCTGCCTTTTCTGGTGAGTTCATCTCCAAGGTTGTTATGCGCCATCCAGGAAGAAGGATTCTTTGTTATGGTATCGCGCCACAGTGTCTCCAGGTTCTCGTAGATGTATCCTTGCTTCCATGTTAATAGCCCCAGCACTAAAAGCACCGCAGCTTTGACCACAATTACGAAACGGTTTGGCAGGAAATGGTTGATGCTTATGATCATGCTTGCTAGCAGCGCAATTAGACCAACGCTGGCTAGGTATTGGAAATGATCAGCGACAAAAGAGTATCTCATTGGGTAGACATCGAAAAAGCCCAGGGCCGGCACCAAAGTAACCACAAAGAAAAGCACAGCCACGAGCACAGCTTTGCCTGTTCGTTTTCGCAAGAGCCAGAGTACTGCCAGGGTTGTCAATGCGGCCAATGGATACAAATACTGCCACCAAGCCCCTGTTTCGATTGGCCATTTCGGGTAGTTGAAGGTGAGTTTATGGGGCCAGATCAACTTGCCTGCATAAAACCACAAAGCGCGTCCAGCAACGAGGAAGCGATCTAAAATGGACAGGGCCCATTCCTCTCCCTGTGCACCCACGTTCAGTTTCTCCACCAGGATAGTCAGTATGCCGAGAGCGGCGCCGAGCAAAAAGAAAGGAACCAATGGCAGGACATCTTGCCAATGGAGGCGATCTCGCTTCCACCATAAGATAATGAGGATGACCACGGGCATGGAGCTGGTTACTGATTTGCTCAGTAGAGCAAAAAGAAAGAGGATCAATGACAGGATGTAGAATCGCCAGAGAACTGTATTGGAGTCTGATGCAGAGGCTGCCGATGTCTCAACGTCGGGAGAAGGCTGTTCCTCTAATCTGAGAAAATGGAGGTAGGCGAGCATTGACGAAAAGTAAAACAAGCCGGAGAGGACGTTCTTTCTCTCGGTGATCCACGCCACGGACTCCACATTTACCGGATGGAGTGCGAAAATAGCCGCGGCAAGCCACGCTGCAGGCACAGACAAACGACGCAACAGCATCCATAACAGAATGGCGTTTAACCCATGAAGCAAGACGTTAACTATATGGTAACCCATAGGGTGCAGTTGCCAAAGATGATACTCTGCCCAGAAGGTACTGTGGACCAAGGGGTAGTACTGAGGCACCGCGCCAATTTCAAACCAAATCCTGCCCAGCCCCTCAAATGTCCTCAGGGTCTGGTTTTCCGTAATGTAGGCATCGTCGTCCCAGACGAAACCGCCATTTATCGCGGGGATGTAGGCAACGAAGGTTACCAAAAGGAGCAAACCGCCCCATATGCCGATCTTTCTCCAGGACAAGTTGCACCCCGACCTAAACCGGACGCTTCACCCAAATTGGCCGAGTAAGTGAGCATCCTCCCTAGTAATCGCCCCAAACTAGAATCCTGGCTATGAGCAACCAAATTACCACAAAAACTAGCCTGTAAATCTACCATCTCCTTTTCTTCTTCTCAAGGCTGAATGGACAGCAAATTATGAAAGGCGGAGGTGTCTTTCCTTACTTATCTTGGCTTGATTGTGAACACCATGTCCACTATACTTCCCCGGACCGCCATAGAGAACGTAAGTAATCAATGGGCTGGTGCCCAATAGAAGAATCCGGGCCCAGTGCTATTTAAGATTTAAGATTTGAGATTGTAGAATGGGGAATTCCTTATCTCCTTATCTATCGCAATACGACACACCCAAGAAACAATCTACAATCTGCATTCTGAAATCTTAAATCTCCTAGCCTCGATTTCTGTCATGGAGTCAAGTCATGAGGAAGTTTCTTTTAGTTCTAACAGCCATTTTGATTCACTTATACAATCCTTGTTTGGGATCATCACAAGCATTAAGAGACAACCTTTATGATCTGGGCAAGTTGAAGCCGATGGACAGCGTCCTGGCGGTCAAGGTAGGGGAGCGGGCACCTAACTTCACCCTCCCTTCCGTCGAAGGCGAAAAAATCTCCCTGAGCCAATTCTACGGGAAGAGGAACGTGGTGATATCATTCGTTCCTGCAGCCTGGACACCTGTCTGCTCGGAGCAGTGGCCAGGTTACAGCGTGGTAAAGAATGTCTTTAGTGAGACTGAGGCAGTGTTACTTGGCGTCACAGTGGACAATATCCCCGCTCTTCATGCATGGACCAA
>CAJIBP010000476.1_pt1 | contig 10888 bp, 9 predicted proteins | sample 9199361 | NCBI WGS metagenome assembly CAJIBP01 (sample SAMEA7708308, study PRJEB35096) | sediment metagenome | biome: marine neritic benthic zone biome [ENVO:01000025]; feature: sediment [ENVO:00002007]; material: shallow marine sediment [ENVO:03000034] sea grass bed [ENVO_01000059] ...
AACAGAAACGAATTTTTCAATCGATGTCAGCTGAGCGGAAACTCACAGTAGCACTCAGGCTTTACAATTCTGCTAAAGAACTGAAGGCGGCTGGTCTACGAGCACAACACCCGGATTGGTCTGAGGAGATGATACGAGACAAGCTCCGGGAGATTTTTCTATATGCCAGAACCTGATCTGTTTTTGATCTTTTTTTTACATCATCGATCACCCATTATCAACATCGGTTCGGGCTAAGACAAATCAATCAAAGAAGGTCTATGACCCAACGGACTCCAAAAGAGTTCCAGAACTTGATACCTTCCAGATGTTTTTGAAAAACACCCTGAGATCGAGGCGGTATACCTTTAAGGAGGGCCAAATCCGCGGTCGCAGCAGGTGATTGATGAAACATCCAGGCTAGGAGATCTACGGGTACGGCAGGGCGAGCGAGACAATTGTGAGCAGACTAAAGGGATAAAGGAGATCAGATTGGATCTGAAAGGTAAGAGACTACTAGTGGTGGGTGGAGCAGGCTTTATTGGAAGCCATATTGTCGATCAGCTTACTGAGAGTGATGTCAAAGAGATTGTCATTTATGACAACTTCTTTCGAGGTTCCATGGATAACCTTAAAGAAGCCATGGAAGATCCGCGAGTATCAATATTCCCCCATGGAGGCGATATCTTGCATAAGGATATCCTGGAAAAGGCAATGGACGACATTGATGGTGTTTTTCATCTCGCAGCCTTGTGGATACTTCAGTGTCACGAGTACCCTGGAACAGCTTTTGAGGTGAATGTACGAGGGACTTTCAATGTTGTCACGGCGGCTATCAAGAAGGGGGTAAAGCGAGTCGTTTTTTCATCCTCAGCCTCGGTTTATGGAGATGCCCTTGAAGATCCCATGACAGAGAATCATCCCTACAACAATTTCACTTTCTATGGTGCAGCCAAAATAGCGGGCGAGCATTTCTTTAAGAGCCTTGGGCATCGATATGACCTCAGCTGGGTAGGCTTGCGCTATATGAATGTCTACGGCCCACGCCAGGATTACAAAGGGGCCTACATAGCAGTTATGCACAAAATCCTGGATCGCATCGATAAAGGTGAAGCTCCTATTGTATATGGGGATGGCAGCCAGACATATGACTTCATCCACGTTGGGGATGTGGCGAGAGCAAACATCCTGGCGATGCAGGCCGATGGGTCGGGTGACTGCTACAACGTGGGTCGTGGAATTGGGACTTCTATAAAAAAACTGACAGAACTTCTCCTACGTCTCACAGGGAGCAACCAGAAGATACAATATGAAAAAGCGGGCCTAACCTTCGTCACCAATCGTATCGGAAGTCCCAAAAAAGCAGAACATGATCTGGGCTTTAAATGGACCATAGATCTGGAAGAGGGAATGCAGAGCCTGATTGACTGGCGTAAACAGGACATAGAGGCACTAGAAGCGAAGCGGCTTGCCATCGGGGGACTCGGAAATCTATAAGTCACCTAATGTTGGTGGGCAACTCAAAGGTTGTTTCTAAATGAAGAAGATACCACTGATCAAGCCTTATATAACTCAAGAGGTTAAGGATAAGGTGTGTGATATTCTCGATAGCGGTTACTTGACCGAAGGGGATGCTACTAAAGAGTTAGAGAGTTCCTTCAGAGACTACATCGGATGTAAATATGCACTGGCTGTTTGTAACTGCACGGTTGGGCTAGAAATGGCACTTCGAGCGATGGGTGTCGGTCCGGGAGATGATGTCATCGTACCGGATTATACCTACCCAGCCACCGCATCGGTGGTAGATATTGTGGGAGCGAGGATTGTAATTGTTGATGTAGACCCGCAAACGATGCTCATTGATTATGATGTCTTGGAGAGTGCAATCACAGAAAAGACCAAAGCAGTCATACCTGTTTCGATTTTTGGCAATCCCTTGAACTATGAAAGGCTCAAGAGGATAAAAGAGAAATATCATGTTTTTATTTTAGAGGATGCAGCTTGTTCCATTGGAGCAGAATTCGGAGGGACAAAGGTAGGAAACCTTGCGGACATATCGGTATTTAGCTTACATCCGCGGAAGTTTATTACCACAGGTGAAGGAGGTATTGTTACCACCAACAATGAAAAATGGGCAAGATGGATGGATTCTTACAAACATTTCGGCATGGATGATAATCAGTCAAGAGTAGGAACTCAATTTGAACGAATAGGTACCAATTATAAATTGAGCAACATTCAAGCTGCTGTAGGTCTTGTACAGATGAAATATATCAGAGAGTTATTAAACAGACGTCAGTCAATAGCCAAGAACTATTTGAATCTACTCAAAGATAATAATGAAGTTGGATTTCAACGAGTCAATCGGTTTAGTATACATTCTTATCAGTCTTTTTGTATATTCGTCAAGGATAGAGATATTGTAATGAGTGAAATGCGCGAACAAGGCGTTGAAGTACAAATTGGAACTTATTCTTTACATATGCATAAGGCCTTCAATAAAAACCGAAATTGCCATATTGCCGGAAACATGAAAGGAAGTAAGTATGCTTTTGAACATTGCCTGGCATTACCCCTTTATCATGACCTGAGCACTGATGAACAAGAATATATTGTTGAGAAGTTAACTGAAACTATCCCATAAGAGGATTAGGCTTATGTCCGCCCTAGAAAGGCTCGGTATAAATAGAAAGAAGGCATTGTCTGCCGAAGACTGCTCACCAGAGCAAATACAAACTGCAGAATGTTTTGGCTACAAATGGTCAAAACGGGATACTTATGAATCGAAAAGCATGAAAAATCTGAGTACGAACTGGCTGATTGAGCGCTACTGCGGAGGGGACATCAACAAATTGACGCAGTGGTTGGAGGGGAGAAGGAAAATCATTTTGGATGCAGGTTGTGGCTCCGGGTATTCAGCCATACTTTTTTTTGGAGACCAGTTGAAGAACCATGACTATCTGGGGGTTGACATTTCGTCCGCAGTCAATGTTGCTAAATGTCGATTTGAAGAGATGGGCTATCCAGGCGACTTCCTGCAATTGGACCTTATGGACTTACCTGCACCTAATGCATCCGTGGATTTGATCTTTGCAGAGGGGGTTCTACACCATACAGAGACAGTGGAAGAAAGCCTGAAATATCTTGCTAGTAAGTTAAAGGGCGGAGGTAGGTTTCTATTTTATGTATACGCGAAAAAATCAGTTGTGCGTGAGTTTACAGATGATTTGATAAGAAAGAAAATTCAAGATCTAAGCGATGAGCAGGCTTGGCAAGCCCTAATGCCATTAACCAAACTTGGCTACGCTTTAGGAGATACGGAAGTCGAGATAGAGGTGCCGGAGGATATACCATTATTGGATATTGAGAAAGGTAAGATCGATTTACAGCGGTTTTTTTATTGGAACGTATGCAAGCTTTTCTATTCTCCTGATCTTACTTTGGAAGAAATGAATCATATCAACTTTGACTGGTTTCGACCATTGAATTGCCATCGTCACACGCCGGAAGAAATAGAGAGCTTCTGCGCTGAAGCACGTTTGTATATAGAGCGGATGCATGTCGAAAAATCCGGAATTACGGTGGTCGCACTAAAGAAATAACGATGTGTGGAATTTGTGGCATATTTAATCTTGATGGCGAACCCGTTTCTCCGGTCAATTTACGAAGAATGACCGATTCCATGGCCCATCGTGGACCGGATGGAGAGGGGTTTTATATTGACAGCTTTATTGGTCTTGGGCACCGGCGACTGGCCATTATTGACCTTTCTCCAGCGGGGCACCAACCCATGTTAACAAAGGATGGGAAGTTTGCTCTGACTTACAACGGGGAGATTTATAACTTCCAGGAGCTTAGAGTTGAGTTGGAAAGCTTGGGGTACCAGTTTCGATCACGAACCGATTCCGAAGTGGTACTTCATGCCTATGCGGAATGGGGTCCCGAGTGTGTAAACCGCTTCAACGGCATGTTCGCTTTCGGCATCTGGGACAAAACGAGGCAGGAGCTGTTTCTAGCCAGGGATCGGTACGGTATCAAACCCTTCTATTATACATTTGCGAATAACCATCTTTTGTTTGCCTCTGAACAGAAAGCCATCTTGGAACATCCAGCGGTCAAAAGTGACATGGATTTAGAAGCCCTCATCGAATATTTCACCTTTCAAAACATCTTCACAGATCGAACGCTTCTCAAAGGGATCAAGCTTTTTCCGGCCGGGTGCTGGGCTAGAATTCCACTCGGAACTCTAGCGGATAAGCTCTCACCCGTTCGCTACTGGGATTTCGATTTCCGTGAACCAGAGCAATTTGTAGATGAAGGCGAATATATTGAAGAACTGGACCGCCTCTTCCGTCGAGCGGTGAACCGGCAGCTGGTGAGTGACGTTGATTTAGGCTCTTATCTCAGCGGTGGGATGGACTCGGGTTCCATAACGGCGATTGCAGCAACTCAATTGCCGTATATTAAGACGTTTACTTGTGGCTTCGACCTCCATTCGGCATCCGGTTTGGAAATGGGCTTTGATGAACGTGGGAAAGCTGAATTCATGTCCTACCTCTTCAAGACCGAGCATTATGAGATGGTTCTCAAGGCTGGAGATATGGAGCGAATTCTTCCCAGATTAGCCTGGCACCTTGAGGAACCTAGAGTAGGCCAAAGCTATCCCAACTTCTATGCGGCCCAACTCGCATCGCGATTTGTGAAAGTGGTTCTATGTGGGGCTGGTGGCGATGAACTCTTCGGGGGATATCCATGGCGGTATTACCGAGCGGTAGTTAATGATGATTTTGAAAACTACATTGATAAGTACTATCTATACTGGCAACGACTCATTCCCAACACCGAGATTCGCAGAATATTTCAGCCAATCTGGAACGAAGTGAAACATATCTGGACCAGGGACATCTTCCGGGACGTATTCACCAAACACGCACCGGAGTTGACCCAACCGGAAGACTACATCAACCATTCTCTATATTTTGAAGCAAAGACGTTCCTACATGGCCTCCTGGTGGTGGAAGATAAACTAAGCATGGCCCATAGCCTTGAGACGCGCGTGCCATTCCTGGATAATGACCTGGTGGATTTAGCTATGCAGGTACCGGTGCGTCTAAAGCTGGGCAACGTGGCTGAAGTGGTGCGATTGAATGAAAATGAACCGGGTGCTAAGACCGCCAAATATTTCAATAAGACCAGAGATGGCAAGCTCCTGCTCCGCAAGATGATGACCCGTCATATTCCCTCTGAAGTGACTCATCAGGTGAAGCAAGGTTTTTCTGCACCTGATGCGAGTTGGTTCAAAGGAGAAAGCATTGATTATGTCCGGAGACAACTTTTCAACGGGCAGGCGAGAATCTATGAATTCTTGGACCGCGATTCAGTCCACGGCCTCGTAAGTGAACACCTTGCCGGCAAGCAGAATCGCCGACTGCTAATCTGGTCACTGTTGAATTTTGAAAGTTGGTGCAACCAGTTCCTTTAGTCTCATGGAAAATGGACAGAGGGCTAGTTTCCGAGTATCTCAAGTATACCCCTCATTAATCCACTCAAAGGGGCCATGAGACAGTCTCCCTGATGTCTTTGAGTAGTCAGTGTTAAAGAGATTTGGATCCGGAAGAGATGCTTGTGTCCTGTAGGTTTAGGCCGATACGATCAGGCAAATCTTCTACAAAAAAGTCGCCCAAGCCGAGCGGCTTAGGAAAGTAAGATGGCACGTTCAGACATGCACCTGATTGCACGAAAGGCGAAATTGCTTACCGAATTGCCGTTTCGTCGCCCACGAGGATGGAAGTCGCTCCTCTTCAATACAGCTATGGCGAAAGCACGGAAAGTGGGACCACTTATGATGCCCGTGCACGTTTCCATCGAGCCCACAAATACATGTAATGCCCGCTGCCCTGTGTGTGAAACCGGCAAGGGAGAAATGGTGCGGCCCCCGGGTATGCTCGATTTAGTGAGTTATAGAAAATTGATCGATGCAATCTGGCCGACAACATCTACCTTACTGTTTTACTATATGGGTGAGCCTTTTTTGAATAGGCACGCCTACGAAATGATCCATTACGCTCGTCAGCAGCGCATTTACGTGGAAACCTGTACTAATGGGGACTTCGTGGATGCCAAGGGAGTAATCCACTCCGACATTAATAAGATTAGCTTTCAGATTAGCGGAATGGACAATGCGACACACGAGATATACCGAGTTCGAAGCAACCTCGAGAGAGTTCGCAAGAACCTCTACGAATTGATTGAGGAGAGACGAAAACATCCCCAATCAAATGTTCAGATCGATGTGGGGTTTATCGTAATGCGCCACAATGAGCATCAGCTGGATAGCTTCGTCAATTGGGTTGGGGAAATCGGTGCTGACAGTGCGAGCATCATCGATACTTGCGTGCGTAACATGGCGGAGGCACATACGTTTTTACCTGAAGACCAGAGGTACTGGTTCTACGACGAAAAAACGTTCGAAAGAGGCGTGCTGAAGCCTAAACATATCCAAAACAATGAGTGTGTCTGGGTCTGGAACTCGATCATGATAAATTGGAATGGCGACGCGGTGCCATGCTGCCGAGATGCTAACGGCAAACACAAACTCGGTAATGTGTTTGAGGAGGGTCTGGGCCGAGTATTCAATGGCGCGCCTGCCAGGGCTTTCCGAAGGCGCATTCTGAAGGCCCAGAGAGATGTAGAGCTTTGCCAGTTGTGCTCAGGCTTTGGACTTCCAAGGCTGGAGGTAGAGAAACCTAAGTCCTTCGAGGTCAAACACCACAGCTCAAACTCAACGCTGCAGGAGCTATCCGAGCCAGCGCCGTCTTCCACCAAAATCGCGGGCGGAAAAGGTTTCGGCGTGGACAAGAGTTCGGAAACCGCAGCCGAATAAATGCTAGTTAGCCAGCGTCTTTTCCATGGGCAGCGGATAGAGATGGATATCCTGAAACTGATAGAGCTGATGCGTAGAGCGCATGTGGAAACAGACGAAGAATTGCGCCAACGCTTCGACAGGAGCCTGCCTTTTGCTGATGGCTTGTTTGACCGTTGGGAGCGGGCGAAACGACTCGGCTTTGACGAGGATTCAAGCATCTACAATAGTGCCTTAGTTTATGGCGATGTGCAGGTTGGAAAGAACACCTGGATCGGGCCCTACACCATACTAGATGGTAGCGGGGGGAGGATCTCGATCGGCTCCTATTGTTCCATTTCTGGAGGCGTGCATATCTATACGCACGACACAGTAATGTGGGCACTTTCTGGTGGTAGTTTGGGGAAAAGGACTGGCACAGTAAGCATCGGAGATCGCTGCTATATCGCCAGCCAATGCGTCATTGCCCCTAATGTTACTATCGGTCAGCAGTGCCTCGTGGCGGCGAATAGCTTTGTGAACTGCGACGTTCTAGACAGCACCATCGTAGGCGGAACTCCCGCCCAACCCCTCGGCAAGGTCGTAATAGACGGAGATCATATCGACCTGCGTTTTTTCCACAAAGAATGAAACTGGGTCTCCTATCGGATGGCCACGGAAACGTGGAAGCTTTCGAGGTCGCAATGACAGTTCTTCGAGATCTCGGTGCGGAGAAATTTGTTTTTCTTGGCGACGCGGTCGGGTATTTCCCCGGCCATGAATTGGTCGCGAGATTGCGAGAACTAGATATCCTTTGCCTCCGAGGCAACCATGAGGCCATGCTACTCGGAGGAGATTTCCGCGATGAAAGAGACAGGATCTATCGCCTGGGGGAAACTAGACAGGGCATGCCTGCTGATTTGCTCGACTATATCGTAAGCTGGCCGGAGCGTCATGTTGTGGAAGCACACTGCGGGCGAATTCTCATGTTGCACGGTAGCCCTAGTGATGCAGTTTTTGGTTATGTGTATCCGGATACGGAAGTTGAGCAATTTAGGATCGCTGAAGGCACTACCGTTTTTATGGGAAATACCCATCACGCTTTTGTGCGGCAGATCGACGGGGTAACTTTCGTTAATGTGGGTAGTTGTGGACTTCCTCGCGATTGTGGGAATTTGGGTGCGGCGTGCCTATTCGATGATGAGACCGGGAAGGCCATCATAGTTCGGTTCGACATCGAGGCGCAGACAAAGAAAGCTTTAGCCCGCTGTGGCCCGGTATCCCCTGCCGTACTCGAAGTCCTCAACCGCCGGAGTGAACAAATCTGTTTCGGAGAGATATATGAAGTCTGAACCACTTACTGTGCTCATAACCGCGATCGGTGGAGGAGGGCACGGGGAGCAGATCCTCAAGGCTTTCAAAAACGCTTTGGCAACTTCTTATCGCCTAATTGGTGCCGACGCTTCATCTCATTGCCCCCAATTTGCCTTGGTCGACAGTGGGTTGGTTCTGCCCAAAGCCAATGAACCGGAATACATCGATGCTGTCTTGGAAGTATGCCAAAAGTTTCAGGTGGACGCTGTATTCCATGGCTGCGAACCAGAATTGAGAAGAATGAGCAAGGAGCGTGAGAGGTTCACGGCAGCCGGCATCTTTCTCCCCATCAACCCAGCTTCCGTAATCAATAAGTGCATGGACAAAGCAGAAACTGCTAGGTTCTTGGAGATGCGCGGTTTCAAACCACCACGTTTTGTGGAGATCGAAAAGGGAGGTGCCGTTCCAGACATCGATTGGTACCCTGTAGTCATAAAACCGTCGACAGGCGGGGGAGGGTCCTGGGACTGCTACATCGCCCAGAACCCGCGCCAGCTGGAAATTGTATTGGAGTACGTACAGACCGGTAACAGGAGACTGCTGGTGCAAGAGTATGTAGGAACGTATGAAGCCGAATACACTGTCGGCGTTCTCCATGACATGGATGGTAGTTTCTTGAACTCCATTGCTTTGAAGCGGAGCATCAGCAGCGCCCTTAATATGAGGTTGGCCGTTCGCAACACTACTGGGCGTGGTGAATTGGGAGAGTGGTTGGTAATCAGTTCTGGAATAAGCCATGGGTACATTGGGCAAATTCCAGATGTTACAGAACCCTGCGAGCGAATTGCTGCGGCCCTCGGCTGTCGCGGTGCTGTAAACATCCAATGTCGGTTGGTGGATGGAGAGGTGCGAGTTTTCGAAATCAATCCCCGCTTCTCCGGGACTACCTCCATTCGGGCGATGATGGGGTACAACGAGCCGGACGTGCTCATTCGTCATCACCTGTTAGGTGAATACATCCCTCCCCGGTTTCCATATCGATCAGGGACGGTATTGCGTTCCTTAGTGGAAACCGAACTGCCACAGAAGCCTGTTCCGAAGTGGAATGAGGCGATTACCATCGCCGTTTCCTCCAAGTGATGCTTATTTGGAAAATAGAGTCGATTCTATTGGACAGGCAGAGTCACTCTGGTATCGAGTTTGTCTGATACAGAGCTCCCTTACAGTGAAGGTTGTTTGGAATGAAAAAGCTAAATACTTGTCCGGTTTGTGAGTTTTCTGATATATCGCTCATCTTGGATTTCTCCCAAAGTGTGACAAGTGATTCCCACCTCGTTTTCTCACCTGTTCATAATAGGTTCTGCAAAGTATGTGGGTTTATCTTCAATGCCAGTGGTGTTCGCGGACAGGAAGAGTCGTTTTACAGCGACAAATACAATCTGCTCGTTGATGCTCCAGATGCAGAGTTCATGTATGAGTCTAATCGCGGGCGTTCAGGCATCAACGATGAAATGGTCGACTTCATCAAAGAGCATCTAAACCTACCACAAAGAGGGCATCTGCTGGAGATTGGGAGTGGTAAGGGGGTCTTTCTGACGAGATTTCACCGTGCGTTTCCGAAGTGGCAGATAGCAGCAGTCGAACCCAGCGCTAATGCCAGATCCTATTTGTCTGAACGGCTGGAGGGCATCGAGGTTCACGAGGGAACTTTCGAGACGAGTCCTTTTCGGAATCAAAAGTATGATTTTGTAGTATCCATTGGGGTTTTGGAGCATATTGCCGAGCCGCTGCCCTTCTTAGGTGCTCTTGCACGTACTTTAAGCCCAGATGGCGCGGCCATGATAGCCGTGCCGAACTTTGAATACAATCCTTGCGACCTACTCACGTTTGATCACCTGAACCGGTTTACGCCAACTAGCCTGTGTCGAACTCTGGCTTTGGCGGGGCTGGAGACAAAAATGGTTCACTCCGGTAACCGCATTCCAATGTGGGCGATTGCACACCCCAGCGTGGATGCGGAAAACACTACACCTTCATTCGAGGAGATGGAGCGAGAGTGGGTACTCGCGACCTCCTGCGCTAGATGGGTAAAAGAAGCACTGGCTGTTTACAACGAAATTGGGCGGACCATTAGTGGCCCCGAACGACGATTGGGTATCTATGGGGCTGGGATACTAGCGCTGGCGGCGACAGAACTGACGGCCTTCTCCGTTAGCCAAATTACCTGCTTATTTGACGACAACCCTCTCTTAAGTGGTGGTTCCCGCCTGGAGAGAAAAATACTATCGCTTGCTGAGTGGGAAGAGCAAGGGGTAACTGACCTAACATTCTCAGCCAATCCTTGCTACCTACCTCACATGATTGAGAAAGCCGCAACTATCTGCAAGGGCCGTGCGCGTATATGGAAATTGCCTGATTGGGAGTTTGCCACCCAGATCAAATCCACTCCAAATCACCATTCCCACCCATTGGACGGGAGTCTCTCTTAACGTGAAATTCCTGCTTGGCTGACAGAACGTGCAAGAAGTTTTGCCGGAAAGACCATTGCGTTACTGTAGATGCTTACCCGTTTAGTTTGATACAGCTTGTCTGGCATTTCCACTGTTCCACCAGAGCAAAGGATCCATGTGGTCTGCCTCTTTAGTGACTTTTTTAGGTGAGCCACAATTGCACGATCTAATACAACGATCGAGATGTCTCATAATCGATATTCAACTTGGGGATCCCTCAAATTTGGATCTGACCTCTTGATGG
>CAJIBP010000677.1_pt1 | contig 10850 bp, 14 predicted proteins | sample 9199361 | NCBI WGS metagenome assembly CAJIBP01 (sample SAMEA7708308, study PRJEB35096) | sediment metagenome | biome: marine neritic benthic zone biome [ENVO:01000025]; feature: sediment [ENVO:00002007]; material: shallow marine sediment [ENVO:03000034] sea grass bed [ENVO_01000059] ...
CAAACACCAGGTGATTGTTCATGGGGAAGTATTTGGAGAGGCGCAAGATCATCATCTTATACCACCCATCCTTGATGGTGCCAAACAGAACATGGAGGCGATTGGTCAAAGCGAGGACTACTTTGCGGGAAAGACCTTCACGGCGGACAGCAATTACCACGATCCCACGAACTTGAGGAAGTGTGACGAGGAGAAACTTGATGCCTATATTCCTGATAAGAGGTTCCGAAACAGGGATCCAAGGTTTCAGGATAATCGAAGACAAAGGCGCAAGAAGGCAGGCCGATTTATATTGGCAGACTTTAAATATAATGAAGACAATGATGAGTATGTTTGTCCCAATGGAAAGGCTCTTAAGCTGCAGGTAAAAAAGACTGAAGCCGATGGTGTATTTTATCGAAGATATGTGGCCGATGAAGATGATTGCAGGGGTTGTGAGCTAAAGGCTCGTTGTATCAGAGGCAGAAATAGCAAACGCAGATACTTGAATGTCCCTGTAGGCAGGGTGCCTGGTAATCTCACCGAAGCCATGGTTGTGAAGGTAGATAGCGAAAAGGGACGCAAGATATACCCACTACGTTTGGCTATTGTGGAACCGGTTTTCGCCAACATCCGAACTCACAAAGGCATGAATCGTTTCACCTTAAGAGGAAAGATCAAAGTAAACATACAATGGCTACTCTACTGTATGGTTCACAATATGGGAAAAATCGCAAACTATGGATTCACATAGGAGGAAGAAAAGGAGGAAAGATCTATCCAGAATACAAATGGCTGAAAATAAGTTTAGATTAGATCAAGGCAAACACGATTAATCCAAAATTTATGAAAACTTATCGTAAAAAATAGATTTCCACAAAAACGGGCCACTACAACACCGTTTTTTCAACAGTCTCTCTGCTAATCGTAACGCCAGCCGTTTTCCCATTCTCTCAGACAATATCATTTAGAAAAAGAGGATATCCCCATTTAGTGGATTCCCTTTTTTTGTGCACTGCGAATCCTTGCGGCCGGGGTGCGTATAGGGTGCAATTTTGCTTTACAATTTGGCAAGATTTGATATGATTCAGCAACCTAAGTGATGTAACTTATTGAAATTATTTATTTTAAGCGCCGACTACGAATCCGTAGGTCGCAGGTTCGAATCCTGCGGGGCCCACCAGTAAGATCAAGAGGTTAGGCGTACAAATGGGGGGAGAAGGGAATGCCGAAAGATTCGTCACCGAGGATTCAAGGCTTCCGAGTGCGGACGGTCCGCGTGCCAATGACGGAGCCCCATCAAACCGCGAGCGGGGTGATTACTGAGTTCCCCCTCGTCTTGACAGACGTTGCCACCGATGCCGGGATCAGCGGGCACAGCATCGTATTCACCTACACGCCCGCGGCGCTCAAGCCCACCGCTGACCTGATTCGAAATCTCGAGGACCTGGTGAAAGGTGAAGTGCTTGCTCCTGCCGATATCGAGCAAAGACTCGCCAGGAGGTTCCGCTTGCTGGGGACGCAAGGCCTCGTCGGTATCGCGCTCGCCGCGATCGACATGGCGCTGTGGGATGCGCTGGCCCGCGTTCACAGCCTGCCGCTGGTTAGGTTGCTGGGGGGGATGGAAACCCCCGTGCGCGCCTATGGTGCAGTCGGATACGATGGCGTGGAAGGTTGCTCGAAAACCGCGGAACGATGGGCGAAAAAGGAGTTCACGGGCATCAAGGCGAAGATCGGCTACCCCACCGTGCAGGAGGATGTGGCTGTTGTGCGGGCCATGCGGAAGGCCACTGGCAGCGACATGGTCATCATGGTGGACTATAACCAGTGCCTCACGCCGATAGAGGCCGTGGAACGACTGCGGATTCTCGACGACGAAGGCCTCGCGTGGGTTGAAGAACCGACGCTTGCCCACGACTATGCCGGGCACTCCCTCGTCGCCAGCGAGGCACGAACCCCGATCCAGTGCGGAGAGAACTGGTGGGGAACGCTGGACATGCAGCACGCCATCGAGGCGCAAGCATCCGATTTCGTCATGCCCGACGTGATGAAGATCGGCGGGGTGACCGGCTGGCTCAGGGCCGCGACGCTCGCGTACTCGAAAGGTATTCCCATGTCGAATCATCTGTTCCCGGAGATCAGCGCTCGCCTTCTTTGCTGTACCCCGACAGCGCATTGGCTGGAGTACGCGGACTGGTGGAACCCGATTCTCGCCGAGCCGCTGCACATCGAGAAAGGCATGGCGATTGTCGGTGACGCCATCGGCACAGGGGTGGATTGGAACGAAGACGCCGTTCGCCGTTTTGCGGCGTGACAGCTGGTTGGTCGGCCCATACCGATTGGGCATGACCAGTTTAACGCCCAACAAACCGTTGCAGCGGACGCGCCTCAAGCAGCGCGCCGCTGAACGGGCCGTAATCACCCCTCGGTAGTTGGCTTCCAACGATAATTACAAAGTATAATGTTGAAAATTTTGGCTATGGCGGTTTTCAAGTATTCTTGCCATAATATGCTCTTCTCAAAAATCGTAGCTTACAGAGGGTACACCTGACATTATTCGGCTTGCCAACCTTCAGCGAAGGTTCATTTACCTTTTAAGGCCGATCCGCATTTACTGCAAAATCTATCATCTTTACCTGTCGGCTTTCCACAATTAGAACAAAATCTCGAGGGAGACTTTGTTTTGCCCTTTTTCTGGCGGGGAATCTGCTGTTTCAGCCTTTCTCGGCGGGTGGCGGCCATCCAAACAAAAACCATAGCTAGAATTATGCCAGCCACAACAACAGCTGCAATGGGCCAGTTTATGCCCTTATCAGTTTTTAGTGTGGATTGTGATTTGGGTTTTTGTACGGGTGTCTTTGGGGGCGCCAAACTTTCAACTGACAATTTATCAGTCATCATCGTGTAGGCCACGCGTACTGAAAACGACTGCCCAGCTGGAGCAGATTGTACAGGGAGGCTGTAATATGTGAGCCCATCTTGCCCTTTAAATACATTTTCGGTTGTGGGCACTACAGTAAAGGCGCTTGCAAATGCTGGTTGTTGAACCCTCAATTGTAATTTATTTACTGTTAATTTAGCCAACCAGGTGAAATCAAAGGTGTGCTGGCCGTTGTTGACTTCATAAGGGAAATAATACTCCAATCTAAAACGTAAATCAGGAAGAACGAACGTGATATCACCAGTGCCAACGACAGAAAAGATATCATCTTTCATTTGGCTATCACTCTCATCTATACGAGCAACCGCATTCAACTGGGCTGTCTCCGGGAATGGAAGCGTGACAGCGGCCGGCAACTTTGTGTCGGGTGGCAGAACACCGGTTAACAAGACCAAGACAGAGTCTCGATCATAATCAGGCCATACTTCAATGGCAAGCGACTCAATAGCCGTTATCTCATCTTGTGTATAAGCTGTACCCGGCAGTATGAGTGCAAGAAAAAATAGCAGAAATAAGTATCTGCGTTTCATAGTCTAAATCCTATACCCCCTTTTTCGGATCGATGGTGTCTTTTCTGTCCATTTCTAATTCTTCGAGCGGTGTCTCCACTGCCTTCTGTGGGGGCTGGCTGATTTCTGATACAGAAAACCCAAAGCCAACAGGTAGCAGGAGCCCAACCACGCAGGCAACACCTACTGTCAAGACCTTGACGCGGCTCTGGGCTGTCTTTCTATGTTGACTCCCTAGCCAAGCGAGGACCGTTGCAGCCAGGAAAATGAGGTCATGAATCACTGCCTGTCGCGGTGTGTGTTTGACCCAGTCGCCAAAACAGCCGCAGTCTTCTATTGTACCACTGAGCCACGTCCAGCCGGTTCCCCCTAAAAAGACCAAAAAGAGCATGCCAGCAGATGGAAGAGTGATTTTAGGACGATAAGAAATCAATAGCGCAACCCCTAAACCAAATTCAAGCACGATCAAACCCCAAGCACCCAAGACAAGAACAGTGTGTTGGGATATGATGCCGTAATCTCTGAGTTGGCTTACAAATAGTTCCATGTCGGTGGCCTTTAGTACACTGGCCGCAATCAAAATAAGGCCCACAGCTCCAGCCAAGACGCGAGATACCCATGGAGGCCAGGCAGTTGGCTTAAACAGCCCTTTCTTAGATTTGAACCTGCTTTTATCAATACCTTTCGCTGACACGACAACCTCTCAATTATTTAAATTGCTCTTATCTCAATCGAAACGTGGTTATACAAGTCTTGCTTTTATCGAAGGTCCCTATCCTACCACTGCCCTTACGACCCATTTCTTGAATTGTCAGTTCAACTATACGGTCCCTGGGCAGCCATAGTTCGAAAAAACCATTGCGCAACGTAGTTATGTTCTCACTAACCAAGATAGCCCCCTCTTGGTCAGCAGCTTTTACGTAAAACACTCTATTGGGTAATTCCCCCTGACAGGAGGACATGTAGTGGACTTTTCACTTATGCGTCCGCTTTATGTACGGAGCCACAGCCACCAGCATCTTCTCTTCTGGAAGGGAAATCTTTTTACTTTTTCCGTTAGAAAATTTAAATACCACCTCTCGAGTGGTAACGTAGCTTTTGATCTTTTTTTGGGTCCACTTCCACTCATTGGCGATTTCCATGGCCCGCATGGCATCAACGTCTTTCAATAGATCTTCATTCTCTTCCGCCAGCAGGCCACCCCCTATAAACAGTGAACCCACCCCCAGCAGGAAAACAAAAGATATTAGTAGATGTTTCATCTGCTTCCTCCTTAAGCCGCAGCAGCATTTCAATTGTGCTCATCTATTTCGCATGCTGAACAAAAAATAGATTACTACCACATTGTGGCATGGAAATCAAATCTTTTTGTCAACCTTCCTTTTTCACAGAAACGTGATCCCGATGACCATCGGAGGCAGTAAGACTCACGGGAAATTAATTGGCATGGCAAAGGAAGAACTTCTTAAGGAAAATGGGTATATCAATTGAGTATTTAAGTAGCCACAGCTTAATAAGCATTTTCATCGAAGAATAAGTTGAAATCTTGAAAAAGTGTGGGGAAATAGCATTAATGGCTAGTTTAAGAGGGAAATAGTCGTGCCCAAAACAAATTGAAATTTCAAAGAAAAAGGCAGGGCCTCAATGACCCTGCCTTAGATATTTAAATGATTGTTTTTAAGAGTCTTGCGTTGACAATCCCGCCTTATGGAGCACTCAGCGCCGCTTTAGCTACCGCCGAACGGAGCGCAGCCGAATTCGGGTTGGTCGCGCCACCAGCGACAATGATGTCTTCGGGTCTCAACGGTTTTCCATAGTAGGCCTTGTTCCAATCATAATTCTCATTTATGACAGCACCATCCAGTGAGATGCCAACAAATGCTCCCATGGAACGGGTAAAGGTAATGTAATCCACCTTCAAACTGGGTGCCGTTGCGCCTTGGGCACCTATACCCACAGGCCCCGCAGCTACGGAAAGATCGCCGCCAAGTTTGAAAGATGTTTTTTGCATTGAGTTTATACCCTTCTGCGTCATCACCAGAATAATTGCCTCTGACTTCTGACCGCCAAATTGAAGACCGAAGCTCACTGATCCCATCGTGTAAAAAGCAGGGCCAAACCAGTTGCCCGTATCCTGATCTCTCACCACGAGGGCGCCCCTCCCCCCCGAACCGCCAAGGAACCATGCCCCTTTGTACAAGTCTGGTAGAATCAAGACCCCTTTGGCATCCTTTAAGTAGCCTCGAAACCATTCCATTTCTGGATCGGCGGCAAAGGTGTCAACCACCATACGTGCCTCATCAACCAATAATTGCTGCTCTATGGGTTTATCGGTTGTGGTAGACCTGGTGGCACAAGCAAGGATTGAACTGATTATTAGGGTGAGGAATAATCCCCTTAAAATCGTTTTCACTGTACCCTCCATTTGATCATTTTGCCCTATTCACTTGATCTTAGTCAACAGAAACTCTTTTTATGTCGAGAATTCACTGGTCTACATTTTGACTACATATTTGTATGAAGCGTTCCAGCCAATTTGCTTGTTCATCCTTTAGATCCTTAAACTGAACACTCGCTCTGCTTAAAGTAACGGCTCGTGCAGGTGTTTCACTTACCATTTCAATTTCCGAAACGACTTTAACGGGTAAAGGATTCACTCCAGGGTTGACTTGTGTAGATACCAGGTCTAACTGAAATACCTCTTTTAGCTCTTTTCCGATGGATATGTAACGAAAGGCAAGCCCACCCTTGCTAATATCCAGGACACGACCCAATTTACTCACTTGATCATTTAGCTGGACATACGTATTGGGTGGCACTTGGAAGCGCTTATGTTTCCTCCGCTCGAAAAGCTTTTCTCCACCCATGCTTTTACCGCTTTTTCAACCAAACATCTGACGCTTGGATGTGAACCGGTCAACAAGTTCTACCAAAATTCGCATTTTGAACGGCTTCAATAGCGAAGCGTGGAATAATTTCTGGTTTATCTCTTCATTGTCAAAACCAGTGATGGCAATTAAGGGTATGTCTGAAACACCTACGCTTCTTATGTGCTCCGCAACTTGGTTGCCGTTTATCTTGGGCATCTGGATGTCAGTGATGACGCATCCAAACCCTTGATTGCTGTCAAACACTCTGATTCCTTCTTCCCCGTCATGGGCAACCTTTACCTCATAACCCATATGAGTGAGCATCTTGCTAACTAAATTGAGGATCTCCTCATCGTCATCAATAACCAGTATCCGCTCCACAATTCCCCCAATCGAAGGTACAGATGGCATAGATTATTAAGGAGACTGTCGAAAAACCAGCATCTGAGAGGCTGATGGAAAATGTCCATATGCAAGGCTTCCGAAATCCCGAGGAATGAGGCGTACCGAGAAGTACGTCGCAGTGACGAGGGATGAGGGTAACGCAGCCCTTCGGCTTGCTCAGGGCCATGAGCTTGTCGAATGGCAGATGGGCGTTTTCCGACAGCCTCAAATTGAGTTTGGTCGTATATTACAGAAAATATAGTATGTCAAACAAAAAATACCCACAATATCTTGTATTCTCAAACAAAACAATATGTTGAGGCGCGTGAGGGGAATTCCGAGATGGCTATTCAAGAATGGAAGGGGAGCGGGTGAGTTTTTCTGCCTAGCTTGTTTTTTCCTTAGCCACTTTCTTTAGTTTCTCATTCGCATAGATGGCAACTTCAACACGACGGTTTTGAGACCGGCCTTCTGTGGTTTCGTTGCTGGCAATCGGTTGGGATTCCCCGTATCCCATTATGGTGAAACGCGTGGGATTTACATTCTGGGTTGCCAGGTAGTTGGCCACAGATTGAGATCGCTTCTTTGACAGCTCAAGGTTATATTCTTCCGTGCCCGTAGAATCTGTATGCCCTTCAAGGAGGATATTCGTATCCTCATATTTGTTCAGGATCGTAGCGAGTTCACTGATCTCTCCCTTGTACTGATCCTTCAGGACAGCCCTATCCACATCAAACATGATGCCTGAGCTAAAAGTGATTTTAATCCCTTCTCCCACTCGCTCAACGCGGGCACCAGCGATATCTCTTTCAATCTCAGCGGCCTGCTTATCCATATAGTTCCCAATAAAAGCTCCTGCAGCGCCTCCTATGACTGCACCAAGCAATATGCCCACAGCCGTGCTGCCAGTAGCGTGACCAATGAGGCCTCCTGCTACGCCTCCAGCACCTGCCCCAATTGCCGCTCCTTTCTGTGTGCGGGTCCACTCAGCGCATCCCATACCCATCAGGACTAAAGACAGTATCAGGCACAAGGCTATTATTTTTTTACTCATACCACTCCCTCCGTTTACTATAGTATTGGCTAATACATACACATAGGTTCGCTCTATTTCTTCATGCTTTCCAGTTTCTTTATGAGCTCCCTGGTGTTCTTTTGCTTCCCTTTCTCTCTCAACTTATTTTGAGATTCCGTATAATACTGATGCTTCTCTAGAAATTCGAGGGTGTTTCTGTACCATGTCACATCATCACTCACATCTATACCTCGCATGCCCCGGCCTTCCCTCAATCTTTCATCCAATTGAAAGAAATCCTCCCTGCCCAAGTTGTCCAGATCGGCATCACAAAGGATCTTTTCAACATGCGTTTTCGGCTCCACATCAGGATCAGTAGCGAGTATCATCTTTTGGACCTTTTCAATTTCCTCCGGCTTGTATCCAATCAACTTAAGGATTCTGCCTGCCATTCGTGCGGCAATCGGCTCATTTTTTTCATACTCTCGAATGTAACCCGTGTCGTGAAAGTAGGCAGCAGCAATTATGAGTTCTTTATCCAGTTCAGATACGTTTTCTAATTTTGCCAGCTTGTTGGCAACCGCAACCACTCCCTTGGTAGAATGGAGCGTGTGGTCGGCATTATGATATTTAATACCAGCCGGTAATTCATCCCTGAACAACTCCCTCACATATTGGTCCACCATCTTTAGGCGAGGGGTATGCGGCGAGTATCTTGATCCCATGACTTAATTTCCTTGCAGCAGTTATCAATCTGACAGGAAAAGCCTGGACTTATGAAACGAAAAAGGGGGGTTGCAGTCAAGAAAAATCGGTATGCGCGATCACTGGGCATTCTAGCACGTTGGCAGTGTTACGCTTTATGGAGGGGGTAGTTTAGGCGAATCGTCAGAGGTGAAACGTAAGAGAGAATTTATGCGGGTTCTTCAAGTGGTTTATTAGTAATGGGGATAGCGGTCTATTCAGGCGAATGTGGCTCTTCGCTCCATGTCACTTCTCTGCTTCGGGCTCATTCTGAGCCCATTGCCGTTTCCGTTCTCTGCACCGAATCTTCGTTCTGCACCGGATCGTCTTTCGGGAATGTGTGCGTTGTAAGAAAACCGTCTTCTGTCTATTCCTAAACGTCTATTCCCGTCGCCCTCTGAGGACGCAGGACCCCTTGATCCGCTTGCATCCGAAGTTTCTTTATTTGGGTCATGAGCCATTTGTGCCTGGTCCAATTTTTCTTGAAAGCGTCTAAAGTATATAAAGGAGTCAATCTAATGGGTCCTAGCCAAGTCTTGGCACCCCAAAATCTCCAAGCCTACGACATAATGACCTTTGAACCGTCCTTCATCTTTTTTGGTGATATGCTGAATCTCAGTCTCTAAGTATTCGGAGGGATAATAGGCGTCGGTGTAATAGCATTTCAAGTTCAATGGCTCGCCCACTTTTAGCTGCGGCAAAAGACCCGAGTTTTCCTTGACGAGAAAGCACATGTAGTTTGAAGACTTGTTCCAGATCCTAAATTGATACGCGATATGAAGACCATCAACTGAGAATTCTGCCCTGTAAGACCGATCCACCTCCTTTTTGGGTTCAGATTTGATCAACACCAGGTTGCTGGCCATGGCAGACCTTTTCATACCTCCCCTCGCCTGATGAGTGCCTTGTTCCCGGGCGTCCCAATTCACCTGTTTTGCAGGCCTTGTGGGAAATGGATTCGTGACAGTAGGAAAGAATTTTTATGGGAGTTTCCTACCCAGATGTCCTTCAGTCTGTCAAAGGGAATGGGCAGGAAAAAATCCTTGCCCCCCCGCCAGTTTTTGACACCCGCTAACCCACGCGAATCACGACACAAATTTGTGTAGCCGCCCGAAGTTGCTGTCAATAAATGAGAAATTCGTTTTGGTGTTTCAACAATGGATTCAAATGGTTATTGCGAAAAAAGCTTTTGTGCAAAACTTTTTCCACAGTTTCGATCTCCCATTTGCTTTAATTTTCTGCGATTTTTTTGATATTTGATTTTATGGGATTATGGCAGAAAGTCCCACGTCTTGAGTCGGGGTTTTCTGCCATAATCTTATAAAGTTTGATGACCCCCCAAAAAACCAATAGAGCGGCAAAGTGAGTTTCCAAGCCCACAAGTTTGATTTGACACAAGAACGCCCCTGTTTTATCCTCCGGTAACTCAAAGGCTCTTATGAGGCTGTCGGGAAACGCCCATCTGCCATTCGACAAGCCGTTCGACAAGCTCACGGTCCTGACCAAAGTCGAAGGGCTGCGTTACCCTCGTCCCTCGTCGTTGCGGCGTACTTCTATGTACGCCTCATTCCACGGGATTTCGTCCCGCAGCAAAGCCTGCGGGATGGACATTTTCCATCAGCCTCTCAGATGCTGGTTTTTCGACAGTCTCTACGAGGTTTTCCAGAACATAAAACCCGCACTTCAACATCAAGACAGAAAAGGGGATTGGCATGAAAGCCTTTAAGCAAGCAGTGACGCTGTTGACGGTGAATATTGCTCTAATTGGTTTGGTGGGCTGCGGTATCAGCAAAGAGGAACATGAAAAAGTCGTTTCCCAGCTAGAGAAGGCCAATGCGCAGCTCGCCAAAACAAGGGCTGAACTTGAGCAGACAAACAATAAAATCGCCAAAATGGAGGCATCGCGGCCTGATGAGCAGAACAAACTGAAAATTGCCCTGAAGAAGCAAAAACGTGCAAGACAGCTGCTGCGCGCTTCGCTGGCCGATTCACAGCGAGAGACGACTATTTTGAGGCAGCAACTGGACGAACTTACGCAGAGCCTAATGAAAGTGAGCAGAGAGCTGGACGTTACAAGACAGGCCAACGAAGTTCTGAAACGTCAGATAGATGCGCTTATGGAGGAGAAAGGGCGATCCTATTAACTGACGGAACAGAGAAGATAACCCTGGCAAAGGAGAGTGAAATGGCAGAACCTCATTATCCAACAAAAGAGGGGCTCTGGTCAAAAGGAACGAGGAAAGAAAAAAAATATGGGGAAGTTCGCCTCGGGACACCTTATCCTGAGGCCGAGGAAAATCTTCGGAAGGCCATTGAGGGCAGAAATGACTTTGACCCGTCCGTCCTGTTTGTCTGGGGGACGATGCAGGCAACTGCCGTTCTGAACATTTTGAAGGCCGCTGAGGAGA
>CAJIBP010000345.1_pt1 | contig 10847 bp, 10 predicted proteins | sample 9199361 | NCBI WGS metagenome assembly CAJIBP01 (sample SAMEA7708308, study PRJEB35096) | sediment metagenome | biome: marine neritic benthic zone biome [ENVO:01000025]; feature: sediment [ENVO:00002007]; material: shallow marine sediment [ENVO:03000034] sea grass bed [ENVO_01000059] ...
AATAATAGTAAGGGATCGACGCCCGGATAGGACACACAGGATTTCAAGCGCCAGTTCACAGCTGAGGGCTGGTAGCTATAATTACGGAGAGATGGCCGAGTTGGCTGAAGGCGCTCGCCTGCTAAGCGAGTGTACGGTTAAAAGCCGTACCGAGGGTTCGAATCCCTCTCTCTCCGCCAGCAAGTTAAAAGGCCGATGTCAGATCTGACATCGGCCTTTTTAATCCGAAACTAAAATCACGAAATCACGAAAGGACGAAATCACGAAGGAAAGGAATAATGAAAGAACTAGAATCACGAAATCGCGAAAGGACGAAAGAAGGAAGAAAGCAGAAAATTAGTACCTTCATCTTTTCGCGTCTTCGTGGTCACCCTCTCTTGCTTGACTCCTCAACCACTGGCGAGATACAACAAAGTCAAGCGCGATACAAAGAGCGGTCTCCATTGCCACTGAGTTTGAGAATACCTCCGGAAAAGGAGGAGTTGATCGGCAAAAAGGGACGCGCAGCCAGGGGTAGAGGTGACGAAGTATCGAATCAAGCAGGTAATCAAGAAATCCGTTATGGTGGGGGCGTCGTTGGCGGCCAGGTGCAGCGGTGTGCCGGCATGGCGGCGGGTGAAAGGCAAGCGTCGTGGACTCATCGTCCTGATGTATCACAAGGTCAATGACCAGGTGAACAATACGCTGACGGTTTCCTCAGAGGAATTCAGCAGACAGATTGCTTATCTGGCTGAGCATTATAGGGTATTAACGCCGGATGAGGTGATTGAGGCGGTGGAAAGTGAGGCGGGTCTGCCGGAGCGGGCAGTGCTGCTCACATTCGACGATGGGTATCTCGACATCCTGACGAATGCTTACCCAGTCTTGCAGAAGCACGGGTGTCGGGCGGTGCTATTTGTTGCGACCGACTTTCTTGGAGGCCGGACATTGCCGCATGATAAGCAGGTTGCAATTCCTAACCCTACTTTGGCTTGGGAACACATTCTGATGATGCAGGATGTATTCGAGATTGGTTCGCATGGCTGTTCACATAGAATTATGACGCGGATGCCAATTGAGGAAGCGACCAGGGAAATCCGGGATTCGAAGGCAATTATCGAGGGTCTAATCGGCCGGGAAGTGAGGGCTTTCAGTTACCCCAAAGGGAGTATTCTGGATTTCAACAGCGAACTCGAAGCAGTCGTACGACAGGTAGGCTACCGCTTGTGCTTCACCACAATTCCGGGAGCCAATCCAAGGGTGGCTGAGGCCGGGTTCAATCCATTTCGCCTGCACAGATACAACGTGGAAGGTTTCGGGCTAACATACTTTAAGAGCCTGCTGGACGGCTCGGCAGACATCGTGGGGTTGAAGGACACGGAGACAGGTTATCGGATCAAACAGCTGGCAAACAGGTTGCTTGGAATCGAGAATTTATGAGTAGGATTCAGTGGGACATTGTGGGCTATGATACCAGCTATCGAGCAGAGGTGCTTGAGCTGATGGAGCTGGTTCAAGGGCATGCCACAACACCTCAGGAATTCATCTGGTGGTTTGAGAACAATCCCACAGGAGACCTAAACATTTACCTGGGCTTACACGCCGGCAGGGTAATAGCAATATGCTGTCACAGTACGTTTGCAATGCTGTATCGCGGTGAGGAAAGGAACGTTTCGATCCCGCTAAATGTTTTGACGCACCCGGATTACCGAGGACAAGGGCTGTTCTCAAATTTGGAGATAGCGAGTGAGCGGGACGCCCTCGAGGCGGGATCTGCATTCATGCTTGGGTTTCCCAACAAAGCGAGCATGCCGATTCTTGTAAAGAGGCTGGGGTGGGGGAGGATCGAAACAGAGCGCCTCTACTTTCGACCGCTGCGGTGTGAGCGTTTGGCACGTCGGGTACCGGTTCTAGAGTTGATAGCCCCGGCATTTATCCCATTCAGTGCGCTGTTCCGTGGAGGTAGCGATCTGTCGAAGTTGGGACTTGTCGCGGACCGGGTTGAGACGTTTGGAGAGTGGGCGGATGAAATCTGGGAGGCGAACAAGACGACGCTGCCCATTTGCATGGTCAGGCGAAAGGAATACTTGAACTGGAGGTTCTGCGAAGACCCAAAAAAGAAGTATTCAGCGTGGCTGATTCGCAAGGGCGACACTGCAGTTGGGTACTGCGTCCTGGGCTCGATTACGAAACAGCAGATTCACATCGGTTATGTGGCCAACTCGCTGATGTTGCCGGAATACCGTGAATTAGGTTTTGCGATTGAGCGGACGTTTATTGAACACTTTCGCGAGATCGAGATGGATTTGGTGTTGCGGTGGCATTCTTCTTGGGAGGGGCCGGGCCGGCCTTACTGGAAGAGCAAATACCTTCTTCTACCCAAACGGCTGAGTTTCATCTATAAAAGCGGGTCGGTGCAGGTGGAGGCCCGTGAGTTTGAAGATAGTGGAAACTGGTTCTTGCAGTTGGGGGATTTGGATTTCTTCTAGTCTATCTCGTCCTCGCCCTTTACCTGATAGATAGCTCCAGGCTTCTCACATCCACTCCCATCTTTTCGCAGATCGTGCATGCAGCCTGAAGATTATCAGGGTGGATACTTTCTGAGGCGACGATGATCTCTTTCACTCCGTACTTGGTCACCACCGCCGCAAGGTCATCACGTCCGCCTAGCACCTTATAACCCTGGATTTTTCTCCTCCGTTTCCTCACATCATCGTCAATGAAGCCCACAGGTGTCAGTCCTAGATTCTGGTTGTTGAGTATCTCTCTGAGAGCAAACTCCCCTTTGTCTCCGGCCCCATAGATGACCACACGTCGGCCATTTGCCACCGTATTTCGCCTCAAGGCCTCCGCTATCACTCTGAAAGAGAGGCGCGAACCTGCCAGAAAGAAGAGAGAAATCCCCCAGAAGATGACAAAAGCCGTCCGAGAGAAGTATTGAAAGCGGTAAAGAAAAAGAATAATCATAATGCTCAAAACTACGCCACTGGTCACCGCCTTCAGGTAGGTGATGAGGTCTGACACACTGGTATATCTCCAGAAACCCCGGTAGACGCCAAAGAGGAAATAGATGAAAACCATACTTGCTAAGACTATCGGGAGAGTTCTCAGGAACAGTGGAAAGTTAGCCACATAGGCTTTTCCTTCAAATCGAAGGAAATAGGAAAGCCAATAGCCGAAAGAAACCAGAAATACGTCCAGAAGGACTTCAAATAATCTTCTTCTATAGGTGAAATCGACCCATACGGTCGTGAGGGTCTTGCTCCTTTCAATAACGCTTGTGTCTTCCTCGGGGTAGACCCGCACTCTTGCGAGGTAGATCCAAAAAAAGAGCGAAATGAGGAGAAAAAGGCCCAGACAGGTGAAAAAATAGCGTGCTTGGTAAATACCCCCCACCAGCGCCACAGCACCTCCAATTATGGAAAAGCTGTACAGCATGAGCACTGCTTTACGCTCAGGGAGGCCGATTGCCACCAGTCGATGTGACGAGTGGTCCTTGCCACCTTGAGCGATGGAGCGGCCGAACAAGGTGCGCATCACCGAGACGAAGCCGGTGTCCAATATGGGTATGAAGAGGATAAGCACCGGAATCATGATGATCGGTAGGAAATGTCCGGAATGGAGTACACGCTGGTGGGTAGTAATGCCGGCCAACATAAATCCTATAAACAGGCTGCCGGAGTCTCCCATGAATATGGAGGCAGGCTGGAAATTGTAGAGAAGAAAACCAAGAAGTCCCCCCATAAAAATCGCGAGAATAACTAGTTGACCGTCAGCGGGACCGTTACCCAAATTCAACAGAGTAATGACTCCAATAAAAAACGAGGAGATTAAGGCGATCCCCGCTGAAAGACCGTCCATATTGTCCAGCAGGTTAAAGGCATTGGTAATCCCGACAATCCAAAAGACGCTGACGAATGTATTCAAGGTATAGGAAACGAACCAGTTAATCTTGAACCCGAAGAAGACGAGGATGGCTGCAGCAATGATCTGCCCAACCAGCTTCGTTGGTGGGGATACACGATAAATATCATCGATGAGTCCGAGCAAAAACACGAAAGAAGCGCACAACAGTAGGGGAAGGAAGTCTTTCAGGATACCCGCTGTTGGCAGGAGTATCGCCGTCACCAATACTGCCAGGATGAAAGAGCCAAAGATGGCCACACCACCCATTAGGGCTGTCGGTTTACTGTGCCAGCGGTCCTCACGCGGTTCCGCTACTTGCCCGAGCCGCAAAGCAATTTGCCGGAACAATGGGGTCAGGGCGGCAGAGAAGAGGAAGGCCAGCAGGAATAGCAAGAGATATGTCATATATTGGTTCATCTTCAAATGCGAGAAAGGCGAGACGCGCGTGAAAAGCGCCTATCACGAAAGCACGAAAGGACGAAATTCAGTTTACTATTCTTTTAATCTCCAATGAAGGTTTCGAGAAATTAAGTAACAAACCCACCTTCAAGCCAGTGGCCTTTAGATAGGATCGAAGCTGGGCAAAATGAATATCTGCCAGGTCTTTCAAGGCCTTCAACTCTACTATTATTTCGTTTTCAACTAGGAGATCGAGCCGGTGTATACCAACCTCGACACCACGATACTCTATTTTGATCTCTTTTTGACCATCAAAATGAAACCCTCTTTTGGATAATTCAACCTTCAAAGCGTGTTCATATATACTCTCCAAAAACCCGGGACCTAGTTCTTTGTGAACTTCGATTGCGGCTCCAATGATCTGATTGCTCAGCCCTTCAAATTGATATTTACCCGTTTTCGCGTTTTCCAACTTTCGTGCTTTCGTGTTTACTCTTTGTAATAGTCAATCACACTCTGAATAATGCCCCGCAAGTCAACTTTGGGCTGAAAGCCAATAAGCTCTTTTATTCTGTTTATGTCGGGGCAACGGCGTTTCATATCTTCAAACCCAGGACCATAAGCCTTCTCGTAAGGGATATACTCAATATCCGAAACGCTGCCACTCATATCTTTGACCATTAAGGCAAGCTCTTTGATGGTAACTTCTTCGGTATTTCCCACATTGACCACCTGCCCTACAGCTCTGGGCTCAGACATGAGAGCTATTAGCGCTTCCACTGCATCCGAAATGTGGGTGAAACTCCGCGACTGGGTCCCATCTCCATGAACAACTATTGGCTTGTCAATAAGGGCTTTTTGAACAAAGTTTGGAATCACCATCCCGTACTGACCGGTTTGTCTCGGACCTACAGTGTTGAACAGGCGCGCAACTACCACCGGGAGTTTCTTCTCCTCATGATAGGCCAAGGCCAGGAACTCATCCAGGGCTTTGGAACAGGCATAGGCCCAACGTCTTTTAGTAGTTGAGCCCATCAGCCGATCAGTATCTTCGGCAAGCAGATAGCAGTTGTCGCCCTCCATCACCTTACCGTACACTTCTGAGGTGGAAGCGATGAGGATTTTCTTCTTGTGACGATTTGCCAGTCTCAGCACCATTTCAGTGCCCTTGACGTTGGTTTCAAGGGTTTCAACCGGCCGGTTCATGATCTGTTTCACTCCCACAACTGCGGCCATGTGATAGATCTGATCACACTTGAAGACCAGCTCGTTCATCACCGCCTCGTGCAAGACAGTATCCACAACCAGGTGAAACTTCAGATTCTCTTGGAGGTGCTCGACGTTTTTTAGAGAGCCGGTGGAAAGGTCATCGATGGCGTATACTTCTTCACCCTGCTCCAAAAGTAGGTCCGCAAGATGCGAGCCAATGAAGCCCGCACCGCCGGTTATAAGAACTTTCATAGATGCACTCCAATCTCACACTGGATGCGAGAAAACTCAATCAGTAGAACTTGTTATCCCGACAGGGCCTTTTACACATTTAGACGGAGCCTGTCAAATCCCAGTCGAAAACTCTCCTGTTCAATTTGTTGGTTCTTATCTCACCCAAGACCCATGATAGATCTATCTACAAGCCACGTTTACTCGCTTATCTTTCTTCTCGAGCAGGTGCAAATAAAGCTGTTCCATTGAATCAACACTCTTTTGAATCGTGAACCTCTCGAATACTGTTTTTTTGCCTTGGCTACCGAGTTGTTGGCGCTTGCTTGGCGAGTTTATCAGATCAGCAAAGGCCCTGGCTATCCCATCTGTATCCCCTGGTGCAACAAGCAGTCCGTTTTCGCCATGCTGGATCACGTCCTTGACTCCGCCCACCGCAGTAGCCACTACCGGCTTTCCAGCTGCAAGGGCCTCGATAATCGAAACGGGGCATCCCTCATTTAGAGAGGTAAGAGCAACAATATCAAAGTCCGCATAAACCTCACGCAGGTCTTTCCAGAACCCTGTGAAGGTAACGTACCTGGTAAGGCCGAGTTCTTCGACCCTTGCTTCGAGATCAAAGCGCAATTCTCCGTCGCCCACAATGACAAAGTGGACGTTGTCGTTTACCGAGAGCAACCGCTTTGCCGAATGCAAGAAGATATCTACAGCTTTGATAGGTACAAGCCTGGCAACGATGCCAACAATAATTGTATGCTCTTGCAAGCCCAATTTCTTGCGCAGCAGTCCTCTGTAAGAAGAAAGCTCCACGAACTGATCCAATTCGAGTCCGAGTGGTACAACCTTGATTTTCTCTTGTGGCGCGATCTTAAAGGAGATCAAATCTTGTCGAAGCGCATTGGTTTCTGTGGTTATGCAATCTGACAGTCGTCCCAGCACTTGTTCAATCAACAAAAAGAACCTGGTTTTGATCCGGCCAAAATAGCCCTTAAATGCGTGACCGTGAAATGTATGAACCTTGATGGGTACCGCAGTAAGTAGAGCCGCAATACGTCCCAGCACACCAGCTTTTGCAGTATGGGTATGGACAACGTGCGGCTTCTCCCGGTAGAACAGCCGCATGAGTTTGAAAAGTGCTACCATATCCTGCAAAATACTGATGTCTCGTTTTAAATTCGGGATAAAGATGTGAAGCTTTGCTTGCTCATAATCTCTTGTAACGTCTAAGATGTAACCCTCATTCGGGTCCTCCTGGCCCTTAATCATCCTAGAGTCGTAGCCCTTCTCACTAAGGTATCTCGTTAATAAGATATTGTAGACTGCGGCACCTCCCACATTCAGTCTGGCGATAACCTGGACGAACTTCAGTTTGTTTTTGCCCAATTCCCCCTCTTTCTCGTGAAACAAGTGCATCAGTCCAACAGACCCCTGAGGCCATCTTCCAACGATATGACAGGTTTCCAAAAGTCTTCCCGGACCAATAGACTGGTCATTTTTGTATCCGAGATTTCGTTGGGACGAATTTGCCCCAGGTCTTGCCAATCAACCGGAGTTCCTGAGATTTCGCAGATAAGCCTTATCACCTGCGCGATAGATGTAGAAACGCCGGATGAGACATTGTATGTTTGGTTCAGTTCGTCATGCTTGAGAATTACAATACATGCATCCACAAAATCCCTTACATGGAGGAAATCACGTTTAGGGGTACTGTCTTCCACGGATATTCTTCCGCCAGTTCTTAGCTGGTTAATGACTTTTGAGAGTATAAAACGATCAGCCTGCCCCGGACCATACAGGTTAGATGGCCTCAAGATAGATGTCCTGATACCATAATATTCCGAGTAAAATCTGCATAGCTGCTCACCGCACCATTTGGAATGCGCGTACGGATTGTTAGGTTGAACTGGATGGTTTTCGTCTATTGGAAGGTATTGAGGGGGACCGTACACATATGCACTCACATAGATTAGTCGTGCACCGGTCTGTCTACAGAACTCCAATACGTGCAATGTTCCAAGCGTGTTGGTCCTGTAGTAGTCATCAGGGGTCTTCCAGCTCTCCGGGACGAATGTCTTGGCTGCCAGATGGAAGACCGTTTCAATTCCTTTGTCGAGATATCTGTTGAGACATGAGGGGCTGCGAATATCATCGCCACCGCTCAGAGATAGGCCGAATGTGGCTTGTCCAGTTGCCTGCAGGTGCGAAATCAAGTCCTTGCCGACAAAACCGGTAGCTCCAGTGACCAGGATTCTTTGCGTGCTCATAGCCCGGGGGTCAGGGGTCAGGGGTCAGAGGTCAGCAGACAATGTTTGGGTGGAACGTCTCTGCTATCTCATAGGTTACATGTAGTGGAGATAATTGTTTGCACTCAACTGTTCAACTAACAGAGGTTTAATCGGATTCGGAGAGCAGCTTCCGTTTGAGCTCCGGGAATTCTTGAATTGCCCTCATGCAGTCCTCTTCTCGCCCGATATCCAGCCAGTAACCTGCGTACCGGTAGACTTTGGGAAATTCCTTTTGCTCTATAAGCCGTAGCATAAGCTCATCAAAACCGAAGGGAGTTCCGTCGGGGATATATTCAAGGACGCGCCGGCTCACCATATACACTCCCATGCTTACGTTGAATTCATAGTTTGGTTTCTCGTGAAATTCTATGAGTTCTCCTTTGGGATCTGTCTGCAACACACCGAAGTCGATATTCACCTTCCGGTGATACGTCGCTATAGTGAAAATTGGATTATTATTACAGTGGTCCCGGTAGAAATCGTCGAAGGGCAGGTCAGTCAGGATGTCGCCGTTCATAACTAGAAAATAATCAGGCAGATCGGGAATTAGCTTAAGAGGGCCCATGGTGCCAAGGGGTGAGTCTTCCCTGGAATAGTCTATATGCAAATCCCACTTTTCTCCGTTGCCGAAGTATGCCTGGATTAGTTCTGCCAGGTGCCCCACTGCCAGAGTAATCTGGGTAAATCCTCTAATCCGAAGCTGCCTCAATACGACCTCTAAGATGGGCATTTCCCCCAAAGGCATCAAAGGTTTGGGAAGAACAGTGGTGTAGGGTTTGAGGCGCGCGCCTCTGCCGCCAGCAAGAATAATCGCTCTCATGGTTCACCTAAATTTCGAGGCTTCTTGTCTCGATCTAACGGTTGTATTCATCAACTCGGTAAAGATGCAAATTTCTTTTCATCCACTCGATGGTCTCCTTGAGGCCCTGCTCTAAGTCTACCTTCGGTCGCCAGTCCAGCAAATCTATGGCCTTCTGCCCATTGCAAACAAGCTCTAGTACTTCGCTTTTTTCAGGCCTTACCCTTTGCGCTTCCTGTACTATGGGGGCCTGTAGGTTGAGCAGGAACTTGATCTTTGAGACCAGATCGCCGATGCTGATGCCTTCGCCGTAACCCAAGTTGATCGCTTCTCCCACAATGTTATTGGCTCGACTGGCCCTGATAAACCCTTCAACGACGTCGCTCACAAAGGTCAGGTCACGAACCGGCTCCAGGGAACCCAAGCGAATCTCTGCTCCTGCAAGCGCTTGGCCAATGATTGTTGGAATCACTGCACGGCCCGACTGTCGCGGTCCGTAGGTGTTGAAGGGTCGTACAATTACCAAGGGAAGGTCAAATGAAAGATGATAGCTCTCAGCCAGTTTGTCGGCACCGATCTTACTTGCTGAGTATGGAGATTGCCCTTGCAAAGGGTGTGCTTCGTCAATAGGCACATATAGTGCTGTACCGTAGGTCTCACTGGTGGATGTGTGGACAAAGAGCTGAACATTCTCATCAAGGGCTGCTTGCAGCATGTTCAGTGTCCCTTTGATGTTGGTCTCCACAAAATCCATGGGTGCGATGTACGAGTAGGGAATAGCGATGAGAGCTCCCAGGTGATAAATCTTGCGGCATCCTGTGACTGATTTGCGAACCGCAAACGGATCTCTCAGATCGCCGGGAAATACGTCGAGAGCTTGTTGAACTTCCTCATCGAGATCCTCGATCCAGCCGTAGTGATTTCGGCAATTGTAGTGGACAAATGCCCTTACCTCATGCCCTTCCCTAACCAGCCGATCCACCAGGTGGCTTCCGATGAAACCCCCAGCGCCAGTTACCAAAACTTTTTGTTGGCTCACGCCGACTCCCTCCGTCTATGCAAAACTTTCAATCGTAACTCAAGTTTGGTCTCCCCAGGCTCGTGTAGAGATCTTCGTACATCTTCACAACGGTGCTGAGCGCATATCTACTGATTATTCGTTCCCTGCCTCTAGCGCCAAGATCACGACGCCCACTGGGACCTAAGGAAATCAACTCCTTGCATGCCTGAGCGAAGGCGAGAGAATCCCCGGCAGTAACCACACGGCCTGTATCGCCCACAATCGCTGCGGAATCTCCCACATCAGTAACCACGCAGGGCACGCCACAGGCCATGGCCTCGCCGATGGTATTGGGAAAACCTTCGGTTATTGAGGATGAACAAGCAATATCGAAGGCCGCAACCAATCTCGGTATATCGTCCCTTTCGCCAAGCATGATAATCCTGTCCTGAAGACCGGCGGTCCTGACGAGTGCCGCTAGCCCCAGCGTATCCCACTCTATGCCTCTGCCAATGAGTAGAAAGTAAATGTTGTCATATTCGCGCGCTAAAAAGGATGCAGCATCAACAAAGGTCGAGTGATCCTTAAGAGGATCCCACCTTGCCACCAGACCGATGATGCAAGCATCCTCCTTAAGACCCAGCTCTCTCCGCACTGCAAGCCTCGCCGCGGAATTCGGCCGGAAGCTTTCCGCATCGAAGCCGTTGGGGATAAGATGCATCAGCCGCATAGGATAGCCAAGGCGTACATGGTGCCGAACACCTGCGCTGGAGTTTGCCACAACGGTATCTGGAATAGTGGACAGGATAGAGCACAATTTCAATATGATCCCCGTTAGTGGACGATAGCTCTTTAGTGGAAAGCGGGAACCACGGATTGTCCACACCAGCTTTGGTGTGCCGGCAAGCCTTGAGGCGAGAAGTCCCAACAGATCCGCATGGTACATCCAGGTCTGCACTATGTCAGGGCGCCTCCGTCGGCACCAGCGAGTTAGGCGGAGGAAATCCCATGGATTTGGCAAATTACGACGCATGTTCAG
>CAJIBP010000066.1_pt1 | contig 10598 bp, 9 predicted proteins | sample 9199361 | NCBI WGS metagenome assembly CAJIBP01 (sample SAMEA7708308, study PRJEB35096) | sediment metagenome | biome: marine neritic benthic zone biome [ENVO:01000025]; feature: sediment [ENVO:00002007]; material: shallow marine sediment [ENVO:03000034] sea grass bed [ENVO_01000059] ...
GGGCGGGGATTAACCCCGCCCCTACAATTCATAGGCGGCGCTGGGTCGTGTATATGGCCGGGGTTTATCCCCTCCCGAATAGTCCTTAAGCCCTCGTACTACCGCTCCAGCGGCGCCTGCGCATTTAGGGCCCAATCATATTCAAGGTATGAAATCTTAGGGCTACGCTCGATAAATGAGAGAGTCTCCTCTCTTAAATAGGGACGCATGAATTCCAGAACCGAGCCTGACTTCTGGATGAAGTCGTCAGCAAACCAATCAAAAAGCTTTGATAAATAGAGAGTGTTTTCAGCAGGGTCAATCCGCGTGCCGCGCGAAGAATTAAGGTATTTCCTGGTCTCTACTTCCAAACTGCTCTGAACATTCGATTCCGTATAAGCAGTTTTCGGCAGTAGTGGACAGCCCCGAGAAGCACAGATGATGGCAAAATGGATCCTCGGATCTTTGAACTCTTTGCGCAGGATTTCATGTTCGATATCATCCTGACTTAACTCTTTGCCGGCCACCGTATGTTCTGGAGTCGTAAAGAACGCGGTCGAAGTCCAAAGACCTGGAATTAGAGTTTCGCGCACACTCTTCTTGGGCTTCTCTTTAATAACTTTGTCAATTGTAACCGCGTTGTAAGCATTTAACCAGAAGGCAAGTTGACCGTCATAGGATAAGTTTTCAACTTTTGCTCTTTCCAGGGACTGCATGTATTCAGAAAACTGCCGGTCTTTGGCAACGCCGTTGTAATCCACCATCCCTTTTTCATCCACATATTTCTTCAAAACCAGGTCAAACCTGGCGTGGTCAAAAGTATTAGCAATACCCTCTGGAGCCAGCCAGAAGATTGTTAGCAATGAGATCATAAAAATAGTGATCTTTTTGTTCACCTCAAAACCTCCGCAATAAGATCTGATTTCAATAAAGACTTGTGTCTGTATAGTTGGAGGTTAGTCGCAACAGGTGCGAATATCTTTCAAAGTTCAATTTAGCGATTTCATATCTCTAACCCTAATAATTTATGAATCGCTGGCTGAACCACTTAGCATTGCATCCCCGGAGCGCCATGGAAACCAGTTTTCATTAGTGCGTTGATGCCAAAAATAATCTACAAAGAGAAGCGCAAACAGAGGAATATATTCCAGATAAGGAATCCACCACGACATGACGCCTGTTGGTGCAACATATTTCAGGTAAGACAAAGTAACGGCACCGGAGAAAAACACCCAGCCTACTGCAGGATAAAAAGCCAAGAACGGGAGCAGCCATAGAACGTACCAGGGGTGCAGAGAGGCGGGCATAAAGATCAGGAGTAAGCAAATCATTATGTACCCGTATTTCACAGCCTGTTCTTTATCCTTCTCTCTTACAAAGAAGACGATGGCAGCGAAAGAGATTATTCCGAAGAACACTTTAGTGAGAAAGAAATAGTCCAAGCCCGGGAACGAGCGCATGAGGAAATGCTTCAGGCCCAGATTAAAGCTTTCATATGAGTTTCCAAAGTAGACTGGCAAGAATCCCAGGATCTTTGTGCCGGCAGTCCTGCTATAAGGTAGATACATGACCAAGAAACACAGAGAAAATGTCAACACCGCTTTGAGCCGCTCGCCTCTGCTGACCATTGCTGGCAACAAAAAGGCCGGAAATAGCTTCAAACCACTTGCCAGGGCTAGAATCACAATCGATAAAGTTTTCCTATTAATGGAGAATAAGTACAGAGAGAGGACAACGAGCATGATCACCAACCCCTCCAAGTGGCCACCCTGAGCAACTTCATAAACTACCAGTGGGTTCCAAGCATATACGAAGAATCTTATCTCCTCGAGGCCATAGCTTCTCATCAGCCCTATCAGCAGAAGCATTGTAAGTATGTCGAATAATACTAGGATACCTTTGAGCGCGTAGAGACTGTTACCTGCAAGCGCATGGGCTATCATGAAGAATAGCTGGGCACCCGCAGGGTAAACAGTGGCATGGCTCTTCCGATTTACGTGGGGATAAATTTCCTTGTCTCTCAAAGGTGCAAGTTCTTTCGAAGAAGGTGGGTGTTGGTACGGGTTCATTCCTTTTAACTGGACCCGTCCCTCCCAAACGTACCGGTAAATGTCGGAGGAGAGAACTGGCGTGGTTGGAATCAGGCAGATTCGATAAAAAACAGCAGCTCCAAATATGAAAATCAAAAGGCCTCTTGACTTGCAGAGAAATTGCATCTTCCTGAAAATAAGGTACAGGCCGAGGACGTATAAGAAATAGAGAGGCAGGAACTGAATCAAGAATATGTGGATGGATGTGATGTGAGCCAGGCCGGGGAACCACGTCTTGATGAGAAGTCCAAGTCTGAAATTGACCAAATAAATTACACTTGAGACTAACCCTAGCCCGAAGATACTTAAATACAAAGGACGTGGGAGGTAAGACGGCTTATTCATTTTCCTTGGCGTGTCTCACCGAGTGCAAAACCGATAAGGAAAAGACATAGAAAAACCCGGCGGTGTAAATGAAAAGAAACGGACTTATGAAATATCTGCTGAAAAAGAGGAAAAGAAGCAAGCCAGTCAGCGAATAAAACCCTAATGCGAGCTCGACAAGAGATATCGCACTGAAAGGAATCGAATACAGTTTACCGTACCAGTTGTCCCCCCTTTTCTCGATACCGTACTTCGGGGTGCGGATAAAGCCACTCTGACGGCCAAAGAGGGCTTCCAGGATGGCTTTGGTGTTGTTGACGGAGATTCCGGTTCCAAGGCAGATGAGGAAAGGTAAATACTTGATACTCTTCTTCCAGTCGGGATAGAGGATACGTTGGGAGAACAAGTACATTGATGACGGGCCGAAAGTTGCGAGACAAAATAGGGTGAAAACCAGCAATGGGTAGGCAATGGAAAGAAAGAACCATTTGGTGAGGAGCATTGGAATTGAGGTAACGACTACGAGCAACATCAGCGGATGGACCATGTAATGAGTTAAATGCATAAAGCCTTGGATCTTGGTGAGGAGTGGAATTTTAGCGCGGAACAGTTTAGCCAAGGTTTTCTTGGCCGTCTGGATTGAGCCTTTTGCCCAGCGATGCTGCTGGGTCTTGAAGGCATTGATTGTCACCGGTAGTTCAGCCGGACAAACCACCCGCGGGGCAAATTCTAATTTCCACCCTCTCAGCTGAGCTCGATAGCTCAGGTCCAGATCTTCTGTGAGTGTATCCGCCTGCCAGCCCCCTGCATCTTCGATGGTCCTTTTGCGCCAGATCCCGGCAGTACCGTTGAAATTCATGAATAGACTGCCCCAGGCTCGAGCAGCCTGTTCCACGCCGAAGTGGCCGTCAATGCCCATAGACTGCGCCCTTGTTAGCAAAGAGTAGTCACGGTTGAGGTGCCCCCAGCGACCTTGAACCATCCCTACCTCTGAGCGGATAAAATAGGGGATTGTCTCTTTTAGAAAATCGGGACTGGGGATGAAATCAGCATCAAAAATTCCGATAAATTCCCCCTTAGCCGAGCGCAGTCCTTCCCCCAGGGCCCCGGCCTTGTAGCCGGTGCGATTCTTACGGTGCAGATGTTTGATATCGAAGCCTCGCTGCCTCATCCTTCTAACCACTGCTTCTGCAATCCCAAGGGTGTCGTCGGTTGAATCATCCAGCACTTGAATTTCGAGCCTCTCCTTAGGATAATCCAGCTGACAAGCGGCTTTAACCAGCCTCTCCACAACATAGCGCTCGTTAAAAACGGGCAACTGGATAGTAACCTGTGGCCAACCTATTGACCCCAAGCTCTTATTGAATTCCTCCTTGAGAATTTCATGACGGAGTTTAGCTTGTGGCAGGTTAAGTCTATAATATACCATCAAAAAGTAGCAATTTACTCCGTAGAGAAAAAGAGAGAACAAAGCCAAGAGGTAAGAACCTAGTACTATGTACTCCAACGTATTCATCTATTTCTTACCCTGCAAGAAGCCAAAGATGGAATGTATGATAGGTTTTGTTCTATTTGTTGATCGTGGTTGTTGGGAAGTGGTCATCCAATTGGTCAATTACACCTTTAGCACCCCATTTGGCGGCAGCCAGCAAAGTGTGGCTTGGAATTTAACGTAACTCGTGAATACGCTCTGGAATTATATCTTCAGCAATGCTAGAACGATATCAAAATGGAATTGGGAAGGCAAGCGGCTGCAGAAATCTGAACTGTCGGCCTCTAATGGAATTCCGAACAGACCGGGTAGCAGACCTAACCCCTTGTGAATCAGGTGGGTCGATGTAATGGAGTTTCGCGATCCGATCATTGCCAAGCTATCTTTTTTGAGGTATGAAAGGCGATGAAATGAATCAGGATTTGCACTGTTTGTAGTGACCTTCCCCACTATCCGGTATATTTTAGAGTGAACCATGGTCGAAGATCAAACTCTTGACCCAGAGACCTGGGTGGATCAACATGGCGATGCGCTCTACCGCTATGCCCTATTTCGTGTCCAGGATGCTCAGATAGCCGAGGATCTGGTGCAGGAAACCTTGATGTCCGCCCTTCGGGCTAGGGATGGTTTCGCTGGCCGCTCCACGGTTAGAACCTGGCTTTTTGGCATTCTAAAACACAAAATCATCGATCACATTAGGAAGGTCAGTCGAGAGCGACCTCACGAGGATATTGAGTCCCTGATCAATATCTCGGATGACACTTTCGATCAACGAGGTGGATGGAAGGCCAGGCCAGAAGAGTGGACTACGGATCCTGCGCTGCTCTTCCAACAGCATGAGTTTTGGGAGATTTTGCAGGCTTGTATGTTGGCACTACCTCCCAGGCTGAATCAGGCATTCACATTGCGGGAAATAGATGGCTTAAGCTCGGAAGAGGTCCGTAAGATTTTGCAGGTCTCTCCGACAAACGGTGGAGTTATGCTGCATCGCGCCCGCATGCGTTTGAGGGAATGCCTTGAGAGAAAATGGTTTGACGAGAATGGGAAGGTCAAATGATGTTCTCCTGTGAGCGAGCAACGGCTTTGATATCTGAATCCATGGACGGCAAACTGTCTATATATAAGCGGTTCACTCTAAGAATGCATCTTCTGATGTGCAAGCTTTGCTCGCGCTGCTGGCATCAGATGCTTTTTCTAAAAAATACGATGCACAAGTGCTCTGATAGCACCGAAGACATAGATTTTATGCCTGGCCACTCACTCTCACAAGAAGCCTGCGGGCGGATCAAGAATTACTTGAAAGAGCAGGATAATCACTAAAGGATAGCGCCGGAATGAGAACCTATCGCTAGCCCAGTGAAAGCCTACCTTTAACCCGAATGTTTCATGAATCACCTGCCGCGACTGCAATTGAAGCTCCCTGCAGTCCGCCTGCGGCGGACAGTCCGCCGAGGCGGATTTGACTGTAAGGAATTAGCCAATTTATAAGGTCCGCTCGCCACCCCGCAGTCCGCCTCCGGCGGACGGGGAATGCGCTCGCTGGTTCAGTTCATGAAACAGCCGGTCTAGGACTCTCGCTTCAGTCTTCCTTGGTATTCTTGGTGTAATTGTTCCGATTGGTTGAAAGCATACTCTAAAAGGTTATTCCCAAAAAAATCAAAGTAAATGGGGGGGTTGGTTATGGTGAATGAGAAACAGGATCTGGATCTTCTTTGCATCAACACGATTCGCACTCTCTCGATGGATGCGGTACAGAAGGCGAACTCCGGCCATCCGGGAACTCCCATGGCATTGGCCCCAATGGCATATGTAGTGTGGACGCGATTTCTCCGACACAATCCAAATAACCCAGGATGGTTCAATCGGGATCGTTTCGTGCTCTCATGCGGTCATGCCTCGATGCTGCTTTACGCGATGCTGTATTTGACAGGCTATGATCTATCGATCGAGGAGATCAACAACTTCCGCCAATGGGGAAGCAAAACACCAGGACATCCTGAATATGGGATCGCCCCTGGAGTGGAGACCACCACCGGACCGCTAGGCCAAGGAATCATGAATGCTGTAGGTATGGCTATGGCGGAAGCTCATCTGGGGACGGTTTTCAACCACGGCGGCCATGACATAGTCAATCACCATACCTACACATTTTGCAGTGACGGAGACTTCATGGAAGGCGCCTCTCACGAGGCGGCCTCCCTGGCCGGCCATTTTGGGCTTGGTAAGCTAATCTGCATCTATGACGACAACCGTATAAGCATAGAGGGAGACACCGCACTGACCTATTCGGATGACGTGGGTAAACGTTTCGAGGCCTACCACTGGCATGTCCAGGATATCGGTGACAAAGCAAATGATCTCGCCGCACTGACGGATGCTCTCACCGCAGCAAGAGAGGAACAAGAGCGGCCATCACTTATCATTGTCCGTACACACATTGGCTACGGTTCCCCTAACAGGCAGGATACGGCAAAGGCCCATGGAGAGCCCCTGGGAGCAGAGGAAGTCAGACTTACCAAAAAGGTATATGGTTGGCCAGAAGACCAAGCTTTCTTTGTGCCGGACGAGGTGATCGCTCACATGCGCGAAGTTGCCAAGCGGGGCGAAAAGAGTGAAGAGGAATGGAAAGAGAAATATGCTGTGTATCGGAAGCTCTACCCTGATCTGGCTGCCCAGCTTCAGGCCGCTCTGGAGGGTGGCCTGCCCTCAGGATGGGATGATGGCATCCCCAATTTCGCTCCGGCAGAAGGTCCCATGGCCACTCGAGTGGCATCAGGCAAAGTGCTAAATGAAATAGCTGACAAAATTCCCTGGCTTTTGGGAGGGAGTGCTGACCTTGCACCCTCTACCAAGACACTAATTGGTGACTCAACTTATTTTGTCAAAGGTAATTATGAAAGACGCAATATTGCCTGGGGTGTGCGTGAGCATACCATGGCAGCCTGCTGCTCAGGCATGGCTCTGCACGGTGGCATTCGTCCATATGCCGCTACCTTCTTTATTTTCACCGATTACGCCAGACCTGCCATCCGTCTCGCAGCATTAATGGAGTTACCAGTAATCTATGTCATGACCCACGATTCCATTGGGGTTGGCGAGGATGGCCCTACTCATCAACCCATCGAGCAGTTGGCCTCCCTCCGCGCTATGCCGAATATTTGCATTATTCGACCAGCAGACGCCAATGAGGTTGCCTATGGGTGGCGAGCTGCCATGAGTCGCAAAGACGGTCCCACCATGCTGGTGCTTACCCGCCAAGGACTACCCATTTTCGACCGGACTGAATTTGCTGGCCCTGAGGGTCTGCTGCAAGGCGGGTATATACTCTCAAAAGAGCAAGGTGCTGTGCCAGATCTCATCCTCATGGCCACGGGCTCCGAGGTGCAGCTGATTGTTGAGGCGCAGAAAACACTCGCCTCTGAAGGCATTGATGCGCGGGTGGTTAGCATGCCCTGCTGGGAGTTCTTTCTCAAACAATCTAAGACATACCGCGATGAGGTTTTACCCCCTGGTATCAAGGCAAGACTTGCCGTAGAGGCGGGCGTGCCGATGGGTTGGCGCCAATGGGTGGGGGATGAGGGTGACATCATTGGCATCACCACATTTGGTGCCAGCGCTCCGGCAAAGGAAAACTTCAGTCAGTATGGTTTCACTGTGGAGAACGTTGTTCGGAACGCGAAGAAATTGGTTGGGAAATGATGAGTTTTGTCTGTGTCAGTGGTCCGTAGTCCGTTGCAAACGACGCATAGAGTATAGCTGCATCATATTCTTATGAGAGTTTCCGGGTGGGGGTAAACCCCACCCCTACAATTCTTGATCGAGGATTTGTAGTGTAGGGGCGGGGTTGATCCCCGCCCTGTGAGGTCATTCTAATTATTAATAATCTGAGTTTGGAGTTTTTTGTGAAACCCATAGCTCTTGCTTCAGACCATGCTGGATTCGAGCTCAAAGAGAGGATGGTAGCCCATCTGAAGGGGGCAGGATTCGAGGTCATGGATCTGGGCACTGGTGACGAGGAACCGGTAGATTATCCAGATTTCGCTCTTGCCATTGGAGAAGCTGTAAGGGAAGGAAGAGCGGAGCGCGGCATTCTCATCTGCGGTAGTGGGGTGGGAGCTTGTGTCGCCGCCAACAAAATGTCTGGCATCAGAGCAGGGCTTTGCCACGACACCTATTCCGCCCGTCAGGGTGTGGAGCATGACGACATAAACCTACTCTGCCTGGGAGCGCGGGTCATAGGGGAGGAACTCGCAAGGGAACTTATTCTAACATTTCTCGCCGCTCGGTTCACGGGTGAGGAACGACATCTGCGCCGATTGGCCAAGGTCAACGCAATCGAGACAGATGCTAGCTAGCTGACAACAAGCGGGGCACAGCAGCCTTCTTGAGACCTAAATTGAGCGATTCTTGCAGGCTGGCGCCACCAACGATCGGTCGCTTGCGGGCGGGGGTAAACCCCGCCGCTACCTTACGGGTATGCGAGTCTCCTGTAGGGGCGGGCTTTACGCCCGCCCGTGTTGACTATCATAGCCTTCAGATCGCTCAACTTAGGTGAGAGTCAATTCTTCTGCCGGCTGCGATCTGTCTGCTGTCAGCTGGCTGTTGCGCCCTTTACCTTTGCACTAGCTGACGTGAATGATTACATCTAATTTGCGGTAAAAATAGACGAGAGATCAAATGTCATGCCTGATGAGCAGATTAAAGAACAGACTACCAGGGTAGAGGCTAAGGCTCCTTCACTAGATATACCGGCTGCTGAGTGTGTAACCATGGGTCCGCTGGATCCCTGCACCATTGTCATCTTCGGGGCGTCTGGTGATCTTACCTCCAGAAAACTGATACCAGCTCTCTATAACCTTTATCTGCATGACGGCTTACCGAAGCCTTTCCTTATTGTCGGAGCCAGCCATACAGAAATGAGTCGCGAGGAGTTCAGGGAGAGACTAAGATCCGCCTATCCGGATGCAGAAACAGCAGATCTTTCTCGGTGGGAGGAATTCGCCACTAACCTCTACTATAAACCCGTTGTCTATAATTCACTAGACTCCTTCACGGATTTGGCAGGATTTCTTAAAGAACTGGATGAGAAGTACTATACCCGGGGAAATAGAATCTTCGATCTGGCTGTTCCTCCACACCTCTACCCGCTCATCGGTGAGATGCTCGGAAAGGCTGGACTCAGCCAAGAAAGAGGAAACGGCAACGGGTTCTCTCGGATTGTAGTTGAGAAGCCCTTTGGCCGAGACCTGCCAACGGCAATGGCTCTGGAGAGTACGTTGCACCAGAGTTTCCAAGAACACCAGATTTTTCGGATCGATCACTATCTTGCTAAAGAGACAGTTCAAAATATATTGATGTTCCGCTTTGCCAATGCCATTTTCGAACCCATATGGAATCGCAGCTACATTGCTTATGTGGGAATAATAGCTGCTGAAAAACTGGGGGTGGAAAATCGAGCCGGCTATTATGAGCAGTCTGGAGTTCTGAGAGACATGTTCCAGAACCACATGATGCAGGTGCTCGCCCTGACTGCGATGGAGCCGCCGTCCAGTTTCGAAGCTGACAGGGTACAGGAAGAAAAGATCAAGATCTTTCGGTCTCTCAAGCCACTCAGTGGAGGTCAGAATGATAATCTGATCCTCGGACAATACGGACCTGGAACTATCGATGACATGCAGGTTCCCGGCTACCTCGAAGAGCCCGGTGTGGACCAGTCATCCCTTACCCCAACCTTTGCGATGATGAGGGTCTTTATCGACAACTGGCGCTGGACAGGTGTGCCCTTTTACCTTGTCTCAGGCAAGCGGCTGGCCCGAAAGGAGACCGGGATTGTAATTCAGTTTAAGAAAGTACCTCATTCAATGTTTCAGAATGTCATTGGTGATAACATCATTGCAAACCGGCTTGTCCTTAGGATTTACCCACAAGAGAGAATAACCCTGACTTTCCAGACCAAATATCCGGGGGCACGGAGCTGTTTACGAACTGTTACCATGGATTTTAATTATGATCAGAATTACAGAGGCCCTGTACTGGATGCATACGAGAAAGTACTGCTAGACTGCATTCAGGGCGATCACATGCTGTTTTGGCGACGAAATGGTGTGGAGCTTAGCTGGTCTTTTCTGACGCCAATTTTGCAGGAATGTGAAACTTGTTCCGATAGGGGAGAACGGCTCCATCCTTATGGAGCTGGAAGCTGGGGGCCAAAGGTTGCTCAGAAATGGATGAGGTTGCTAGTAGAAGACGCCTAGTTGAACAGTTTCTTTTGGGAGGAAGCTGATTATGGAGCCTTATTACCATCCGCGTGATCTACCCAAGTTCGAGGAAATTGGTGAAGAAGCCCCCGATCTTGCCAAGAAGTTCTTTGACTATTATGCAGCAGTATTTGCTGAAAGTGAACTTACGGAAAGGGAGAAGGCTCTTATTGCGCTTGCCGTAGCCCACACCATACAATGTCCCTATTGCATTGACGCCTATACCCAGGCGTGTCTGGAAAAGGGTTCCAACTTGACTGAAATGACCGAAGCAGTGCATGTGGCGACTGCAATTCGAGGAGGCGCCTCTCTGGTTCATGGTGTCCAGATGCGCAACATTGCTAAAAAAATATCGCTCTAGCTGAGTCTTATAGTCTAGAAATCCTGTAATTTTTTTCATGTTCGGCCGACCAACTGGGCGAAACAGTCATCTACTTGACCTCAGCTTACAGATCA
>CAJIBP010000542.1_pt1 | contig 10517 bp, 7 predicted proteins | sample 9199361 | NCBI WGS metagenome assembly CAJIBP01 (sample SAMEA7708308, study PRJEB35096) | sediment metagenome | biome: marine neritic benthic zone biome [ENVO:01000025]; feature: sediment [ENVO:00002007]; material: shallow marine sediment [ENVO:03000034] sea grass bed [ENVO_01000059] ...
TCAAGGCCAAGGTCGGGCCCGATGGCGTACCAGAACTGTTGGCTGGTTTTACGCCCAATCAAGGCCTCCTGCCACTCCCTACTGTTGAACATAATAGGGTTGATTGTTCCAGGCGCAAGACCAAGATCTTCCTCGTACCGGCGAAAAAGGGCACTCGGCTTCTGTCTTGAAATGACTCTGCCGAAATCAAAGATTATGGCCTTAATCATATATTTTCTTCCTGTTTTAGAAGCTACTTGCTACCTTTCGGCTAGGTTACGTCTAACTGTAAAGCAATAAGAGAGATGATGGAATATAAACACAACTGAGCGTCATAAGCCACCAAATATAATAACTAATTGCGGGTAAACCCCCGGCTTTGCCGGCGGTCACTTACCTGGGAGCAGTTTTCCAAGTGTTGCAGTTTGGTGGTTGGTGTACTTATATTAGTGCGTGTCGTTGAGAGAACTTTTTGAGCGATGAAGCGTTGTCTATGATGTAAGTTCTACTTGCTTCCTGGGGAGTGGAGCGACTGATCCAGACCGTGCAGAACTAGAGAAGATTCTGAGGTGCAAAGTTCAGGAAGGATTTCTCTTTAAGGTAAGAGGTCATGGAGGCGCTAGATGAACTCGTTCGAGCAAATTGAGCGGGAGCTAAAGAGACTTCAACCAGGTTGGTGGGATCGTATTGTTGAGGCCATCCCCGAACTCGCCTCCCTAGCCGGGACTCCGCAACCGCCGATTTACCATGCCGAAGGTGATGTTGCCGACCACACTCGCTTGGCCGTTGAAGCTTGCCCCCCGAATTGTGATCCAGATTTGCTCTGGGCGGCCCTGCTCCACGATGTGGGCAAGCCTCTGGTAACCAGGGAAGAGGGTGATAAAATCACGGCGCACGGTCACCATGGAGTCGGGGCTGAAGTGGCAGAGAGAATCCTAGCTCGACTCCAAATGATTCCGGAGCGAAGGGAGAGAATTCTTTGGGCAATTAAGAATCACACTTTCCATCTTTCGTGGAATTTGTCCTCTCCCGAACAAGCCTCGCGCAGGCAGAGGCGCTTCGTTGCTGACCCACGTTTTCCCCTGCTCTTGGAGTTGCTTAGAGTTGACTCGGTTGCATCATTGGGCCACCCTCGCAGCATGGAAGCGTACGGACTTTACAGTCTTTTGCTACAGCGTGTAGTTTCCGAAGACCCGGGCAAGAGGTAGATTGCACCTGGCGAACACTATTTTGAAAGGAGAGATGTAATCAAACTAACCGCGGAACATAAACGTATCGCCAGACACCGAGAGCACAAAGCAAACTGGAAGAAATGGGGGCCATACCTGAGCGAACGTGCCTGGGGGACGGTGCGTGAAGACTATAGCAAGCAGGGCGTCGGTTGGGATTTCTTTCCGCACGAGCATGCGCGCAGTAAAGCCTACCGCTGGAATGAAGACGGCCTGGCTGGACTAAGCGATCGAAACCAGTATCTCTGCCTTGCCCTCACCCTTTGGAACGGCCACGATCCCTTTCTCAAGGAACGATTGTTCGGTCTGAGCGGACCTCAAGGTAACCACGGGGAGGATGTCAAGGAGTATTACTTTTATCTCGACAGTACGCCCACCCACAGCTACATGAAGATGCTGTATAAATATCCCCAAGCTGAATTTCCTTATAAAGAGCTTATCGAGGAGAACAGTAGGAGAGATTTCTTCGATCCTGAATACGAACTTATGGACACCGGTGTCTTTGATGAGGACCGCTACTTTGATGTTGTTGTCGAATACGCTAAGGCCGACCAGGATGACATTCTCTTCAAAGCCACTGCCACTAATCGAGGGCCGGTGCCGGCGGAGTGCCATATGCTCCCGACACTCTGGTTCCGAAATACCTGGAGCTGGGGATATGAGGCTGGTCCCATGGGCGACGTAGCTGAAAAGCCTCAGTTGAGACAGATTGAAAGCGTAGAAGATGTTTCCACAGTTGAAGCCAACCATGCGGTTGCGGGCTGCTATTACTTCTTCAGTGACGGTGTTCCTCCCCTGATCTTCACCGAAAACGAGACAAACGCAGAGTTACTTTACTCAATCCCCAACGGTAGTCCTTATGTCAAGGACGGTTTTCACCGCTATCTCGTCAACGGTGATTCAGGGGCCGTTAATCCCCATCGAGTCGGAACCAAGGTGGCCGCGGTATATGCGAGCACCCTTGCTCCAGCCGAGTCGGTTACTGTCCATCTTCGGTTGTCCAATATACTCCACAGACAACCTTTCTTGGACTTTGACGAAGTCTTCGAGAATCGAAAATCCGAGGCCGACGAGTTCTACACTGCTGTGCAAAGGGCGGAGCTAAGTGAAGATGAAAGGAGGGTTCAGCGGCAGGCGCTTGCAGGGATGCTTTGGTCCAAACAATTGTATTACTACGATATTGAACAATGGCTTGAAGGAGATCCCTCGGCCCCGCCTCCTCCGGTCGAGAGGAAACACGGCCGCAATCATGATTGGGAACACCTGGTCAACTTTGATGTCATTTCCATGCCAGACAAGTGGGAATATCCATGGTACGCTACCTGGGATCTCGCATTTCATTGTATTCCTCTGGTTCTGATTGACCCCGATTTCGCCAAACGGCAACTAGAGTTAATCACACGCGAGTGGTACATGCACCCCAATGGACAATTCCCGGCATATGAGTGGAACTTCGGCGACGTCAACCCCCCGGTAGTTGCCTGGGCTGTGTGGCGAGTCTATAAGATAGACGCCAAACAACAGGGCCGCCCCGACCGAGACTTCTTGGAAGGTGTTTTCCACAAGCTGCTTCTCAACTTTACCTGGTGGGTGAACCGAAAAGATGAAGACGGCAAGAACGTTTTCCAGGGAGGCTTTCTGGGGATGGATAACATCAGCGTTTTTGATCGCAGCCAGGATCTGCCAACCGGTGGGCATATAGATCAGTCGGACGGCACCGCCTGGATGGGCGCATTCTGCCTTTCGATGTTGAAAATGGCTTTGGAACTGGCGAAAGAAAACCCTGTCTATCAGGATGTAGCCACCAAATTCTTTGAGCACTTTCTGCGAATTGCTCACGCAATGAGCGATCGAGGCGGGCATGGTCTTGGCCTCTGGGATGATGATGACGGCTTTTTCTACGATGTACTCCACCTGCCTGATGACAAAATCGTCGCGCTCAAGGTTCGCTCCATGGTTGGTCTACTCCCACTGTTTGCGGTGGATACTATCGAGCCGGATATCCTTGAGATGATGCCTGACTTTAATCGACGTATGGGGTGGTTCTATGACAACAGATCCCATCTAAGTGGGAACCTATCTTGTATTAATACGCCGGGTGCTGGTAAACGGCGGCTATTGTCTATAGTAACCGAGACCCGGTTGGTGCGTGTTTTGGAAAAGATGCTGGACGAAAATGAGTTTCTCTCTGAATACGGCATTCGCTCCATTTCAAAGTACCACGGGGACCATCCCTACACCTTCCATGTTGACGGCAAACCTCATGCAATCAACTACCAGCCGGCGGAGTCTGAAAGTGGAATGTTTGGTGGCAACTCCAACTGGCGAGGTCCCATCTGGTTCCCCATGAACTACCTCATTATCGAGTCCCTGCAGAAATTCTATCATTACTATGGTGACGATCTGAAGGTTGAGTGTCCCACTGGCTCTGGCCAGAAACTTACTCTGTGGGAGATTTCTACGGAGTTGTCCAAACGACTCATTCGACTTTTTATGCGGAACAGCAATGGTGAGCGCCCGATCTACGGAAGAATTGAAAGGTTTCAAGAAGACCCCCACTGGCGCGATCATGTACTGTTTTACGAATACTTCCACGGCGACAATGGGGTCGGTCTTGGAGCCAGCCACCAGACGGGATGGACAGGGCTGGTGGCTAAACTCATTCAGCAATCAGGTGGACGGGCTAAGCCTTGATCCAAGCCTGATATCGGGGGGGGGAGTGGAACCTCATTGACTGGAAAACCACTTCTTCTTATACTTCTCACCACTATCCACCTGTCTCGACTTGCTCCGGTTCTGATAGAGGTTGCTCAGGGCCAGGTCAGATCGTATAGCGCATGGAGCATAGGGCATGGGCATAGGGAAACTTCAAAATCTTTCACTCTATGCCATTTGCCTACTGGATTCTGATTCCTGGTTCCTTTTCGATCTGGGTCGAAACTAGTTAACTCCCTATAAGGGTAGATAGGTCCTCTGGGCCCGGATTCTTTACTAGGAGGAATCATGCATCGAAACTTATTGGAAGGTAGAAGAGCGCATGCTATGACGAGGCGTGACTTTTTGTGGATTATGTCCATGTCAGCTGCCGGCCTTGTGGTTGGGTGCGCCACGGATCCAGTCACCGGGCGACAGCAGCTCATGCTGGTATCTGAAGCGCAAGAGATTCAAATTGACAAGCAGTATGCACCGATTCAGTTCTCTTCGGATTACGGCACGGTACAGGACAAACAACTCAATGCGTATGTAGCTCAAACTGGAAAGAAGCTGGCCGCTCGCACCCATCGACCAGATATGCCGTACTCTTTTCGTGCAGTAAATGCAAACTATGTAAATGCCTATGCGTTTCCGGGAGGTAGCATCGCCTGTACCAGGGGTATTTTGCTTTCTCTTGATAATGAAGCCGAGCTATCCGCTTTGCTAGGTCATGAACTGGGCCATGTGAACGCTCGTCACACAGCTGAGAAGATGTCGAAAGCTATGTTAACGCAGGCAGTTGTGGGCGGGGTTTCTGCGTTTGCGGGTACACAGGGCGCGGCATACGGCCAGCTGGCCTCGCAGGTGGGCATGATCGGCGCGGGTGCACTCCTGGCTTCTTACAGCAGGGATAATGAACGAGAGGCGGACGCCCTAGGCATGGAATATATTGTCCGAACCGGATACAGCCCAGAGGGAATGATTGGATTGATGGACATGCTTAGAAGCCTGTCCAAACATAAACCAAGCACCATCGAGCTGATGTTTGCCACCCACCCGATGAGCGACGAACGCTACCGAACTGCGGTAAAAAGAGCACAGACTGAGTACAAAACAGCTAGGAACCTTCCCCTGAACAGGGAACGCTACATGGACAATACCGCAAGACTGCGCTCACTCAAGGGTGCAATTGAAGAGATGCAAAAAGGTGAACGGTTGATGATGCAAAAGAAATATGACAATGCGGAGGCCCAATTCAAAAAAGCGCTGAAGCTGGCTCCAAGTGACTACACCGGGCTAGTCATGATGTCTACCTGTCAGCTGGTTAAGAAGAAGTACAGAAGAGGGATCAACTTTGCCGAAAAGGCCCAGCAGGTATACCCGCAGGAAGCTCAGGCCTATCATCTCAGCGGATTTGCAAAAATCCAGATCAAGGACTTCGAAGGCGCCTACCAGGAGTTTAACACCTATGAGAAACTGCTACCGGGAAATCCCAACACCATTTTCTTTAAAGGCTATGCTCAGGAAGGGATGAAGCGCATTCAGAAAGCCGCCAATGACTACCACCGTTATCTTAAGGTGGTGCAAGAGGGTAACAAGGCAAAGTACGCATACCAGAGATTGAGACAGTGGGGATACATTAAGTAGCTGTGGTCTCTTGACCCGGATAATTCATGAACTGAACCAGCGAGCCCTGTGGTCCGCCGCCGGCGGACGGGAAATTCATCAGGGCGAGCGCATTCTCTGTCCGCCGGAGGCGGATTGCGGGGTTAGCGAGCGAATCTGATAGATTAGAAATATTCCTTACAGTCGAATCCGCCTCGGCGGACTGCAGGGAGCCTCAATTTGAGTCGCGAGACCGTGAAGGTGGCCGTGCCCAACCGTCTACCTTAGCTCATGGTTTAAAATGAGTCCGCGTTACGATAAGCATTTTAGTTAACGGTCCTCATCTATTACGAGGAGGGTTTAGAATGGCTGTTGAAGACAGTGGGAAAAAAATTGGCGGAAATAATGAAACAGGTACAGTAACTGTGAAACGGGGGTTGGCGCAGATGCTCAAGGGCGGCGTAATTATGGATGTCGTTAACCCGGAGCAGGCTGTGATAGCTGAACAAGCCGGCGCTGTTGCAGTAATGGCCCTCGAGCGTGTTCCAGCCGACATTCGCATTGCCGGAGGGGTGGCTCGGATGGCGGATCCTGGTTTGATTCGAGAAATTATGGAGGCTGTTTCCATACCGGTGATGGCAAAATGCAGAATAGGCCACTTTGTCGAGGCCCAGATTCTTGAAGCCTTGGGAGTTGACTATGTCGATGAGAGCGAGGTGCTGACTCCGGCTGACGAGATGCATCACATCCATAAACATGACTTCAAGGTGCCTTTTGTATGTGGCTGCCGAAACCTGGGTGAGGCACTTCGTCGCATAGGCGAGGGTGCGGCGATGATCCGGACAAAAGGCGAGGCTGGCACGGGCGACGTGGTGGAAGCTGTTCGCCACGCAAGAGCCGTTTTGGGTGAGATCCGCCGTCTGCAACATATTCGCGACGATGAATTGATGAACTATTCAAAGGGAATCGGTGCCCCCGTCGAGTTGGTTCAAGAGACCAAGGAGGGTAAACGGTTACCGGTGGTAAATTTCGCGGCAGGTGGCATTGCAACACCTGCTGACGCAGCAATGATGATGCAGCTCGGCGTGGATGGTGTTTTCGTCGGTTCAGGTATTTTCAAAAGCGACAATCCGGAACTGAGAGCTAACGCGATTGTCGAAGCCACAACGCACTACCAGAATCCAGACATCCTCGCCGAGGTCAGTCGGAATCTTGGTGAGCCCATGTTGGGTGTTGAGGTGAGCAGTTTACCTGAAAGCGAGCAACTCGCAAAGCGCGGATGGTAGGCAAGATTCGGCATCCTTGCAGGGTTTATTCAGTCCTGAAAACCTGGTCCTCTGGGCCAGGTCAGTGGCTTTGCCCGTAAATATGTACAGTGGTGTTGGAGCACTGGAGTATTGGAGTATTGGAATATTGAGCTACTGCAATATGATAGAGAGCTAAACCAAAAGGGTGAACTTTAATGTTCAAAAAGCTTTCCCATTACTCCAACGCTCCACCACTCCATTACTCCAGCAGACTTATGCAATTAGGAATGACGCTAAGAGCCCCCTAAGGGTGCAGCTCAAACCCGGGTCCACCGGGCCTGGATTCTTCATTGCCATGATATGGGCGCGAGGATGGAAGCATGAAGATAGGCGTGCTCGCGTTGCAGGGTGATTACAGAGAACACCTTCAGGTCTTGCTAAGCTTGGGTGTGGAAGCCGTTGAGGTGCGGCTTTCAGAAGAGTTGGAGAGTATAGCCGGCTTGATCATTCCCGGTGGAGAGAGCACAGCCATAGGGAAGCTAGCGGAAAGATATCACCTTGTTGAGCCGATACGTAACCTCGCCACCACCAGACCGGTCTGGGGCACCTGTGCAGGGATGATCTTATTGGCCAAAGAAATAGGTAGAGGGCAACCGACCTTGGGTATCATGAACATAGTGGTAAATCGTAATGCCTTCGGCCGACAGAGAGACAGTTTTCAGGCCGAACTCAAGGTGCCGGTGCTGCCAAGCGGTGAAGAAAAGCCATTTCCAGGAGTGTTTATTCGAGCTCCTGCACTTGTGGCGGTAAAAGGAAATGCACAGCTGATTGCGCGATTGCCAGATGGGACCGGTGTTGCGGCTCAGGAAGGCAAATGGCTAGCAACCTCTTTTCATCCTGAACTCACCGAAGACAACCGCTTTCACCGTTATTTCTTGAAACTGGTTGAGTAACCATCCAAGACCTAAGTTGAGCGATTTGAAGGCTATGATAGCTGCCTCGGGCGGGCGTAAAGCCCGCCCCTACAAAAGGCTCGCCCACCCATTGGGTAGGGGCGGGGTTAATCCCCGCCCGCAGAGAATCGACGCTTGCTGTTGTCCCCCTGTGAGAATCGCTCAATTTAGGTAAGAAATTATATACTCTATGACGCATAAATTGAGCATTTCCTAACAGCCATTGCCGCCTCTTGCAGGGCCTCGGCAAAAGTCGGGTGGCCGTGGACGGTTCGGGCAAGGTCTTCGGAGCTGGCACCTAATTCTACAGCCAAAACGCATTCTGCGATCATGTCGGAGGCGCGTGGGCCAAGGATATGTACACCCAGAATGCGATCAGTTTTAGAGTGGGCGATTATCTTGACAAACCCATCCTTTTCTCCCATGCAACGGGCCCGACCCGCCCCGGCGAAGGGATAGGCCCCCACACAATAGGGGATACCTCGTTCTTTTACTTGTTCCTCGGTGAGCCCCACACTGGCCACCTCAGGCCAGGTGTAGATTATGGAGGGAACGGCATCATAGTTGACTTCTCCAGGGAGGCCAGCAATGCATTCCACCGCGGCGATTCCCTCGGCAGAGGCTGTGTGAGCCAGCGCCGGTCCAGGAATCAGGTCGCCGATAGCATAAATTGATTTGACATTAGTCCGATACTGTTCATCCACCAAAACTTGAGCAGTCCGCGAATCCAATTGCACGCCTAACTCTTCCAAGCCAAGCCCGCTGATTAATGGGCGCCGCCCCACGGCGACCAATAGACGGTCGCAATTCATGCTCTCCTTCTTGCCGTCACTCTCCAGGGTCACTTGTACTTTCTTACCAGAGATCTTTGCACCCGATACTTTGGTTCCGAGGCGAAAGGTCAAGCCCTGTTTGGCAAGAATGCGCTCCAGCCCACGCGCCACTTGCCCATCCAGAGTTGTGGCGATTTGCGGAAGCATTTCAACTATGGTTACCTTCGCGCCCAAGCGCAGCCAGACGGATCCCAACTCTAGCCCGATATAGCCGCCCCCTACAATGCCGAGGTGTTTGGGAACAGAGTCGAGAGTCAGGGCTTCTGTGGAGCTGACTATGCGATCCCCGTCAAATTCGAGGCCCGGCACTGAAATGGGTTCACTGCCGGTGGCCAGCAAAATGGCTTTGGCCTTTAGGGTTTGCCGATCACTCTTGCGGCGAGAACCGGCTTTTTTCACCACCTCCACCTGATCCTCGCCGACCAAGCTGGCAGTACCGTGGATAATTTCAACCCTATTTCCCTCCAGAAGCTTGCGCACGTTATCGGTAAGCTCATGGACCACCTGGTCTTTTCTTGCCATCATGACCGACAAATCAAGACTCACCTTGCCGGTTTTTATTCCATGGTAGGCAAAGTGATCCCTGGCGAGATGATAGTATTCGCTGGAATCGAGGAGTGCTTTGCTGGGAATGCAGCCGACATTCAGACAGACTCCACCAAGCCTGGGCGCTTTCTCAATACAGGCTACCCTCATATCGAGTTGTGCCGCCCGCACTGCAGCCACGTAACCGCCGGGTCCTGATCCGATGATAATCAAATCGTAAGTTCCTTTTTTTGCCATGATTTAATCCTACATATAGTTTGGGGTTCAAGGTCTTATCCGTGGCAGAGTCCAAACGGACAACCACATGGTGTTAGACCTTAGGCGTACCTTCACCCTAATAGAGCTATAGCTCAATCAGGAGTTATCCGTTATCCGTTATCTGTTATAGGTGTTATAAGAAAGATAATTAAAACTAGTTCTCACTGCTGATAGAGATACAGAATATTAGTTTCTGTTCTCCCCAATAACGAATAACAGATAACTCTCAGAGCCCCGCGGACGCCAATATGCACGGTCGTAGTCACGCCACGGCGTGAATTCATGAAATGTCCGGGCTAGATTTCGATCATGATCCGGTCTGGCTCCTCGATGAACTCCTTGATTCGCACCAAGAATGTTACCGCTTGTCTTCCATCCACGATGCGGTGATCATAGGTCAAAGCCACATACATTATAGGCCGCACTATTATCTGGCCATCCAGCACCACCGGGCGATTCTCGATCTTGTGCATGCCCAAGATGCCGCTCTGAGGAATGTTCAGGATTGGCGTACTGAGAAGAGAACCAAACACGCCGCCGTTTGTGATAGTAAAGGTGCCACCCTCGAGATCGGCAAGTTCCAGGCGATTTTCCTGAATCTTGGCAACATAATCTAGAATAGCTTGTTCCAGCTGTGCGAAGCTGAGTTTGTCTGCGTATCGTATCACCGGCACCACCAAGCCACGCTCAGCGCCAATAGCAACGCCTAGGTGGTAGTAATTGTGGTAAACTATGTCCTTACCTTCTATGGAAGCATTTAACTCAGGGAATTCCATCAGTGCCTCAACACATGCCTTGATGAAGAAAGACATGATGCCGAGTCTGACCCCATACTTTTTCTGGAAAGCCTCCTTGTAATGGCTGCGAATCTCCTGGACCCTGGTCATGTCAATTTCATTGAAGGTTGTGAGCATAGCCGTATTCTGCTTTGCTTCTACCAGACGGGCGGCAATTCGCTGTCTTATTTGGCTCATAGGCTTTCGAGTGATACCCTTATCAATTGCAGGGGCAACCTCCTGAGGAAGCGCCGGCTGTGTGACCGCAGCAACACTGGGTTCTGCAGGCGCGGCTTGCTCCAAGTATAGAATCACGTCACCTTTGGTAATTCGCCCCCTCGGCCCTGTCCCGGTGATTTTGGAAACATCCAGGCTCTTCTCAGCAACGAGTCAACGA
>CAJIBP010000360.1_pt1 | contig 10503 bp, 6 predicted proteins | sample 9199361 | NCBI WGS metagenome assembly CAJIBP01 (sample SAMEA7708308, study PRJEB35096) | sediment metagenome | biome: marine neritic benthic zone biome [ENVO:01000025]; feature: sediment [ENVO:00002007]; material: shallow marine sediment [ENVO:03000034] sea grass bed [ENVO_01000059] ...
CAACTGCAGCACCACTTGCGGTGCCAGGTTGGCCTGGGCCAGCATGGCGGTACCGGCCTGCAGCAGGATCTGATGCTTGGTGAAGTTCACCATCTCGGCCGCCATGTCAACATCTCGGATAACAGATTCCGAGGCGGTCACATTCTCAATGGTCGATGCAAGGTTTGCGGCCGCATAGGCCATTCGGTTCTGGGCAGCGCCGATACCGCCTCGTATACCATTAAGGGTACCAATGGCAGCATCCACCGTTGCCAGAAATACCTGAGCAGTACCTTGAGCGTTAAGCTGATCCACGGTCAGATTAAGAACGGCGGCGGAAACGGTACCGATCGTAACACTTATCCTGTCGTTAGCCGCAACATTTCTCGCCCCCACCTGAAAGTCACCTGAGAAGGCCCCATCCAACAGAGCCGATCCAGCATACTCAGTTACATTTGCAATACGGTCGATTTCTGCGAGCAGAGCATTGCCTTCAGCGTTAATCTTGTCCAGGTTGGAGACACCGTTCGCCGAACTTGCCTGGGTTGCCAACTCCTTCAACCTGGTCAACATGTTACTAATCGCGTCAATGGCGCCCTCCGCCACTTGCAGGACGGAGTTGGCCTCAGTAACGTTTCGGCTGGCCGCCTTGTAAGAGGCGATATCAGCTCGGAAAGCCTGGGATATGGAGAGGCCGGCGGCATCGTCTGCGGCTCGGTTGATCCGGTACCCAGATGAAAGCCTTTCAAGTGATTTGGTCATTGCATTGTCGGACACTGTGAGGTTACGGTGGGCGTACAGCGCCGCAATGTTATTTTGGATTCTAAGTGCCATGGTTTTATCCTCCTTGACGTTTTTCCCGACTTACAGTTAAGGACTGTAAGCTGTGGGTCTTTGACTGTTTTGGCATCCTTGCCACTACTTGATTTGGGACAGCCAGAAATTGAGTGTTCTACTTCACTACTCTTGACTAACTATCTGCTAGTAACCCCTGGCGCCACCTCCTTTCTCCGAAAGTATTGGTTGCGGTTATCGCTAATCTCACTTTTCTTATCGGGTCCAAGCCCGGGAAACTTAAATGCTTTTTTTTGCCTCACAAAACTGATTATTGTGGAACTGTGTGCCCTCAAGGGGAATGTTTAGCTGTCTCGCCGAGGAAGCAATGATGGGATTTACTCAATCAGAAGGGTAAGAGTGGCAGGTAAAGGCGAGGTTATTGGCCCGGATAATTCATAAACGGCTGCTACGGCACAGATTCATGAATCATCCGGGCAAGGTTGATGCGACCTTAGGCAATCCCTCGAGCATTTGGTTTAGAAAGTGCTGTAATTCTCGATCGCTTGGGTCTACCTGTAGAGCAGCTCCTAGAATATTGATGGCGCGCTGATATTCACCCAGATTAAAGGCTGTTTGACCAAGTACTTTGAGGACCTCAAGCGCTTCGGGTCTCAAAAGAACAGCCATTTCCAGGGCCAAGTCAAAGGCTTCATAACGTCCATCATTGAAGAGTTTATCAGCAATGTTCACAAACAGGTCAGCCATCTCTGTTACAGACTCAAGCATTAAGTCTGAAGGCAGCTTTAGAGAACGTAGAACGTTCTCCAAGGGGACAATAATTGCCTCGATTTCCCCAGTTTCAAGGTAGACTCGTGAAAGAGCAAGACAGAGGTAGACATTTTTTGAGAAATGCGGAAAAGCCCTCTGCAAATGATCCCCTGCTTCCAGGTAGCGCTCCTCCTTAAAAAAGAACAACCCTATATTGAGATTCGCCACCGGGGAATTGTAATCAACGGCAAGGGCGGCCCGATACTTGTTTTCTGCCTCCTTGATGTCGCCCAGTTCTTCGAGGCATAGGCCCCAGTTGATCAAAGCCTCTAAATAATTCTGCTTTAATCGCAAAGCTCGGTCAAAAGCCCTAGCCGCTTCCTTATACCGCCCCAATTTAAGCAAGCTCACTCCCTTGCTAAGGGGCATTCTCTCATCATGTTCATGGTTTTTTTCAAGTTCGCCGTAAAGGGTCACCGCCTGCTGGTGCAGGTTCGTCTGTTCATAAATGCCGCCTAGTTCTAACAAAGCCTCTTTAAACTTCTGCTCATCAGCGGGCAACCTTTGCAAAAACCTGACGGCTCGCGCCTCCTCATTTAATCTCAAGAAAGCCATTCCCATCTCTTCTGCATACCTGTAGAACTCGCTTTTCGGGGCACTATCTATGGCCTTTTCAAATAGATCCTCACCTTCGTCATACTCTCCCAAATAGAGCTTGGCATAGCCCATAGCACGGTATATCACCCAAAATCTATTTGCGGTCTCGAATTGAAACACAGGAAACCGAGATATGTCCTTCTTTAGTTCGTCACTCAGTTTGAAAAAGGTATGACCATGCTTCAAAACTTCATCGTGTTTCTGCTGTACTAGCTTAATCTGGGTAAGACAATAATGGATATCGATGCTCCAGTCGAAGTATTTGAGGGCCTCCTCGGCCCATGACTGAGCCTCATCAAATCTTTTCAGTTTCATCAGGGCCGTTACTGCCACGAAATATGTCCAGGAGAAGTATGAATCGTTGCTACCCTGCGACTTCATTCCCTTCAGCGTCAGCTCAGCCTCCTCGTAAGCTGTCTCATACTCCTCGCAAGACAACAGGGTCATGGCAAGATGGTGCCGCGTGGGCAGGTCATTGGGGAACTCGTCGAGCTGTCGCTTCAGGATTGCTAGTGACCGCTGTTGTTTGGCTTTGAGCTGATCAGGCGAGAGGTCATAGCCGTAATGCCATAAGACGATGGAGGATGGAGTAAATCTATCACGGAAGATCAATTGGTTGTGCACATAGCCGCGATAGTGAAATCCGCGCCCATTTTTGAAGAGTCGAAGTGAAGAACCTTCGGTGTAATATGCTGCCTCGTCCAAATAGCTGCGGACATTAAAGGTGATGCCTGCAGTGCGCACCTCATTAACGAGCTTGCGAACAAGGGGAGCGCTTTCATTATCGAGTTCTTCGTCAGCATCAATAATCAATATCCAGTCGCCCGAGGCGTAGGAAATGGATTGATTGCGATGCTTGCTGAAGTCGTTCTCCCAGGGATGATGGTAGACTTTGGCCCCGAATCCTTCAGCGATTTCAACAGTTCGATCAGTAGACCCGGTGTCCACGATAATGAGCTCATCGACATGATCTTTGATACTGTTGAGGCTTTGGGACAGAAATTTCTCCTCATTCTTCACAATCATGCAGGCGGATATCGTTGGTTTGTTTTTTGTAATTTGTTTAGATCTGCTGTTTTGAGAGGCTAAATGCGACTTCCGCTTGGAGCTGCTCTCATTCTTTTTCCTTTTTCTTTTCTTCTTCCCCACTGTTGTTCCTCCATTAGAGTGACCCTAGTCCCGCAGGATTCGGCTTTTTCACTGCCTTTGCTAGATAAATCTTATTCAGAGTTGGCTTGAGCTCGATCTCGTAAATGTCCTCTATGTCGACAATGTCACCATATCTGGCTAAAATAGCGTTCCTAGTGTTGAACCATCTCACATGGCTTGCGGAATCAAAGTTGGGAACCGAAAAAATCACAGTACAGTTGTCTTTGATATTTGCTAATATATGTAAATCATCGTCAATATGCTCAAGGACTTCAAGTAATATTGCTATATTGTATTCGCTTGTATATATATTAGATGATAAAGCATTATCAATCGTAAAACAGTTTGTATAATTACTGTTGTTCTTCTTTGCCATATCTATCGCTATGGGGCTAAAATCAATCCCATGGTAATTTGATATGCCGTTATCAAGAAGCATATTAGCGAACTGTCCGGTTCCACATCCTATTTCAATTATTTCAGGGTGCGATTCTAGCTTGATCCATTCCAAAGTTTTTTTCCATGACTTGTAGTCTACACGTTCGGTATAATGTTTATGGTATTCTTTCTGCCAACCACCTGATAGATATAGTTGGTCGTAAAAAGTTGAATCCTTTTGTCGTCGCACTAAGTGGTTGCTTCTTTTTAAGTAGGGATTAGAGTTCTGTTCAACATGATCTTCACCTAACTTCGTGTCGGATTCATTTGTTTTAATTGCGGCAGCAGGTTTCGCTATATACAGGCGATAAAAAGGTCCCAGTCCCCTGTCTCCTAGGGGACATGGTTCATCATGGATTAGCACGGCATCTAATTTTGCGAATAAGCTCGGATAATCCCAGAAGTAGCTGTAATCTGCAATAGCGTACCGCTTTGCATCTTCATTGGCGCCTGAATAAGGTTCAAGTGCGATAAAATATTTGCTTGTGACCCGAAGGAGTTCTTTTAGTACTTCTTCTACTCGTGGAATGTGATCCAGGACTGAAACGGTAAAGACGACATCATAGGCGCCATCATCCATTTCCAAGAGCTTCTCCTCGCTTCCAACAATCAGTGGAAGATTGTAACAATCCCTACCTGCATCAATCGCCTCTTCATTTATGTCAATGCCCAAGAGGCGAAGTCCGCTTATATCTCGTCGTAAACAGTGTAGATTTCTTCCCACATTACAACCGAACTCCAATACACTCTCCATAGATTCATTTTTACATAATTGCCTTATGGTATTTACAATTGTTGCACTCTGTCTTCCCTCCTCGAAATAGCATCCAAGGATCTCCCGATTTTTCCAGTAAGTTTTTGCCTTAACATTATCATTCGTTATGTATTGTAAGTTCCTAGACACATTATTGTTGAGAATAGAATAGTAGAATTGTTCGATTTTGGTGATTTCCTTTTCATAAGTAAAAATATTTTCTGAAAAGTCAGTTTTCTCCTTAATTTCTTTAAGCCTTGGTATCCCTTCTATGATGTCATCCACGCTACTAAATGTGATTCCGACTGGATTGCTTTCGAAATATTCGACATAAGAATGAAGAGAGGCAGCAATTACAGGTAGCCTTGCGGCCATATACTCAAATAGCTTGTTGGCAATGGTTGAATCCAGGAAGCGTTTGTTCCCTTTTCTTAGGTTGAACGGAATTATGCCAAAATCGTATTGGCTCATCTCCTCGATAATCTGCTTTGGGGAAAGCGGCTCATAATAGTGTATAGTCTTAAAGGTAGAGAAGTGACGAGCAATCTCTTCATCATAACTAGTTGGGTAGATATGAATATGAAGGCCGCGATTTGCCAAATCGACAAACTGCGAGCTGAAATCTCGGTGGCCGTTACCACCGATTCCGCCTTCATATACTATATGAATATTGCCGTCTTGTTCTGACAACTTGGGCAAGAACTTCTTGGGTAAATCGGCTTCTGACACATAATTGCAGAGGACCAGAGAAGGCCCATTTGTGCCATATAGCTTACTGGCTTCTTCCATTTGGTAGGAGGTGGTATACACTCGTCCGGCAGCCCCTCGATTAGCTATTCCCTCAAAATATGATAAGTTTGGGTCGTTATTTGCACGCAGAGAGATGAGGTCGTGGGTATCGTGCACTACCGGAGCGTCGCCGGCTAAGGCGGCAACCGTCAATACATCCGGCTCATTGTGGCAATGCACCAGGTCGTAATTCTTGGTGATGTCCCACAGATGGCGGTGGCTGGTAAGGCGAATGCTCTCGTCGTAGACGTCGTCATCTAGACCTTTGTACATCTGGCTCAAGCGCGCCTTTGTATAGGCAAGTGAAATACTGTGCCCCCTTGAGCGCAATGCAGTAGCCATTTTGTAGTTACGGATACAGGGGAATTCCTGGACAAAGAGGATGCTGAGGTTTTTTTCCCTTATCTCCATTCTTGGAACCTCTGCCGTTCCTTCCAGTGCCTCAAGGGATTCCTGAACAATCTTCTGGTTTGGATTCAGTGCAAGAGATTTTTCCAGCACAGCGCTGGCCTTGGAGGTGTCACCCATTTCCAGGTAGATCATGCCGAGCTGGTTGTAGACATGGGGGTCTCGGCTTTCTGTCTCCAGGTATCTCTCCAATGCCCCTGCTGCCTTCTGCCAACTTCCGGTATTCTGATAGAGATCAGCAAGGTTTAATCTGGCATCGACATAATCCCCTTTGAGAGCAAGTGCCTTTTGGAAGTGCTTTTCGGCCTCTCGAGAATTACCCTTTGCATGTTGAATGACCCCAATGTTGTTGAGTGCTTCTAAATTGTCCGGTTGATTCTGGATGACGAACTCGAATAGGGCTTGAGCCTCGTCGATTCGCCCGCTAGAAAAAAGTGCTTCTCCCTTTTCAATCTCCTTTTGATAATCCATCTCCCACTCCTAGTTGCGGGCGGAATTAAAGTATTTCAGGATAATATTCAAAATCCGCTTCGAGGTTTTGCCATCCCAAAGTGCAGCATTACCGTTTTCGAAGTTGTACTCTTCGATAGATCTGAAGATGGGGGCGACTTTCATAAAATTCGGCCTGGCCCCAACAACCTGCAGCAGCTTTATTTTCATCTTAGAGTATGCCTAGCCCCACATTGTGAATGAAAGTGCATGTTCTACGGCATGGATAGTTCCGAGGCAGACCGAGATTTTTCACGCGTTAACCCTCTCATGACGGTCACCTTTCTCAGTGATTCATGTTCGTTGTGAACCACACCTTCTCTGGTCCGCTGGTAAGTGCTTCCGCACTCGGGACACATGGCATGGGCGTCCTGAAAATCGAGCCGATGTCCACATTCACACATCCAGCCTGCTATCCTCGCAGGGTTCCCCATTACGAGAGCATAATCAGGCACATCTTTGGTCACTACCGCACCCGCGCCGACGAAAGCATATCTGCCGATCTTATTTCCGCACACTATGGTGGCATTGGCTCCGATGCTTGCGCCCTTCCTCACCAATGTTGGTCTATATTCGTTCTTTCTGGATATGTGACTTCGCGGATTAGTCACATTGGTGAAGACCATGGAAGGACCACAAAAAACGTCGTCTTCAAGAGTCACACCTGTGTAGACGGAAACATTGTTTTGTATCTTGACGTTACTGCCGACCCTGACTCCGGGAGAAATGACCACGTTTTGGCCAATGTTGCATCCTTCCCCTATTTCCGTGTCTGACATAACATGGCTGAAATGCCAGATCTTGGTTCCTTTTCCAATCCGGCAAGGGCTGTCGATGACAGCGGTTTCATGGGCGAAGTACGATTCGGTCTCGCCGTTGCCATTAAGGTCAACGACCGTTCCGCTATGCTCTAAAGAATACTGGCAGCTATTAAGCACTTTAAGAACCCTGATCCCATTGTCACTGTCAGTTCTCGGCTGCGCATCCGTTGCGATACACTCCAGGAAGTGTGCGCATTCGGCCTTCAAAGGCTCGTAGCTCTCTATTGGCACATTAACAGCTCCGTTTGTACGCGGGATTGGCTGCCTGTTGACCCAGTCAACGCCTTTGTCATGGATCTTCAATTTTCCATCAGTGAGACCGTCGTTGAAGACCGCCATTTTTCTGTCGCCAACAACCACTAACCGCTGCTCTTTGTCAGGGTGCAGCCAGCTGACGAAGATGTGGCCTTTCACCCCGCTCTTGAAGGAGAGAACACTAATGGTCACATCGGCGATGTTATTATGAAGGTAATTACCTCCTTGGGCCGACACCTGCACAGGCATCTCTTCCAGCAGATATAGAATCACCGAGATGTCGTGGGGGGCAAAGCTCCATAGGATGTTTTCTTCAGCCCGAAATTTGCCTAGATTCAGACGGTTTGAGTAGATGTAGTTGATCTTTCCCAGCTCACCTGAGTCGATGATTTCTTTGAGCTTGATGACTGCGGGGTGATATAGCAGGATGTGTCCAACCATCAATCTGAGTTTGTGGTTGACCGCTAATCGCTGTAGCTCCTCCGCCTCGTTGACAACTAGGGCAAGGGGCTTTTCAACAAACACGTGCTTCCCGGCGTTTAGTGCCTTGCTTGCTAATTCGAAGTGGGTTTCCGCTGGTGTAGCAATAACCACTGCACCGACCGCCGGGTCTAGCAATACAGCTTCGAACGAATTCTCAAATCTTTGCTCGGGATATTTCTCCCGGAGGAATCGCAGGGTTTCAGGATTGCTGTCGCAGATGGTGTGAAGAGCACCTAAAGCCGCAAAATTCCTGATTAGGTTCTTACCCCAGTATCCAGAGCCGACAACGGCGACATCTACCATGATGAAGAATCAGCCTCTTAGCCGTTCGTTTTACTCGAAGGAGCCTGTAGCCCGGCCCCAGCGTTCATCCTGGGATGGGCAAAAGGTATGCCAAAACATTCCGTCTGCGTTTTAAGGATAATTTCAACTAGATAGCAACCAGGAGGAAATCAGCACTAGGCAAGAAAGGTCAATTGTCTGACGGTAAAAGATAAAAAAACTGCCGATTATCTGGCGTAAGCAGCGGAATTCACGATCTGCTTGCTGCGATCGCAGATACAGGCGTCCTTCGAGATAAAGCAAATTACTCACTCATGTCGATCAATGAACCTCGGCGCGGAAGGTGCTCGTTTACCATATGTACGCAAATACTTCCTGCCCTGGCGTATTCTTGTCAGCCCTTCACTCAGGTGCTCGCGTTCTGCCTCGGCAAGACGCAATGTTTCTCCATCCACTTTCTGGATCTCAGCGATAATGTTAGAGCAGTGCTGGACCAGATCGGTGATTCTCTGGTCTACGAGCTTGTTATCCAACTCAGGGCGGGCTTGCTCTATTATCTGGTCGCGTTCAGCAATTTCAGCATGTATCTGCTGGCGTCTGGCAATACTCTCTAAGAAATCCCCATTATCATCGCTCAGGATTCTCTCATGTGTTTCTTTGGCTAAACTGAGCAGCAGCTGGTAGCTGTTCAAATTTTCTTTCAGAAGTAACACCGGATCCAGTTGTCCATCTTTGCTTGTCCTGACCATTTCTCCCGCCTCCTCTCAGCAGTGATGCCGGAGATTTTGCAATAGTCATACCACTGGTGTAAGGCGACCTATAAGTCAAGAATCCGGGCCCCGAGGACGCCGCCTCTCCCCCTTGGCCCTGTAAATGCGAAGTACGAAATACCCAAATGTCTGATGTGGGATATGGGATATGAGATTTGCGCCGATATGCGACTATCTGCGGATGGCTTCTATCTCACATATCACATCCTTATTTGAAGAAAGGTATAGCCCTAGCAACATGACCACGCCCACAGGACGTGGTTTCTAATAGCGGAATGAATATGAAGTCGGCTTGTTATCAGCCTCAGTATAATATATGCAATCGTCAATAATCCGACGATCTCTGCGAAGATCGTAAAGTCAGCAAAGAAGGCAGACAATATCCTTATTTTAAAACAACTAGTTATCCTTGCTGGCACAACCTTTGCTCAAGCAGGGTGGCGCAGAGAAAACAGTCAATTACGAGGAGATTGACATGTGGAGAAAAACGTGGTTGTGGGCCCTAGTTTGCATAATTGTCTTGCTAACCTGTCACTGGCTGCAAAACGTTCCAAAATCGGAAGCAGCCAGGCCCGTTATCGGTTTCGAGGGCGTCAGAATAGAACTAACCAAAGATTTTTACGAAGCTCTCCGGCAGGAGGGTAGTACAGGATCCCGGACTTACAGCAATGATCCACGGAATGAGTACCTTCGGCGCATCGCGGTTTCTAGTGAATTCGCTGTAAAGACCAATCTTACCATCATTGAGCAGCAGGATAGGATCATCAAATTGCTTGAAGCGTTGCAAAATCAGGGGCAGCAGCAGAAATGATCACTCAGAGGCGCAGAAAACCAAGTTGTATGACTCCAGTGCTTCCAGCACGTCTGTTTGTGCTAATCCTGCTCGTACCAGCTGCGGTTGCTGCGGATAACAACGTGAAGTCCCTACGGCTGGTGACTTATGAGGAGTTTACCCGGCTTGTTCTTGTAATGGAGCAAGAGCCGATTATCAAAATTGACCACGTTGACGAGGACCTTTTACATTTGACCTTGGCTGGAATCATTTGGCCGCTGAAGCAAACTCTGAACGACCTTGAGGATGAGCGCGTCAAGAAATTGGCATTTATTGCCCAGGATGGTGCGGGAGATGGTTTGGAGATTACCCTGTCCCGGCCGTTGCATGACATCCAGTCTTTCTGGAGGGCGGCGTCGAAAGAGTTGCAGTTGGACATCTACTTGCTGACCAAGAAGGGGTCCCTGACAGGCGGGATACGGGCTATTGAGCCTCAAGCCAACAGTATGATTGCGGCGGTTCGGCTTGGCACCCACCAAGACTTTAGCCGCCTTGTTGTGGAATGTAGTGAGAAAATGAACTACCAGCTCAACCAGAGTTCAGCGGAGAGGTTTACGCTACAGTTCGATAAGGCGGTTCTTGCCACTGATTTCATCCAGACGGAGCTGCACGACCTGCGAGTACGGGAGACAAATATAGCCAGTGAGGACCAAAAGAAAGTCTACCTGCACATCGAGCTGGCGGTTCCAATTGAGCGGCTCGACCATTTCTGGTGGGAAGCAAAGAACAGGATGATTGAGGATATCTACGGTTCCAAACACGAAGGTGACAGTGATCGAACATAGGTCTCTTCCCCGGTTGCTGAGGACCCACTAGAAAAACGATGCAAATCCGAAACAGGCCAAAAAAAGG
>CAJIBP010000002.1_pt1 | contig 10403 bp, 11 predicted proteins | sample 9199361 | NCBI WGS metagenome assembly CAJIBP01 (sample SAMEA7708308, study PRJEB35096) | sediment metagenome | biome: marine neritic benthic zone biome [ENVO:01000025]; feature: sediment [ENVO:00002007]; material: shallow marine sediment [ENVO:03000034] sea grass bed [ENVO_01000059] ...
AAAGTTGGTAGCGGCTGGGCACAATCCCATGGCTCTCAAGCGGGGCATCGAGAAAGCAGTTGCGGCTGCGGTGGAAGAGCTGGAGAAGCTGAGCAAGCCAACTAAGGACCAGAAAGAGATTGCCCAGGTAGGCACCATCAGCGCCAATAACGATGAGACCATCGGCAACATAATTGCCGAGGCTATGAATAAAGTTGGCAAAGAGGGTGTGATCACCGTTGAGGAAGCCAAAGCCATGGAAACCACTTTGGAGGTGGTGGAAGGCATGCAGTTCGACCGTGGCTACCTTTCGCCTTACTTTGTCACCGACGCTGAGCGTATGGAGGTTGTTCTGGAGGAGCCTTACCTTCTTATGCACGAGAAGAAGATCGGTAACATGCAGGATCTTTTGCCGATTTTGGAACAAATCGCTAAAATGGGCAAGCCACTGATGATAATAGCTGAGGATGTGGAAGGTGAGGCCTTGGCTACGTTGGTGGTTAACAAGCTTCGGGGCACCCTGAAGGTTTGTGCGGCAAAGGCACCCGGCTTTGGTGACCGGCGCAAGGCCATGCTGGAGGACCTTGCTATCCTCTCCGGTGGTCAGGTAATTTCTGAAGACTTGGGAATAAAGCTGGAGAATATTAGCTTAAATGACCTGGGCACCGCTAAGACGGTCCGAGTGGATAAGGACAATACCACTATCGTGGATCGTGGTGGCACTCGGGATGCCAGTGAGGGCCGGGTCAAACAGATTCGCACCCAGGTCGAGGAGACCACCTCTGACTATGACCGGGAGAAGCTGCAGGAGCGTTTGGCCAAGCTTGTTGGTGGAGTAGCGGTAATCAATGTTGGCGCCGCCACCGAGATCGAAATGAAAGAGAAGAAGGCAAGGGTTGAGGATGCCTTGAATGCCACTCGAGCTGCGGTTGAAGAAGGTATCGTTGCCGGTGGTGGTGTTGCCCTGCTTCGCTGCATTCCTGTGCTGAACAAGCTCAAGGTAGAAGGCGAGGAAGCTTTCGGGGTGAACATTGTCAAGCGGGCTCTTGAAGAGCCGGTGCGGCAGATTGCTGATAATTCTGGCCATGAGGGTTCAGTTGTAGTGGAGCGTGTAAAGAACGAGAAGGGTGCTTCCGGCTTCAACGCAGAGACTGAGAAATATGAGGATCTCACTAAAGCCGGCGTAATCGACCCCACCAAAGTTGTGCGTTTTGCCTTGCAGAACGCTTCTAGTGTAGCCTCACTGCTCTTGACAACCGAGGCCATGGTGGCTGAAAAACCTAGAAAGGAGACAGCACCTCCACCTATGCCTGGTGGCGGCGGTATGGGCGGCATGGGCGGTATGGGCGGCATGGAAGGTATGTACTAAAGCCATAGCCCTGAAGTCCTCGCTGGTCTTGCCCCGCGTTTGCCACACACGCTTTACAAGGTCGGCCAGGTATCGAACTCTATTCACCGAAACACAAAAAAGGGTCCACAGGACCGGGTATACCAATGGTCCGTGTGGGCCCTTCTTTATCAGCTGAGCTCGGAGCGCAGCTGGAGCCTAATATGTTTTTTTACTTGCCCCATCTTGGTTTGTCGGCTATAAGTGTGGTTCTTTGAGGAGGACAACTATGGCAAGGGTTACAATAGAAGACTGTCTTACGCAGGTGGACAATCGATTTCTGCTAGTTCACTTAGGGGCCAAGCGGGTAATACAATTGCGCAAAGGGGCCAAGCCATTATATGAGGCCCCAAAAAACAAAGAGATTGTTTTGGCGCTTCGGGAAATTGCAGCGGGAGAAGTGACTTTTGAGTCTCTTGAACAGATTGAACTGGATGAGCTAGCGCCGGGATCTGTGGTGTCCGAAGAATCTGCTGAAAAGGAAGAGAGTTCTGTACAGGAGGTTCAAGAAGAAGCATCGGCGCCTGAAAAGGAAGACGGTGACACTGAGGATACCGAGCAAAAGAACTCTTCTCCGGATCAGGTCGATTGACCAGGTGTGGCCTTAGGTGAAACAGCCCGATCGAGACTACCGGAGGTTTATCTGTTGTCAAGTAAAAAGCTTCTGAGCTGTCTGAAAAAACGCGATCTCCTCAATAGCACTAAAGGAGACGTGTCCGAGCTTAGGGAATACGGCGAAAGCTATCTCCGTGAGGACAGGCTGTCTGATGCCATAGACTTCTTTGAGGAAGCGCAGCATATTGAAGGGCTGACACAGCTTAAGGATCGATGCGCTGCCGAGGGAGATTACTTTCTTTTCCTCCGGCTGGCGAAGATCCTGGGGGAGTCTCCTACCAAGCAAGAGTGGACTCATTTGGGAGACAACGCTATGGCTTTGAACAAGCTGTTTTTTGCTCGCTCAGCCTACCTTGAGGCAGATCACCACGAGGAAGTGGCACGGGTTGAGAAACTTCTTCAGCTTCAGACCCAGGAAAAGACCTCGGACAAAGCTGTGCTTCATTGATTGTAGATACTTATACTCTAACCTACGCCAGTCATAAACTCACCTCATTCCAAGGCCAACAGTATTCTCTCTTAGGCCATCTACAATATTGACAAAGTTTGTCTCAATGATTATAGCTTCTTCGTAGTCTGGACAATATTATTTCCGAACGCTGACGAAGTCACAGGGGCACTTTTGTGCGTCTCTCAATTAAGGACTCTTCAGTACGGTTACAGTTGAGCGGCTCTTGTTGGAATATATCTGATCATTAGGAAGACAGTCTGATGATGAAGCGAGACTATTATGAGGTTCTTGGTGTAGACCGGAATTCCTCTAACGAGCAGATAAAAAAAGCTTACCGCAAACTGGCGCTTGATTACCATCCTGACCGGAACGCTGGAGATAAGGAAGCTGAAGAACGGTTCAAGGAGGCAGCTGAAGCCTACGAGGTTTTGCGGGATCCAGAAAAACGTAATATCTACGACCAATTTGGACACGAGGGCCTACAGGGAACTGGATTCACCGGATTCGGTGGATTCGAGGATATATTTTCCGCTTTTGGTGACATTTTTGAGGACTTTTTTGGTTTTGGAACTAGCAGGAGAAGTCGAAGATCTGCAGCGCAACCAGGGGCTGATCTTCTTTATGATTTTCGCATAGGATTCGCCGAAGCAGTTTTTGGCAGCGAAAAAGAGATAGAGATACGAGCTAGGGCGGAATGCGAAAGTTGCGAGGGCACAGGCCGTGAGCCAGGGACTGAAGAGCAAGTTTGCCCTTTCTGCAATGGTCAGGGTCAGATTATCCAGTCCCAAGGTTTTTTCAGGATCAGTTCAACTTGCAACCGATGCGGTGGTCAGGGTCGGGTTATCACTAATCCGTGCCACTCCTGTACCGGATCCGGACTGCAAATAGTCACTAGGAAAGTCTTGGTCAAGGTGCCAGCGGGCGTTGACACTGGAACACGTCTGCGCATTCCCAATCAGGGTGAGGGTGGTCAACGGGGTGGTCCTCCCGGAGATCTTTACGTCCGGTTACACGTAGAACCCCACGAATTCTTTGAACGGGATGGCAGCCATTTGTATTGCCAAATCCCCATATCCATGCTGCAGGCAACCTTGGGGGACACTTTAGAGATTCAAACCATTGATGGCGCCCGAAGCATCAACATCCCCCCCGGCACCCAAAGCGGAGAGTGCATCCGATTGCGAGGAGAGGGCGTACCCAACCTGAGAGGCTATGGTCGTGGTGATCTGCATATCGACATTCAAGTCAAAACTCCGGTTAATCTTGATAAACGGCAAGAAGAGTTGCTGCGAGAGTTCGCTGAAATAGAAAAAAGTAAAAAACCTTCTCAGAAACTCTTTAAGTTTTGGAACAAGGGCGGAAGAAAAAGTCGAGCGAAATCCAAGCACTAAGATATACTGCAATAATAGAACTTCAGGGGTCTTGGAGTGGATTTGAATGATGAACGTTCGACAGAATGAGCACAGGCAGTTTGATGAACTCCAGGCAACTGCTCTTTTCTGTCCGAAATGTCGACAGGCTACCCCGGTCAGGCAGAGGTTGCTTCTTTTTCTTCCGGATGGAGAACTGCATGAATACCTATGCCAATATTGCTCCACATCTGTAGGTACTAAAAAGGTTAGGCAGCAGCCTGAATTCAACATCCTTGCTCACTGAGCATTTGAGCACTATGCAGCGACGGTGGTCTGTGGACCACCTTTTTTGTATCAGCGCTAGCCCGGATATTTCATGAATTGCTGTCGCGAGACCACAAAGATGGCCGTGCCACCTGGGAACCGCAGGGTGTTCCTTCGACTCGCTCAGGACAGGTGGTTCCGAGGCGTACCTGAATGGTACGTCGCAGGGGCCGACACCCGAGGACGCCAGGAAGGATGGCCATATCGGTGGTCGCAGTCCGCCTTAGGCGGAATTCATGAAATATCCGGGCTAGGCGCTGCGAGAAGAGCGAGACGGGAGGTCGAGCGAGAAGGGGAATTTAACTCAATAATTGATGCTCTGTTGCTGATAACTTGCCCTGGGGCTAGCCCGCCTCGCTGAGACTGGCTGCCGACAGAACATTTGACCATCGGTGGAGATTTGTAGGTATGATTGAAGTAGAAAACCTGACCAAGTTCTACGGCGCGCTGCCCGCCCTGCGCCAAGTGAGTTTCACCGTGGAACAGGGAGAGGTAGTTGGGTTCCTTGGACCAAACGGGGCGGGCAAAACCACCGCTCTCAGGATCATAACCTGCTTCATGCCCCCAACTTCAGGCACAGCGCGAGTTGCGGGTCTCGACTGTCAGCTGCGTTCTTTGGAGGTCAGAGCCAAAATCGGCTATCTCCCGGAAAATGTGCCGCTTTACAGAGATATGACCATCCTTCGTTTTCTACGGTTTGCTGCGGCCGCGAAGGGAGTTCCTCGCTCCCACCAGGTCAAGGAGATAGACCGGGTGATGGAAGTTTGCGACATTGCCTCGGAGAAGGACCGAATCATTGGACACCTGTCCAAAGGATACCGCCAACGCATTGGCATTGCTCAGGCCCTCATGAATGATCCACCTATCCTAATCTTGGATGAACCCACCATTGGTCTGGATCCTACACAGATAGTGGAAATCCGGTCCCTGATCAAGCGTTTAGGTACTGAACGGACCATCATTCTCAGCAGCCATATTCTCCCCGAGGTCAGCCAGATTTGCCAGCGTATTCTGATCATAAATAAAGGGAAAATCGTTGCAACCGACACCCCTGCTAATCTTACTGCCCAGTTGCAGCGGAACCTGAGAGTCTATCTAGAGGTGGAAGGCCCCGGAAATGAGATACTCCAAAGTTTGAGTGGCATGGCCGGGGTTTTGGAGGTCAAGCCAACGGACGGCCCAGGCACATATCTGATCGAGACCAGGCGTGGCCAAGATCTACGCCCTGAGCTGGCTCGCAAGGTGGTCGAACATGGCTGGCATCTACGAGAACTCAAACTGCAGGACTTGAGTCTTGAGGACATTTTCATGCAGTTAGTAACGGATGAGGAACCCAGGGAGGAGGAAGAATGAGGGGGATCTTCACTGTCTACCGCAAAGAGTTGTACAGACTTTTCGCCTCACCCATATTTTACGTAGTTGCATTCATTTTTCTGGCCCTGGTGGGATATTTCTTTTATGCCTCTGTGGCCTATTACTCTCTTGTTAGTTTTCAGGCCGGCAGGGATCCTTTCCTTGCTCAACAGCTCAATCTCACCGACATGGTACTTGAGCCTTTCTTTGGGAGCATTAGTATTGTCTTGCTCCTCATGGTTCCACTCATCACCATGCGTCTGTTTGCAGAAGAAAAAAAGACTGGTACCGTGGAACTGCTGTTCACCTATCCCATATCTGATCGTGGCGCAGTAATGGGTAAGTTTGCCGCTGCTATCTCCGTCATACTTCTGCTATTGGTAGGCACTTTTCCCTCCATGCTAGTGCTGGAGGCTCTCGCCAGCCCTTCTTGGCCTACCATCATTGCAGGATATCTCGGATTATTACTGATGTGCAGTGCTTTTGTGAGTATTGGCCTTCTGGCCTCGTCGCTGACTGAAAATCAGATAATCGCTGCTGTAATAGCTTTTGGAGTCTTGTTGCTGCTCTGGATCATTGGTTGGGCCGAGTCGCTGGTCGGCCCCACTTTGGGGAGCGTTCTTAAGTACATCTCCTTGCTTACTCACTTCGATAATTTTGCCAAGGGAATCTTGGATTCTCGAGATGTGCTTTTTTACCTGCTTTTTATCATTCTGTTCTTATTTTCAACACTTCGCATTCTGGAATCTCGCCAATGGAGGGGATAATAGAATGACCAAAAAGCCTGCGAAACTTACACTAATTTCCAACACAGCCTTGGCCTCTGCCGCTTTGGCTGGCATTTTGGTGCTTGTGGCTTTTATCGGCCAGCGTAATCCGGTGCGGCTGGATCTCACCGAAAACAAACGCTACAGCATTTCAGATCAGTCACAAAAGATTGTCCGTTCACTTGCGGACAACATCCAGATTAAAGCATTTTACCAGGAAACCGACGGTAACCGGGATAGAACCCGTGACTTGCTGGAGACTTACCGCTCTTACTCCAAGAAGCTCAACTATCAGTTGATAGATCCCGACCGGGACCCGAGTCTGGCCAAGCACTACCAGATTCGCAACTACGGAACACTGGTATTGGAAGGTTTCGGCAAAACTCAGAGCATAACAACAGCTGATGAAGAGAGTATTACTAATGCCATCCTGAAGATGACACAGGAGCAGCAGCAGGTTGTCTACTTTCTCTCCGGTCATGGAGAAAGAGATATAAGTAATTTTGAAAAGGACGGTTACTCAACTGCCAAGGCCGCCATTGAGAAGGAGAACTTCCAGGTAAAAACCCTTAACCTGCTGGTAAATCCCAAAATCCCTGATGATGCTGCTCTGCTGGTCATTGCTTATCCCCAAAAACCCCTGCTCGGTACCGAACTAGAAGCGTTGCGAAAATATCTCAGGCGAAATGGAAGTCTGATGATCCTGCTTGAACCGTTCTCTGATGATGGCATGGGTGACTTTCTTAAAGACCACGGGGTAACTATATCGTCTGACATAGTTGTGGACACTATGAGCCGCGTCTTTGGTGCCAGTTATCTCGTTCCAGTCGTCACCGAGTACGGTTTCCACAAGATAACGGATGGGTTCAATATCGCTTGCTTCTTGCCCACAGCCAGAAGCGTCTTCCCGGCTGAAGAAAGTCCTGAGGCTATTGATCTAACCGAACTGGCATCAACATCGGATTACAGTTGGGCCGACACCACCTTTCGTTTTGGTCAGTCGGAACCACCTAAATTTGAGGAAGGTCAAGACAGGCAGGGACCGATTACAGTAGCAGTCATCGCTGCCATTACACCTAAAACAGCAGATGATGAGACAGACAGCAGCCAACAAACGGAGGCCGAAGACTCTGCAAGTGAAGATCCTCCAGGCCAGGCACAACTGGCGGTGTTTGGTGACAGCGATTTTGCCAGCAACAGCTACTTCGATCTCCAGGGTAATTCGGACTTCTTCTTAAATACCATCAACTTTCTGGCTCAACAGGAAAATTTGATTAGTATAGAACGTCCCAAGCCACAGAGCACGCCACTGACCCTGAGTCGCTCTCAGGGCAGGCTGCTTTTTTGGGTGGGCCTGCTTCTCATGCCCTTGATGGCATTGATAGCCGGCCTCGCAGTATTCAGGATGCGGAGAAAGCATCGATGAAAACCAGAACGGCCCTGATTTACCTAGCTGTTTTCCTGCTACTGGGGGGCTATTTTTACTACTTCGAGGTAGTGCGCCGTGAAACCCGGTCGAGGGAGGAAGAAGCCGCACGTCAGCTTTTCCGAGTGGAGAGAGACCAAATCACTGCTCTCAAACTGAACTCAACTTACGCTAGGCTCATATCATTGCAGAAAAATAACAGTTGGTTAATAGTTGAACCCATAAACACCCGAGCTGATGAGTCTGCTGTGGCCGGGTTGCTAGCCGCTCTTCAATCCATCAAACTCGAAAAGGAAGTGCAAGCTGCCACCGCAGATCTCAAGCCCTATGGGCTTGACAAGCCAAAGTTGCACCTATCCTTCCTGGCAGGTGGTACCTGGCACAATTTGCGAGTTGGCGCCAAGGCTGCGGTGGGCGAAAATTTCTACGCCAGCGGCGACCAGGAAGACCGCATAGTTTTGATCACCGGCGCTGAGCAAAGTAAGTTGAACAAGAGTCTTTTTGATCTTCGCAGCAAAGAGTTCTTCACCTTGAAAAGTGGTGAGATCGATCGGATTGAAATAGAGCGGCCAGATTACAAATTAGCCCTTGACCGGACCGACAAAGACCGCTGGAAGGCTTCCACTGTTCCAGACCTTAAGATTAAGGCTTCAAAGGTTGACAATCTTATCAGCCGGTTAATCTGGCTTCGGGCCACCAGTTTTGCTGACCAAAAGCATGTCAATATCACTGAACTTGGCTTGAATCCCGCCAGCGCTCGAATTAGCCTTTCCGCCGAAGACAAACAAGAAGAGTTGATTCTCGGCAACACCAAGAAGAATGAAGGCACCTACGCCAAGAGCGCAGAGCTTCCTGGGATAGCAGTGGTTGATGAGAGACTGCTTGAAGAGCTGCCCAGCAATCTGAGCGACTTGGAAGATCGCACATTCTTGGCATTTGAGTTGGACCAGATCAAAGCTTTAGCTTTGGAGGTGGATGGTAACCGAGGTAGGCTTGAACGCGAAGGTGAAAAGTGGAAATGGGTCGGCGATAGCCAGCGGAAAAGACCTGAAAACTGGCAGGTAAACGCACTGCTCTGGAAAGTTAAAGACCTTGAGTACCTCCCAGATTTCCCCCATCATGAGCAGTCGCCCCCTGAGAAAAAACACTTGAGCTTGGTCCTTTTTTCGGAGAATGAAACTGAGATTGGCACATTTGTCCTCGCCGAACTCCCTTCAGAAGAAGCAGACAAGGAAAGAGTATGGTTTCTCAAGGAAGGGGAGATGACGCGCCTCTATTGGTCCAGTGGAGCGTCTCTGCTTGACCTGCACGAAAGCGCTAAACAGCTCATGACCAATGAGTCGTAATAAGAGTTTACCCAACCCTCGAGGAACTTGCCTATGCTTGCAGAAAAGGGTCTTATCTTCTTCCCTATTCGGCACCTGGACGGTACACCGAAGCACTATCAGCTTGACTATGAAGAAGTATACTTCTCGGCTCTTGACAACACTAGGTTGCATGGCTGGTTTGTGCCCTCCTCGAACCCAAAAACAAATACCGTCCTACTTTGGTTTCATGGCAACGCCGGAAACATTAGTCACCGCTTGGAAAACCTAGCACTCCTCCACCGACATCTTGACATTTCCATCTTCATCTTTGACTATCGCGAGTTCGGTTTGAGTGATGGTTACATCTCAAAGGCGGGAACTTTCTTGGATGCACGAGGTGCTTGGAATTATCTGGTTGATGAGCGCGGTACTGACCCCTCTGACATCCTGCTTTTTGGTCGCTCCCTCGGAACAGCCCTGGCTGTGAACCTTGCCAGCACTGAGTCCTGCCTGGGAGTCGTGCTGGAGGCAGTTTTTACTTCCTCCTATGATATGCTGAAGCGCTATTTCTTTGGAACCATTCCTCCTGAGCTTCTCGAGAGCAGCTATGACAATCTGGCCAAGATTAATTTGATTCGATCCCCTTTACTCTTCATTCACGGTGAATTTGACGAGGCCATTCCCATTGAAATGGCGCAGCGAGTCTACCAAGCTGCTATTGCATCCAAACAATTCTACCTGGTCCCTGGCTCAGGACACAACGATACTTATGTGACGGGTGGCTCTGAGTATTTCCGGAAGTGGCAAGTGTTTATGGAGGCATGTCTGGGAAGGAAGATCTAAAGAGAAACACCTAGGATTTTGGATTGCGGATTTATGAACGTAGATTGAAGACTTGTATCAAGTCTATTCCGACAATTAATTACTTTAGTCAAACATTATCATGGAGAGCCCATAATAATTCATCAATCATGTATCTTCTGTTTTCATTTCGAAATCCGCAATCGTCAATGCAACACGCGCCTAGCTATAGTCTCTACATCATCGACCTCAAAAGGCTTTCGTAGATAGTCTGTTATGCCCAAATCCTCCGCCTCGCTCTCATAGTGAGCTTGGGCTGTAGCAGTTACTATGACCACCGCTGTGTCAATTTTCTCTTGCCTTAGGGTCTTGAGCACCTCGATCCCGTTTATCCCTGGCATCTTGATGTCCAGAAAAATGAGCCCTGGCTTGTGGGATTTAACGTACTCAATGGCTTCAAACCCATTATCAAGCTTGACCAAAGTGTAATCTTCTCCAAGCATTACATCGAAAGACTCCAAGATCCCCCGATCGTCGTCCACCACCACGATCTCTTTGTCTAAATAACCCATGAAATCCTCTCCTCTGCTAAGTGGGTGGGCCTGGTTTGGTGACATATGAAAGCAAGGATGATGCCAGAA
>CAJIBP010000645.1_pt1 | contig 10390 bp, 10 predicted proteins | sample 9199361 | NCBI WGS metagenome assembly CAJIBP01 (sample SAMEA7708308, study PRJEB35096) | sediment metagenome | biome: marine neritic benthic zone biome [ENVO:01000025]; feature: sediment [ENVO:00002007]; material: shallow marine sediment [ENVO:03000034] sea grass bed [ENVO_01000059] ...
AAGAAATGTCCCAGAGCCCGACGGAGACTTCTACAACTGAGACGGGCCATTCGCTGCAAACAGCCGAGGCTGAGTTGGTACAGGCGGTGGAGACGGCACAGGCGGCCCTTACACCAGAGGAAAGAGCTGAAGCGCTACGTAGGTTGGGTGATTTCCAGGATTCAAGGACACTGGCGGCCTTGCGTCCTGCTCTCGGGGCCGAACACACCGAGGTGCGCAAAGCAGCGCTGGAAGCTATGCGCTGGGGCACGGTGTATGACCCTAAAGCACTAAAAGAGGTTAGAAACCTGGCCGGAGAAGATGAAGATCCCCAGGTGAAACGCTCGGCCCTTGAGGTTATCGTCCGCTACGACGACTCAGCAGAAGCCAGGGAGCTTTTGGAAGGGATTGCCATAGGGAGTGACGAGACCTTAAAAGAATTTGCCACGCGGGAGTTGCAGCGCATGGATGAGGAGGCTGCGGCGGCTGCTTCACCCGATCAGCAAATACAAGAGGCCAAGCAGAATCAGTTGCAGACTGAAGATGATCCGGCTGCACTCACGGCAGAGGATGGGGCGGCGGATTCGCTTGAGGTTGAGCAGCAACAGTTTCAGCCTGGAGACGAGGAATACACTGGCGTGGATTTGGGAATCGCGCCGACCCCGGATGAGGTCGAGAAGAGCGAGCTGCAGGCCCAAGGCGAACCCGATGTACTCATGAGTGAGGAAGGTGAAACGTCCTCAGCCGAGTTTGATCAGCAGGATATTCAGCCAGAATGGGGAGGTAGCCCCGTTGATGAGAATGAGATCGACCAGTAGACTGTAACCAGCATTAGAGCGTTGCTGGCCAATCCACACACAGCGCATTAATCGCTGCATATTTCCTCTCTGAACGTCGCCTCCATCCGTAGGGGTGGGCTTTATGCCCACCCGATCTGACAAGTGTTGAGTGTTCCGGGCGGGAATAAATCCCGCCCCTACGCAAGAAAAGAAGATAATGGGGCGATAATTACCGCGTCTTGTAAATTACCTTCAGATAACAAACCTCCCCTATCCAAAACTCCGGTATCCTGGTGTTTCTTGTAGCTACGAATCAGAATAATGATCCGCTTCGGTTAACATATCCTCCTGAGAAGTTTAGCCCACCTCTATTTCAGGTGTCGGTCGCAATTCAGATTCAGGGCATCCATGTTGACTCGGTCTTCACTGTGGCTTGTAATCACCAGCTAGCTTTGATAATCTAAACTATAATCCGGTGTCTTTGGTTGCTTTCTTTCTTGATCTCCGGACCAAAGACAATGACCCAAAAGAAGATAGCCCGGACAAAGAGGAGTCAAAAAATGAGGTGGTTGGTGATTATCGGTATTGCAATGCTTTGTTTAGGGAGTTCATTGGCTAATGCTGGTTCAAACAATGTTACAATCACAAACGCGACTGAAGAAACGATTGCTATATGGGATTCATATGATCGCTTTATTGGAACCGTGCCACCGCAGAGCTCCAAAAACTTTCATATCACTGAGATAAATTTGCAGACTAGAACCCTAACAGCCGCAACGGTCCGCGAATCAAACATGAAACATAGGGTTCTGGGAGTTAGGACATTCCCTGCTAAGGGCGGTTCATCCTATAAGACTGGCACGGTGTATGGAGACTGGACGGTCAGATAGCTCTCTTCTTCCTGCTTTCTCCTACGAGAATCAGGCTTTCTGACTCCGATAAACTTCTGGTGTCCGGCTTTGGGGCCTTTCCAGTTACCTGGTTTCCTGGATTAGGTTGAAATTTCTGAGACTACTATCAAACTGGGTTGCGATAGCCCCTTTTGCACTATCAATCCGCATGATTACACCGGTACCCCGCAAGAAGACAGTTGAATCATGGCCCGAAAAGCTAGTTGGGATGCTGAGGGTGAGCATAACCGGATCGTGGATTTGAAATTCCATTTGACTGTCGATTCTTATAAGGGCACCATTCTGGCTAAGATTCATAGTCACCCCTTCCTGGGGCAAAAAATGGACTCCCACCTTATTAAGAACAACCGAAAAACCCACGTCAACTCTTGGCTCTCCTCTTAGCACGTTAGGTCTGTTCATCACCCGCTCCGCTCGATTCAAAGGCAAGGTATCCATACCTCGATTCACTCACTATCCGGGCTAGCATGGAGCTTATGCTTCGGAAAATGAGTATTTTCTTTCTCTTTATTAATTCAGCAAATACTGTGCCATATGGCCAACAGAAGAATATGTTGATTGGTATCTAAGGGTACAATCTCAGCCCACTGTGCAAATTCAAATAACACTCTATGCGCATAATGGTGAATATTACTTGTAATACATTAGATATTATATATATTGATTTACATGAAATAACAGTTGTATGGTTGTATAGATATGTATTACATAATGCCAACCTAGATGGCGATCTATTTCTGTTCCAGCCGACTCCGCTCTGTTCAAGTTGTTCCACCTACTGAAGAATGGCCGACTGTTTTCCTTAACCTGTTCGAGCTAGTACTTCGAGAAATATGGTACAAAACTTAGCTTGGAATGTAACTTTTTGCCAATGGTTAGAAAACTCTTTCGCAATCCTAGCCCGGATTATTCATGAATCCCTATTGTTTTCATGAACAATCCGCCCAACGGGCTTCGACTCCGGCCTTTTAGGCCTTCGCTCAGGGCTAGCCTTGAGTCCCTCGACTTTGCTCGGGATCCTGAGCATGTCGAAGGACGGGTGCAAAGCACCCTGTCGAAATCCGCAACAAAGATTTGCCTTTGTTGCGGGTGCTTATTCACGAATCTCTTGGATTCGTGAATAAGGCAGGCTAGCACTAGCGATCGGAATCCAGTTCTTTTCAACATGTCAACAGTCAAGTTAGAATTCTTGACATTTCAGGTTCCTCGTAAGTATGCTTCTTTCAGCCTGAGCTTAGAAACATGCAGATAGCACAGGCAATACCTTATTCGGAAAAGGAAAGAATTGAGCCATTTACTTTACTCCCCTCGCCTCTGCCAACCAGATGATAAGAAATCATGCGCCTGGTGTTGCGGCTTGTACAACGTCCGAGATTCAAACAGAGAGGCTCTCATCCATATTTTGCGTGCAAGGACTGCAAGCTTCGCTGAAACAGAGAGAAGTGCAAGGGCGATCCAGTATTTCTCCGAACGCACCAAGAGTGTAGAAAACGTAGAACTGGTGGATCCGGAATTTTTTTTCTGTGAGTTCCTCGGTTTCTTGGACACGTCAGAGACCCGGGTTGGTTGTATGTTGCACCCCCAAGCACGGGGAAACGGCGGCTTAGACTGGCGCGGGCTTTCCTTTTACGGCTCCATGGCATGCCGGGGCTTTTTCTGTCGATCACATCGGGAATTAAACCGCGCTGAGAAAAGGGTTCTGCTCGAAATCATTCAGGACTGGTACCTTTACGGCCTAGTGGTGAGTGATCCAGATTATACTAAGAGTTTCTTTCATTTGGCGTCGCAAAAACTGGGGAACCGGTTCGATATGACGAGACTTCTCACGCCGCCTGCATCGGAAGTGGCATATAGGTTTTTTTCCTGGAAAATCGACTGGCCTCATAAAAACAAAGTTAGCATCCCTCCCGGTTTGAGTGACTCGAGGCTCTCCGCGGCAAGACATACAGACAGGAAGAGGAATCCTGCACAACAATCTCTCACCGCTGTGGATCAGATCTTTAACAGTCTGGGAACGGATTTCAGGACTCCGCGAGAACGCAGAAAGGCAGAACTGGAGGTCGAGCGACTCTTGTCACGACTGCAGAAGGTGATATGACGGACGAGCCCAGTTGCGAAACCTCAAATAGTGTTTATTTTTACTGTTGATTGACTTCAGTCTGGACCTTTCTCCTGTGATTATTGGTAGAGTTCATCTTTGATAGTCTTCTCCGGATTGCGATATGATAAAAAGCGTTCTTTTCGTCTGCTATGGAAATGCTTGTAGAAGTATTATGGCAGAGGCACTGGCGAACCACCACTGGGGGGAGAAGCTGGAGGTGGCTTCCGCTGGTTTGAGAGCTCTGGGCTACGTACCTGGAGCGACCATTGAGGTCCTGCGGGAAATAGGGATTCCCACTCATGGTCTTTATTCCAAAGGAATGAATGAATTACACCTTGATGGATTTCAGTTGATCTTGGACCTTGCCTCGTACCCTTTAGAGGACATCCTCCCGCCATCATTCACCGGCAAAGTAATCCACTGGCATGTGAGGGATCCGTTCCAGGGTAGTATAGATGCTTTCAGGCAGACTAGGAACGCCATAGAATGGCTGGTCACTGAGAAGCTTCTCGAGTGGATAGGTTGACATTTGGTGGATTCAGAAAGCTAAACTACAATGAAAGATTACTACAAAATCCTGGAGCTGCCCGAAGACGCCTCTGAAGAGACAATTCGGAAAGCATATCGTAGGCTGGCCCTCAGATATCACCCTGACCGTAATCCCGGCGATCAACAGGCAGAGGATCGTTTCAAGGAGATTGCCGAAGCCTATGGAGTTTTGATGGATCCCCAAAAACGTTCCCAGTATGATCAGTGGCTCAGGGCTGGAGCGCGGCAAAGAGCTGCAACTGGCGGATTCAACTACTCCCAGGAGGAGATTTTTCAAGATCTATTCAGGGACCCCAGATTCAGCAGCGTTTTTCAGGATCTCTTCGGGGAATTCGACAGAGCTGGATTTCGTTTCGACTGGCGCTTTTTTGATCAAGTTTTTTTTGGCGGCCGGGGGATGGCTTTTGGTGGCATCTTCGTCTGGGGACCTCTGGGATCTGCCCAGCGGGTGCGCAGGGTTCAGCAACGACCTAACTTAGAAAGAATTGAGACTCCACAGATACAACCCCTCCAGATTTTGAAGCGGTTGGGCCAGAAAGTTGGCCACCTTGTTTTTGGGAGGCAAAAGTCCCTCACTCATGACTCTGGAAAAGTGACCGTTCAGCCTGAAGATCTCACCTATGATCTCACTCTGCCGGCAGAGGACGCTGAGCAGGGAACCTGGGTCACAATCGCCATAGAGCGGGGCCAGGGGCAGGAGCGGCTGAAAGTTAGAGTACCTCCGGGAACTCGCTCTGGGACACGGTTGCGTCTAAAGGGTAAAGGGGCTCGCCTGGACCGCAGCAGCGGTGACCTGTATCTCACGGTTCACCTGGCTTAGCTTTTCTCTCTTCTGGCGCCAATCTCTAACCAAAGAATCCAGTCTCGTAGGGCGGGTCTCCGTACCCGCCTTAAATCCGATGATTTGAACCACCACGCTTCTTGGCCGGAAACACGAGGTTTTCGTGCCGAAATGAATTGTATTTCTACAACGATACGGGTAAAATGGGCCAATTTCAGCGGGCGTTCTCGAGAGTAGGCCACCGTTTTCTTTTGTTAAAACAATTACTAAGCCAGTTTTACGGCTTTTAATTGACAATTTTCAGACGCTGACTGATAATCCCAGGGGTACTAAAATGTCTTCTTTTGTCTCTCAAAAAGTACGAAAAAAGGGATCTGTGATGCCTCGTGGAATCGCTTTAATGGATAAGACGATCTCTTTTCAAACGTCGAAGCAGCTCAAGGCCATGGGTATCTACCCCTATTTCAGAGAAGTTGCTTCGGCGCAGGACCCTGTGGTTATTATTGAAGGGAAAGAGACGGTGATGCTTGGATCGAACAGTTATCTCGGCCTCACCACTCACCCTGAGGTGAAGAAGGCTGCCATTGATGCAATTGAAAAGTACGGCACGGGATGTGCTGGGTCCAGATTCTTGAATGGAAACCTTGACATTCATACAAAACTCGAGGAAGAGCTTGCCGAACTGGTTGGCAAGGAAGACGCCCTCGTTTTTTCCACAGGTTTTCAGACGAACTTAGGAATAATATCGGCTCTCGTTGGCAAAGGAGAGTACGTTGTTACAGACAAATACAACCATGCCTTTATTTTATATTGTGCGAGACTCAGCTTCGGCAAGAGAGTTAACTTCAATCACAATGACATGGATGACCTCCAAAGGTGCCTCGGCAATCTACCCCTCGATAAGGGTAAACTGATCGTTGTCGACGGTGTATTCAGCATGGAGGGCGATATAGCGAGTCTCCCGGAACTTGTGAAATTGTCCAAAGAATTCGATGCGGCCCTGATGGTAGATGATGCGCACGGCATTGGCGTGTTGGGCAAGAATGGTGCTGGTACCTCAGATCACTTCGGCCTTACCGAGGACGTGCATATTATCATGGGTACATTCAGCAAATCTCTCGCGTCTCTGGGCGGATTCGTGGCTTCAGATATAGATACAATTGAGTTTATCAGGCATATTGCCAGAGCTCTCATGTTCAGCGCAAGTATGACACCCGCTAACGTTGCAACGGTGAGGGCGGCTCTTAAAATTATGAAAAAGGAACCGGATAGGATTGGACGGTTGTGGGAAAATACTGCCAAAATGAAAAAGGGGTTGAAAAATCTCGGACTTGACACAGGTAGCTCTGAAACTCCGATCATCCCCGTAAGAATTGGAGATTCAGTGAGCACATTTACTGCCACCGTTAAGCTACAGGAAGAGGGAGTTTTGGTGAATCCCGTGGTTGCTCCCGCAGTACCCGAGGGAGACTGCCTGATAAGGATGAGCTTGATGGCCACTCATACTTCTGAGCATATAGATTTTGCCCTGTCCAAACTTGAAAAAATCGGAGTGAAATTCGGAATCATATAGGGAGGCTGCAGTTGAGGGTTATCGCATTCAACTCTTCCTCTAAGAAAGAGCTCCTACAATTCATAAAGTTTCCGCTAAGCCTCTATTCACAATCGCAATACTACGTTCCCCACCTTCTCGTCGAAAGAAAAAACTTCTTCAATCCCCAGAAAAATCCTTTCTTCGATCATGCTGAGGTAGAGTATTACCTTGCCCTTTCTGACCGGGGAGAAATCCTTGGCCGAATAAGCGGGCATGTGGACTGGAATTATGTCCAATTTCAAGAGGAAAAGGTTGGGTTCTTCGGGTTTTTCGATTGTGTGGATGATGTCGAGGTAGCCAGAGTCTTGCTCCAGCATGTATGTGACTTCCATAGGAAAAAGGGAATGGAATCGGTTCTCGGCCCCATGAACTTCAACACCAACCAGGAGATAGGAGTTCTGGTTAAAGGATTTGATGCAAAACCCTTCATCATGATGCCGTATAACTCCCCTTACTATCCGGGGCTGCTAGAACCGTGCGGATTTGTCAAGGCTAAAGATCTCTACGCCTATTGGGTCTACTACGATACCATTCCCGCAGTCATGAAGCGAGTGAGCGAGAGAGTTAAGAAGAGGTCCGGAGTTTACCTGAGAAACCTGGACATCAAGAATCTTGCCTCCGAGCTAGAACTGGTCAAGAAGATCTATAATTCCGCCTGGGAAAAAAACTGGGGCTTTGTCCCCATGACTGATAGTGAGATAGACTATCTGGCCCACAATCTGAAACCAATTCTGGATCCTTCTTTGGCCTTCTTCACTTACGTGGAAGACCAAGCTGTGGGCTTTTTTCTTGGCCTTCCAGACTACAACCTCGTACTCAAAGAGGTAAGAGGACGGCTCTTCCCCTTTGGCCTGTTTAAGCTTCTCTGGGGCAAGCGAAACATTAACAGGATGCGGATATTGATCATGGGAGTGATTGACGAGTACAGACACACTGGCATTGAAGCTGTGATGCTGGAGGAGATTTATCGTGTAACTCCTCTTAGAGGATACATAGGGGCGGAGCTCTCCTGGATACTAGAAGACAACGTCGTGATGAATAGAATCATCTCAAGAATAGCCAGCGAGCCGCACAAAGTTTACAGGATATACCGAAAGAATCTATGAAGATACTTCTCACCGGGGGTACCGGATTTATTGGGAGAAACCTAGGGGTAAAACTTTCCAAAATGGGACATCACGTTCTCTGTCTCGTGAGAGACAAGAACCGAGCCGCTTGGATGAAAGCTCACCCCGGCCTTGAGCCGGTCCGAGGAGACCTCGAACATAAAGAGAGTATTGCGCCTCACGTTAGTGATGTAGACCTGGTCTTCCATCTCGCAGGCTTGACAAAGGCAAAAAACACGGATGAATTCATCCGGGTAAATGGTGAGGGGACTGGAGTTCTCGCAGATTCTATCTTGCAGGGGGCGAAAGGAATTAAGAGGATTCTCTATGTAAGCTCTCTGGCCGTCGCAGGGCCACACACTTCGCAAAATCCTGCCAAGGAAACCGGCAAGGTCTCACCGATTACCGCTTACGGCGCGAGCAAGCTTCTCGGCGAGCATTTGCTCCTTGAGAAGTGCAAAGAGATTCCTTGGACCATAATCAGGCCACCGGTCGTTTATGGCCCCTATGACAAAGACGTTTTTGTGTATTTCAAGATGGCCAACTCCGGTCTGATACTCCTCGCGGCAAACAGTGATCTGGAGCTTTCTCTAATACACGTGGATGATGTGACGGATGGGATAATACTGGCCGGCTTCGCCGAGAAAAGCGCTGGGGAGGTATTTTATCTTTCTGACGGCAGGGTCTACACAGTGGAAGAGGTCGCAAAAACATTATCCAGAATCGCCGGCGGTAGTAGGATAGTTCGCCTTCCTCCTTTTTTTGGCAGGGTATCTGGAATTATAGGTGACTGCATCACCCGTCTCACTGGCAAAGCTCAAGTGATAAACAGCCAGAAGGTCAAGGAGGCTCTCCAGGATGGGTGGGTCTGCAACACTGACAAGGTTGGAGAACTGCTTGGCTTCACGCCAAATATCGAAGCTGAGGTGGGATTGGAATCTACATACCTCTGGTATAAAAATTCAGGCTGGCTGTGAATTTGAATCTTACCGACAAAATAACCATATTCTACAACCTCCTGGTCATATTGTTCGTTGCCGTTTTCTGGACAAAGATTGACGGGTACGCTTACCATCTCACCTTCAACCTTTCCGTAATCCTCTTAGTCCTATTATTAAGTCTGTACCAGAATAGGAGCTACTCGATCCATCTTTTTCACTTGTGGTACCCCGTGTTTATCTACGGACTTCTTTATAATCAAACGGGATTGATCAACAGGGTTATCATTCCACACTTCCTTGATGATTTTTTTTTGAATCTTGACATCAGAATCTTTGGTGAATTTCCAGGTTTTTTACTTCATGGTGGATATGGAAGCGGTTTTTGGGACGAGTTCTTTCATGTTTTTTACTTTAGCTACTATCTGGCAATTCCAGTGACCGGTCTTCTTCTTTACCGCAAGGATGAGAAGCTTTTTACAACTTACATCTTTCAGATTTCATTCCTATTCTATTTCTGTTTTTTGATATATATACTGCTGCCAGTCGAGGGACCGCTAAACTTGCGAATGGACCATTATCGGGAAACTGGGCTGTTCCGAACAATAGTGGATTTCATCTACGCCAAAGGGGAAAACCCTGGAGCCGCTTTTCCGAGTTCACATGTTGCAGCCACGACTCTAGTGGCGTGGTGGGGAAGCAAACATTTTCCTAAGTTGAGGGTTCTTTACTGGTGCATAGTTCTGTTTCTCTCCATTGCCACGGTATATTGCATGTTCCATTATGCTGTGGATGTTTTCGCAGGAATTCTCCTGGCGATAGTACTAATATTTCTTTTCCAATTTAAATCCCTGAAAGAGGTGTAAGTTGTCACTATCTAATCTGGCGAGAAGCTTGTGGATCATCATCCTGGTCTGCTCTATTACCCCGGTCTGGGCGTCCGATAGTATAATAATTGCTGACTTTTCCAAGGGTGCTGATGCGAATGGTGTTCCTCATGGCTGGGAGCTCAAGGAAAAATCCGGAAAGGCGGATTGTTCCGTCACCAAAGATGGTGATATCTCTGCTGTACACCTGCTTTGTAAGAACGCCTCATTCTCTCTCCAGAAAAAGGTTGATGTGGATATTAGGGAGTATCCGATGCTCACTTGGAAATGGAAGGTTACACAACTGCCCGAAGAAGGGGATTTCAGAACCTCCCGGACGGATGATCAAGCAGCTCAGCTTCTACTCGCTTTTTCCAAGTCCAAGGTACTAGTTTACATCTGGGACACCACAGCACCTCAGGGATTGATGCAGAAAGCTCCGTCACCGCCTCTCATGAGTATCAAGGCCGTTGTTGTCCGCTCAGGTACCGACGACACCGGGAAGTGGATTACCGAAACGCGGAATGTCTATGAAGATTACAGGAAACTCTTCGGCAAAGAACCGCCGCGTCTCAGCGGAATGAGGCTACAGATAAACTCTCAGCATACCGAGTCATCCGCGGAGAGCTATTTTGCCGATGTGGTGTGTAAGAAGAAGTGAGTCAGCATCCAATTAGTTTGCGAGCGATCTATTAGCTAGTGTCCATCCGGAAATACCAGCTCTTCTGAAACTTGCAGTCAACTTCCTGCTGGGGTCTTGCCTCAGCTTCGCTCGGTCTGCCGTCC
>CAJIBP010000848.1_pt1 | contig 10330 bp, 5 predicted proteins | sample 9199361 | NCBI WGS metagenome assembly CAJIBP01 (sample SAMEA7708308, study PRJEB35096) | sediment metagenome | biome: marine neritic benthic zone biome [ENVO:01000025]; feature: sediment [ENVO:00002007]; material: shallow marine sediment [ENVO:03000034] sea grass bed [ENVO_01000059] ...
ATGGGCTGAATGGAGCTGGAGGGGCCATTCACTGTCAACAAGAACCTGTCGCTTGGGAACAGCGGCTTGGAGCAACATATGAAAGCGCCGTGGGTACTCAAGTTCTTTGTCTCTCCTTGAATTGTCTCGCCATCAGTTATTGCATAGATAGGCCATGTTACTTCGGTTCTAGGAAATATGCGCTTTTCTTCTGCGTTCATTGTTAGATCCCTCCTTTTGCGAGTTCTCGACTCTGAAATTCGTCGAGTGAGAGTTGCAGAGAGGGCTTGCTTTATGGTGAAAATATGCTGGGTTGCCTCAACCCATTACTAGCACTTAAACTCTTTAGCAAGATCCATGCCAAAAACTTAGAGTTTGAGGGTAAACTTAGATGCGGAGGGATGATGCAATGAGCGAGTTGGGGGAACGAGTTATTATGAAGTGCCATTCAACCAAAAACCGGGAACCCGGCGTCTTGGATTCTAGCCTCATCAATCGCCTGGCGTTTTCTCTTGCCAGAATGAAGTCTCCAGTGCTTCCAATTCAAGGGCGGTTTCTTCCCATCGCCTGGTGTAATCTTCAAGAGAGTTTTTTAGCTCACCAAATTCTCGACTGAGTTCCGCTACATTGGCACCGCTTTCATAAGTATCTTGTTGAGCTAGGAGCCGACTCAATTCATCCAGGCGGCTGGAGACATCCGCAATAGTCAGTTCCAAACTCTCCAACCGTTGAGTGAGTGGTGCTTTCTGGCGATTAAGCTCATTGCGCCACTTCGCCTCCAATCGTCTTTGCACTTTATCTTTTCTTGCAGCAGAAGTGGTATTATTCTGGATTGCTTCTTGTTCTACAGCAAGTGTTGGGGTTTCTAATCTCTTTTTCCAGATCTGCTCAAAATCGTCGTAGTTCCCCTGGAATAACTCCACTCGATGGTTTGTGATTACCATGATCTTATTTGCAACTGCATTGATAAGATGGCGATCATGGCTCACCAGGCAGAAGGTGCCACCATATGCCTTGAGCGCTGCTTCCAGAACGCGTCGGCCTTGGATGTCCAAGTGATTAGTGGGCTCATCCAGCAGAAGGAAGTTGACCCGCTGGACCAGAAGCTGGCAGAGCAGAAGTCTGCTGCGCTCGCCGCCGCTTAGCACTGAAACCAGTTTTTGAACCTCGTCGCTGCGAAAAAGGAAGCCGCCGAGTAGATTGCGCAGTTGCCCCTGGGGCATGTCACCTGCCACAGAGCTCAGCGATCCCAACACAGTATGTTTAGGATTGAGAAGTTCCAGCTGCTGTTGGGCAAAATATCCAATACGGACACCGGAACCCGGTAGCCGCTGCCCTTTATCTGGTTGTAGGTTCCCTGCCATTAGCTTGAGCAATGTGGTTTTGCCGGCCCCATTGGGTCCAATTAGGGCGACACGATCTCCTCGCTGAATGGTGAGATCAAGATCGCTGAAAAGTGGCTGGGCATGGTATTTTATGTGAATTTCCTTTAATTGGGACACTATGCGAGGGACACGGTCCGGGGGTGGAAATCTGAATGAGAATTGGTCAGGGGAGGTAGGCGGCTCAATCAAATCCATTCTATCGAGCATTTTGAGACGTGATTGGACTTGCTTGGCTCGGTCTTTGCGGGCCCGATTACGGTCTATAAACCTCCTTATCTGACGGATTTGCTCTTGCTGATGCCGGTAGGCGGCCCACTGGGTTTGAATCTGTCTGTCCTTTTCTTCCAGGTATATTTGAAATTTTCCAGGATAGGAGGTTACCTGTCCATTATCCAGCTCCAGAAGCCGATGGACAACACGATCCAGAAATAGTCGGTCGTGTGAGACGAGCATAAGTGAAGATCTGGACTGAAGCAAATAGTCTTCCAACCAAATCAGAGAGTTGAGATCAAGATGGTTGGTCGGTTCGTCCAGCAGAATCAGATCCGGTTCGGCAAGTAGGATTCTGGCCAAAGCAACGCGCATGGCCCAGCCGCCACTCATCTCCTCAACGGGCCGGTGCACATCCTCCTCAGTGAAACCAAGGCCCGCCAGCACCTTGCGCGCTCTAGCCTCCAGGTCATAGCCACCGAGTCGATGGAACTCCTCAAACAAGCGGCTCTGACGCTCTGCTGCGGCAGTCAATTCCGCTTCAGGTAGCGGCCGTGCCAACCGGTCTGTGAGTTGCGAGAGTTCACTTTCTATGCCCTGAATGTCTTCAGCCACCTCCATGACTTGGGCTAGAACAGATTTTCCGCTAAATTGAAGAACATCTTGAGGCAGATATCCCTGACGTAGATTCTTGGGCTTGGAGATTTGGCCTCGATCCGGGTGTTCGAGATCAAGAAGTAACTTGAACACCGTTGTTTTGCCGGTTCCGTTTGCGCCTATGAGTCCCACCCGCTCTCCAGCATTCATCTGGAAGGAGCAATCCACCAGGACATCATGTTTTGCGAATGATTTGCTAACATTTATGAAAGAAATCATTTTTGAGCTATTCGAAGAATTTTTCAATCAAGCGAAGGTAAAGTTCTACCCCCAAGGACAGGACATCTTCATCTATATCAAAGCGTGAAGTATGTAGCATTTGGGTAATGGACTTTGATTCATTGGAGCAGCCAAGCTCGTAGCCGGCCCCGGGACAACGTTGGAGAAAATAGGCGAAATCCTCGCTGCCGAACTTTGGCTGGCGGATGATTACCCGTTCCTCCCCGAGTATTTCTGCAGCCACCTCGGCAACGAATCGGCTCACCGGCTCGTGGTTTCGCATGATGGGATAGCCATCTCCGATTGTGATCTCACCCCGAACACCATGGGCCTGGCAGATGTTTTGAACAATTTCTTCCAAGCGGTTTATGGCAATCTTGCGCACTTTTTCATCGAGAGCGCGGAGGGTTCCAGCAATTTTCATCTCATCAGGAATTACGTTGGTGGCCGTACCCGCCTGAACCTGGGTGACACTGACAACGAGACCCTTGCTGGGATCCGTATTGCGACTAACTATGGACTGAATGGCAGTGATAAGCTGAGCGCCAACAAAAACCGGGTCCCGGCTGAGATGAGGATAGGCAGCGTGAGCCCCTTTGCCAGTAATTTTGATATGGAAGGCGTCGGCAGAGGCGCAAGCTTCCTGCAGATAGATGCCTACCGTTCCGAAGGGTATGAGGGGAGCAACATGGGCGGCAACAATTGTGTCCACCTTTGGGTTGTCCATAACTCCGTCAGAAATCATCTCTCTGGCGCCGTGTCCGCCTTCTTCTCCAGGCTGGAAGACAAACTTGACCTGTCCGATGACCTTGTTCTGCATTTCCTTGGACTCTGCGAGCAGCCGGGCTGCACCCAGTGCCATGGTCATGTGAGCATCGTGCCCGCAGGCGTGCATGAATCCAGGATTGCAGGAGGAGTAATCGGCGTCGGTCTCTTCCTGAATTGGCAAGGCATCCATATCGGCGCGGATGGCGAAAGTCTTACCAGTACTTGCGCCGCGAAACAAACCGACCACACCAGTGCCGCCAACTCCGGTCTGAACTTCCAGGCCGAAGCTTCGGAGGTATTCGGCTACTTTAGCTGCAGTGCGGGTTTCTTGGAAACGAGGCTCCGGGTATCGATGGAAATCCCGCCGCACTTCCTTGAGCCAGTCTTCAATTTGTTTGACCTTAACTCTGACCATAGAGGTATACTCCTGTGGGAGCGACGTGGCGCCGCAAGCGGGTTCCCAGTTTCACGGTCTCGCGACAGCAATTCATGAAATATCCGGGCTAGGCCTGTTCTTCGAGATCTGCAAGCAGCCGGAGGACATCGGCTCTTCCCGCAGGGTGTGAAGGAAAATGCTGGCGCCGGTAAGTATCGCACACCGGTTTTTCCACGTACAATCCCTCCGGGTTGCCTCTAGAGCCCATCTCCAGCATTCGACTACTCTCGTAGGTCCTAAAAACTAGATAATCATAGATGTGGGTTTCATAGGCCAAGCCTCTGACTTCATCAGGTACTGCAAAGACCGTGGCGGGCAAAAGGTCGTCAACGGTAGCCTGCCTGCTGCCCAGATCTACCTGCTCTCCGTCTATGGCGGTTATGGTGGCCCGCTGGTAAAAATGTCCTACCCGACGCCAGACCTCATCACCCACCTCAAAGTATATTTCGTCTTTTCCCATATTCTCCTCCATGACAAACTCATCTGCAAGCGTTCAGCGACTGGACGTCGGAGCGAACTGCATAGAATCTACAAGTTCTGTTTCTTATCTTATATTCCACCACAGCTCTAGCCCGGATATTTCATTAATTCCGCCTACGGCGGACCGTGGATATGTCCGTTCCTCCAGCGCGCAGCTAGACAATCTCTTAAGATAATGATCTCCTTGAAAAAAGCAAGATATGAAATAGTGGGCACCCAGTACATTAATACATTTGGAGTCATTATCTTTGCGTATTTTCAGAACACTATGGTAAAAATCGTCTAAGAATTCGGGCCCAGAGGACCCGCCTTTCCATCCTCCGTAGCAGGCTACTGCGGAGGACGGGCGCCTAGGCTACGGCGGGCAGGCCCTGGCTTTGATCTGCCCCCACAGTGGAACGGCGCAGGGCGCTTTTGGGTCATTTGTCTTTGGCGTCATTGTAGAAAGCAAAGGGTACAAGGCTCAGGGCTTAAGGCTCAAGGCAACAAAAAAACTATCCTTCAACTCTTTTCCTTGTGCCGTTGGTCCTGTCACTTTCGTCAGCTCTTTTTCAACTTTTGATGAAGTTGTCAGCCTGGCACAGGACAACCGCTACGGCCTTAGGGCTGCGATCTACGGCGGCGAGCATGAGGCAGCGAGGCTTGCGGAGAAGTTAGCTGGCAGACCATATTGTCACCCAGTGAGTGAGATTACATTTGGAAGATTCGGCACCGCGGCCGTCAATCAGCCTCGCTCTGAGTCATGGGAAGGTGCCTTCGTTTCCAAACCGGTGGAGGGGTATGGCTATTCCGGCTGGATCTGGGAAACCGTGGACGGTGAGTTTGTGCTTAAGCAGGGGGCAAAGCTTCTTAGTATAGAGACCTCTGTTGAAGAGTGAGGAGCTAAGATTCAAGGTGAGACTGGCTGGTTGGCGCTGCTCACCGAAGATGCCAGGGAAAAGATTACCTACTGGGTAGTTTCGTTTTTTTACCCATTTCTGGTCAGACCAGATATGGGTAAATTCTTCATGTGATGGAATCTACCTCGGCTTCGGAGCAAAGACAGGTAAAATGGTCATAGAATGACCTGGGAAGTCCAAATGGGAACCTTAAGGCTCTTTACTAGCAACCGGTTGGAAGTGATGGCTGAGGCGTTGGCAGAGGTGCTTCGCACACCTCTGGCGTCGCCTTTGGATCAGGAAATCATCGTTGTGCAGAGCAAGGGCATGGAGCGCTGGATATCCATGGAGCTTGCCCGGCGCCACAGTATCTGTGCGAACTATAGATTTCCATTTCCCAATGCCTTTGTCTACGAACTGTTTCGCAAGGTGATTCAAGATCTTCCCGAACGCTCTCCTTTCGATCCTGGGATAATGACCTGGAAGATCATGAGACTCCTATCCACTCTTATTTCTAAGCCGGGATTTGAGAGCCTTAAGACCTATCTTGGCAGCAACGGAGGAGCGCTCAAGCGCATCCAGCTTTCTGAGAAAATCGCCGACACTTTTGATCAATACTTGCTTTTCCGCCCGGAAATGGTGTTCCGGTGGGAGAAGGGCGAGGAGGATCACTGGCAGGCTGTGCTCTGGCGAGAATTGGCAAAAGGGCAAGAAACGAAGCATCGGGCAGCACTCGGGAAGACTTTTCTGGAAATTCTTCGGCGACCTTCTATTGAAATTGAGGATCTGCCTGAAAGAGTGTCGGTTTTTGGAATATCTGCCTTGCCAAGGTTTCACATGCAAATGCTAGCTGTTATCTCGCGGTTTACCGAGGTGAACCTCTTTCTCATGAATCCCTGTAGAGATTACTGGGGCGACATTCTCTCTGATCGGGGAAGGAAAGCAGTCATGGAGAGGTTAGGCGGGTACGGCCTGAAAGCAGAAGAGCTTCACCTGGAAAAAGGAAACACCCTTCTAGCCTCCATGGGAACTCTGGGTAGGGATTTTTTTGATCTGGTAAACGAGTTCAGCTGTGAGGAGATTCCAAGGTTTATGGCGCCAGGTGAAGACACCTTGCTGTCGTGCATTCAAAGCGACATTTTGAATCTCTTGGACAGAGGTGAGAGATCTAGCGGCAAGAAAGCTTTAACGACCATTGATGAATCCATAGAGATACATTCATGCCACAGCCCGATGCGTGAAATGGAGATCCTCCATGACCACCTTCTTGATATTTTCGAAAAAGATCCGACTCTCCTTCCCAAAGATATCCTTATAATGACTCCAGACATAGAAGCTTACGTCCCATATATACAAGCTGCATTTGACTCGCCTGTTAATGACCCAAAGAGAATTCCCTTTACAATTGCCGATCGAAGTATCAGGCGTGAGAGCAACGTCATCGATACTTTTCTGGCAATTCTAGATCTTTATGGTGGACGTTTCGTCGCCTCAGAAGTCCTGGCAATCCTAGAAGCGGCCTCAGTACAGAGGCAATTTGATATTGTTGAGGCCGACCTTGGGGTCATTCTCAAATGGGTGAAGGATACTAGGATAAGGTGGGGGATCAACGGGCAGACTCGTGGAGACTTGGGGCTGCCGCCTTTTCAGGAAAACACCTGGGAAGCTGGTCTGGACCGGCTCCTCCTCGGCTATGCCATGCCAGGGAATGAGGAGAACTTATTTGGTGGTGTGCTTCCCTACGATTCCATTGAAGGCGGTGAAGCTTCGATAATGGGGAAGTTCCTCGAATTTACAGAGCAGCTTTTTGCTCAGGTGACATCCCTCGGTAGTCCAAGGACTCTTGACCAGTGGTCGGAGGATTTAACAGAGCTTCTTGATACGTTTTTTATGCCCGATGAAGACACTGAAGCTGAAATCCAGGCTATCCGGCGGCTGCTCAGAGAGCTTGACAACATGGCTGAGGAGGCGGGTTTCCACGATGAACTCGGTGCCAATGTCATTAAATGGTATCTTGGCGACCACCTCGAAAAAGAAGGATTAGGGTTCGGTTTCATGGGCGGGGGCGTAACCTTCTGCTCCATGTTACCGATGCGGAGCATTCCGTTCAGAGTCTTATGCATTGTGGGCGTGAACGGAGATGCCTATCCAAGGGAGTCCCGACCATTAGGTTTTGATCTTATTTCAAAGCATCCCCAGCCGGGAGATCGGTCCCGCCGCAATGATGATCGCTATCTCTTTTTAGAAGCGCTGCTTTCGGCCAGAGAAAAGCTGTATATAAGCTATGTGGGGCAGAGTATCCAGGACAACAGCCTTATGCCGCCATCGGTTCTGGTGAGCGAACTCACGGATTACATAGAACAGGGCTTCGAAATTTCAGAAGGCGAAATTTTGGGCCATGTCTTGACTAAGCACCGGCTGCAGGCTTTCAGCCCGGATTACTTCAAAGATGACGAGAGACTCTTCAGTTATTCCGAAGAGAATTTCAGGGTGGCCCAACGCGCGCTGGAACCCCGCGAAGATCGACAACCTTTAATTGCTGAAGGCCTTTCAGTGCCTGGAGCCGAGTGGAAAATTGTTGATCTCAGTGATCTATGCAATTTTTGGAGCAGCCCCGCAAGATTTATACTCACTAAACGTCTCGGAATCTATCTGGAGGAAAGGGGTTCTATATTGGAAGAGACGGAACCCTTTGAGGTCACTGGCCTAGAGAAATATCTGCTCGAAGAGGTACTGGTGGATAGAAAGATTGCGGGAGTCGACCTCAAGACTTACATGCCAGTGGTGGGCGCTCATGGGCAGCTTCCCCACGGAGCTGTGGGTGAATGTGTGTATGACAATTTGAGCCAGGATGTCGAGAGCTTTGTGAACCAAACAGAAAAATACATGAAGGGAGAAAGTCTGTCCCCTCTTGAGGTAGATCTCGACATATCCGGCTTCCAACTGAGTGGCAGAATCGCTGGTGTATACACCGAAAGGTTGCTCCAGTACCGGTATGCCAGGGTAAAGCCGAAGGACCATCTGCGCTTATGGATTCATCACCTTCTGCTGAATGTGATGGAAATCGACCCCTATCCCCGCACTAGCTTGCTGGCAGCCTTGCACCCGGGTTCCAGACAACCCTTTCTCTGGCAGTATCTTCCTTTGGTAAAAGGCAAAGAGATTCTTGGAGAGCTTTTAGAGAAGTATTGGTTGGGCCTGGTAAAACCGCTCCACTTTTTTCCCGAGTCCTCCTGGGATTACATGCAGATGCTTGCGGTGAAAAACAGATCTGAGAAGGAGGCCCTCCGTAGTGCGCGCAAAACCTGGATGGGAAGTGAGTTTAAGCGAGGCGAGAGCGAGGACCTCTACCATCAGCTTTGTTATGGGCGGGCCGATCCACTGGATGATGAATTTCAGGATCTGGCAAGTGAAGTCCTGGGACCACTCTTTGAGCATCTAAGAGAGATTGGCAGATGAAAGACGCAAAGCGCATGGCGTTGCCTCATGGTGAAATGAATCCTGCTAGTCTAAAAGGTAGGTGTCATGCAAGAGCTTGATCTCTTGAATAGCCCTGTTGAGGGAACAAACCTGGTTGAAGCAAGTGCCGGAACTGGAAAAACTTATACCATTGCCGGGTTGTTTCTCAGGTTGCTTCTGGAGAAAGACCTCTCGGTGGACGAGATCCTGGTGGTTACTTTTACCGAGGCTGCCACCGGGGAGCTAAAGGACAGGATTCGAGACAAGCTGCGAGAGGCTACTGAAGCTTTTACCACGGGCGGGAGTGATGATACATTTCTAAACGGACTGATGCAGAGACACCGAGACTCTGCCACCTCGCTACAATGTCTCAGAGAAGCCCTCAATGGTTTTGATCTGGCGTCCATATTTACCATACACGGATTTTGTCTGAGAATGTTGCACGAGAACGCTTTTGAGAGTGGCACCCTCTTTGATACCGAACTCATAGCCAACCAAGAACATTTCAAAAGGCAAATCGTTGAAGATTTCTGGCGCAGACACTTCTACAATGGTTCACCGCTTTTCATAAACTACGCCATGGATCACAAATTCACCCCGGGCCATTTGCTTATTCTCCTCGGTAATAAGGTTACCCAACCCTATCTAAATATCATTCCCGAAGTTGAGATCGCTGACTCCTCCCAGCAGGAGCTCGATTATCAAGAATATTTCAACAAAGCACGTAAGGCATGGCAAGCGGCGAGAGGTGAGGTTGAAGGAATTCTCACTAGCTATGAAGGTTTGAATAGGAACAGATACAGGAAGGCCAGTATTCCGGTCTGGATCTATGGCATGGACCAATATCTGGTCTCCGGTGGAAGAAATGCAACATTGTTCAAGGGATTCGATAAGTTCACCTCCAGCGAACTCGCGGTGTCTGTGAAAGGCGGGCACTCTCCACCAGTTCATCAATTCTTCGAACTTTGCGACCAGCTTAGGGAAAAACAGCAAGAGCTTGCAGAGATTTTCGAGCAGCGCCTTTTATCATTGAAATCCGAGCTATTTCATTACGCGCGGAATGAGCTCGCCAGGCGAAAAGATGAAAGAAATGTCCAGTCTTTTGAAGATCTCCTGGTGAAGTTAGAGAGAGCTTTATTAGGCGAGGGCGGCGAGGAACTGGCACGAGCCATCAGGACCAAGTTCAAAGCCGCCCTCATCGATGAATTCCAGGACACCGACCCGGTTCAATATAATATTTTCAGGGAGGTTTTCAGCAAGGAGGACAGTATCCTCTTCTTGATTGGCGATCCCAAACAGGCCATATATGGGTTCCGGGGAGCTGACATCTTTGCTTACATGGATGCAGCCGGCCACATGGAAAGGCGATATACCCTCGGAGAGAACTGGCGGTCCGAGCCCCATTTAGTCTCAGCAATCAACGCCATCTTTGGCAACGCAGATAACCCTTTTGTCTATAAAGATATCGAATTCCACCTGGCAAGTCCTGCTGAAAGACAAGACACTGAATTTCTTGAATTGGACGGAGAGTCTGTGCAAGCCCTGCAAGTCTGGTTCCTGGATGCCGGCAAAATTGCGGAACCAGAAAAGCCGATAACCAAGGGGAAGGCGCGTGAGCTGATTCCACAAGGCGTAGCGGCGGAAATCTCTAGACTTATCAGTCTCAGCAGAAACAACATGGCTTTGTTGGGCGAAGAACCGCTCAAAGAGAGTGATATTGCGGTTCTGGTGCGAACAAACGCGGAAGCACGACTAATGCAGCAGGCTCTCTCAGCGTTTAATATCCCCAGTGTTCTCTATAGCACAGAAAGCCTTTTTGAATCTCATGAGGCCATGGAAATGGAGAGGGTCCTGACCGC
>CAJIBP010000067.1_pt1 | contig 10300 bp, 7 predicted proteins | sample 9199361 | NCBI WGS metagenome assembly CAJIBP01 (sample SAMEA7708308, study PRJEB35096) | sediment metagenome | biome: marine neritic benthic zone biome [ENVO:01000025]; feature: sediment [ENVO:00002007]; material: shallow marine sediment [ENVO:03000034] sea grass bed [ENVO_01000059] ...
CTGCATTGCAGGCTATGGTCCATACTTGGTTTGTCGCAGACTTAGCGGGGATCACCATATCCCAAAGGTCGCCATAATAGGTATCAGTCCCCATATTCATCCCAGGATAGTCCCGGCGCGCAACGGCCCGCCATGAGGCAACTTGTATTATTGCGTCAACTTTGTCAATCTTGGCATACTCCAACAGAAGTTGGGAGAACAGGTAATCATAGCAAGTTGTGAAACCGAATCGCCCGTATTTGGTTTCTACTACGAGCAGATCATCTTGACCGGTTTCCGTGTAGATCTTCTCAATGGGGGGAAGAAAGATCTTGTCGTACACGTGATTTTCATCGAGATAATCGCGCACTTCACTCAGCACATACGTTGAATTGAAGTATTTCCTCTCAGGACCTCTCCGGATGTTGTTAAAGACTACGGCCCTCAGAGTGTCGTCAAACATGGCTTTCAGGGTGCCATCGATCCAATCCGTATGATTCTCAATTACAGCCTTATCCATGTAGCGCCAGCACTCCTTTTCATCTTCCCAGAAATAGCCCGAAAGGCAAAACTCAGGAAAGATTGCCACATTGACTTTCTTAGTCTTGAATATTTCCAAGGCCCTGGCCATCTTGTCCTTATTTGCCTCTATATTTGGTACGATGGCACGGATGTTAGCGAGCCCTATGGAAAGGTTGCTGTCATCGTCTGAGAAGACCCGCTCAATAATAATAAACTCGTCTATTGATTCCGAGGGCACAATTTTGCTCAGTGTGCTTGTATAATTGCGTTGCTCAGCCATCTCTTCCCTCCAAGCATTGGGATACTTCAGATCAGCTCTGAAGATCCAAAGATTTCTGACTCTTAAATACTTGCCAGTATTTGATCGGACGATTCAATCAGGTTGGGTAAAGTTATGATTTCAAGATGTTAAGATTTGAGGCCCATCGAACTCTCAACAATTATAGCAGGATACGTAAGTAACCGGTCGGAAAGTACTAACACCATATACAGTGGCATGAAAAAGGGTGAGGTCGACTATTTGCCCCGAGCGACATCGTGCGAGAGTCAAACAGAGACCTGACCCCTTCATACCAAAAAGCAATCGGCGTTAGAGTCCGATGCCTGCGACGGACGCTATGCCATAAGTCAATCATGAATACCAATACTACATTATTCATGAAGCGACTTATATCTACTGCTATCTTGAACCTGCTCTTTGCATTTGTTCTAAAACCTGATCCAGATTGAACACCGCGGGTCGCTGGCGAACTGGAAACTCCTTGAAGGACTGCAACCACTCCCTGACAAAGGTCTGTGCCGGTACCAAGGTGTACATACGATTCACCCACCAGCCATGATAAAAATTGCTTTCATGGTGAGCCCTTTCAAAGGGATCGCGACGCAGGTTCATGACCTTGGGAAAACGTAGGGTAAACATTGGCTCGGCCCATACCATCCAGCCATGTTCCCGTTGCTCCATGAAAACCAGCTTCCAATCGCTGTAGCGCAACCCTACTAACTGCCCGCCGTCGTTCCAGTAGAGAAACTCCTTACGCGGAGCCTTTTTCTTGTTGCCCATTAAATACGGCAAAAAATTGTAGCTATCCAGATGGACTTTATATCTATTTCCATCAGCCTTATGACCCTTCTTCAGTTTGTCGACGATATCGGGCTCGCCGACAGCGGCCATCAGGGTGGCGACCCAGTCTTCCATTGAAATAATCTCGTTTGACACTCTTGCGGCTTTGATTCTGCTCGGCCATCGTACCATCATCGGCACCCGATAACCGCCTTCCCAGTTCGTATTCTTCTCACCGGCAAAAGGCGTCGTTCCACCATCAGGCCAGGAAAAGACTTCCGCGCCGTTGTCAGTGGTAAAGATTACAATGGTGTTGTCAGCAATTCCTAGGTCATCGAGTTTTTTCAATAACTGCCCGACGTGTCCATCGTGCTCAACCATACCGTCGGCATAAAGGCCCTGCCCAGTCACACCTCGGCTTTCCTTCTTCAGATGGGTCCAGACATGCATGCGCGTCGGATTGAACCAGGCAAAGAAGGGTTTGTTGGTCTTGTGAGCTCGATCAATGAAGTCCAGGGTGCGAGCAAGGAATTCCTCATCGGCTGTTTCCATGCGCTTTCTGGTCAGAGGACCAGTGTCTCTGCATTCCTGTTTGCCTATCGGACCAAAGCGGGGATCCTTCAACTTACTTACTTTTGTGGTGGCCTTACAGTCCAACACACCACGCGGTCCAAACTCCTCACGGAATTTGGGATCTTTCGGGTAGTCTTCATTTTCTGGCTCTTCCTCAGCGTTAAGATGATAAAGGTTCCCGAAAAACTCATCAAATCCGTGTACGGTGGGCAGGAATTCATTCCGGTCGCCCAGGTGGTTTTTACCGAACTGACCTGTCATGTAACCATGATTCTTCAACAACCTTGCCAATGTGGGATCTTGTTTCTGGATCCCCAGGTCTGCACCGGGCATACCGACGCGAAGCAGCCCTGTCCGGATTGGACTCTGGCCAGTAATGAACGCTGCACGTCCTGCGGTGCAGCTTTGCTGAGCGTAGGCATCGGTAAACATAGTGCCTTCTTTGGCAATGCGATCGATGTTTGGTGTACGGTAACCCATCATGCCATGGTTATAAGCGCTGATATTAAACCAACCCACATCATCGGGCATGATGACCAGAATGTTGGGTTTCTTCGTCCTTGCAGCTGCTGAAGGACTGGAGATCCAAGCGAGCATGGCCAGAATCACCAAAAGCATCAAGAAGCTCTTGGTTAGATAATTCCTTGAGCGTACTTTGTAATCCATCACAGAAAGGGCCATATTCTTGCCTACATGTCTCATTTCCTCTCCTCCATTATTGAGTGGGTTTAGAGCCGTTCTAATCCCGACTACTGCCTCCTGACTGCGGCTTGCTGCCGTGATTCCACTTAAGCGTTTGTGAGTATTTGTTAAGTTAAGGGCACAAAGATTCAAGTCAATAAACAACTACCGTTTTTCTAGGTTTTCTGACGAAAATAGCACCTGCCGCTCAGTTGCAGACATACGGCTAGAGATGTGGCGTGATTAGTCGGAGTGATTCGGTGTCATGGAGCCCAAGATCTTGGGCTCGGTCTTATTCACAGACAGCTGAAGATAGCTTGCCAAACCCTGAAAACTAGAAACCTGAGATCTTGGTTTCTATATGTTCTTAATATCCTAACACTATGCCGGTTTGACTTAGGGGGGACCAAAGCAAAAACAGTGGCGACTTCAAAATCAGCAGCTTGAGCTGCTGACTAAACTTACCTCAGCGTCTGTCTCTAAAGGAGCCAATTGCTCATTCACGCTTCTAATATTCACTACGTGTTCTATCCTGTTCTAACTGCGCCTTGGTTTCTTCGATGGTTTTAATCAGGTTTGGAAGTATAGACATGTATGGTCTCTTAGTCGCAACATATTCCACTGCCTCACCAAAAGAGTAACCCAATACGCAACAAAGAAAGGCAACAACCACAGATGGCGATCTGCCTATACCAGCATTGCAAAAAACCATTATTCTCTTATTTTCTATATTGCTTCTAAGCCATACTATTGCGTCCGTTAACTGTTTCGTTGGTATCGGTTGCATATCTACTATAGGAACTTTGTAGTATTTGCATTTCGTATCATAAATGTCATGCTCTTTTGCAACACAGAGTAATGCATTTATGTCGGAAGCTGGTGCAAGAGCTTCTTGATAATCTCCAATGGCTAGATTTTCTAAGATAAAATCCATGTGTTGTCTTCTGAAAGGCTCGGCTTCTTGATTCTTATTGGGGAATCAAAGGCTGTGGACCACCTTGAGACTGGCACGTCGAGGAGAGCGCCGAGATAGACAAAACTTAAAATGACCATCACCAAACATGGGCTGCACCAATTCTCATGCCACGCCCTTTATTATGCCCGAATCATTGGGCCCCTTGAAAGGCAACCTTGTGATGTTGCTGACCCCAGCGGTTTTCAACATGTTTGCAATTTGCATTTCTGAATAGGACTGGCCGCTCGGGGTGTTCACGAGCATGTTCAATGCAAAGAGTGCCGGGAACAATGGACTATCCATGGTGTCATCCAGAATAAAGTCATGGATGAGAATGAGACCTCCCGCATCTAAAACTGAGACGGTTTTGTCTATTATCTTCTGGCAATCCTCAGCACCCTCGCCATGGAGGATGTGGGAAAGCCAAGCGACGTCATAGGATCCTGGTATCTCCTCACTTAGATAATCACCTCCAGCAAAATCGATTCGCCCTGTCAACCCGAATTGTTCTATGGTCTTGAGGGCAAAAGGTTGAGTGGTCGGAAGATCAAAGACGGTGGCATGTAGCTGATGGTTGGCTAAGCAGAAGTGAATGGCGTAGGTGCCAGGTCCACCACCCAGATCGAGGAGATGTCTTCTACCGGTAAGGTCAACTTGCTCTGCAGCGTGAGGTGCAATGCCTCTAGCTAGGTTAAACATCCCCATCAGGAAGCTCTCTCGTTCCGTTTCTTCACTGTGCGACGAGCGCTCTTTTACTGGCTTGCCCGTTTTGACCGCTTCGGGTAGTCGGAACCATGCGTTGACCAGATGGTGATGGTGCTGGATGATATGACCCATGTACTGCGGAGATTCTTTGATCAAGAAGGTTTTACTAGCGGTGCTGTTTGCATATCTTCCCTCCTGCTGGGTAAGCAGTCCCATTGCCGCAAGACCGTTGAGGAGCATGGTGGTGCCCCTCAAATCTCCGGCCAATTCCTCTGCCACTTCCTCTGCGCTCAACAGATCATCTCCAATTAGCGTAAAGATCTCCAACGTAACAGCTGCATGAAGCGTGCAGGCTTCCCAGAAGCTCCCAGAGGTCTTCAATAATGTATCCAAAGTCCATCGATCTTCTTCCATCTTGTCCCACCTTTCAGATCAAAAGCACTATTGGTCAATGTAGTCTAACATGAGATCTAATTGGTGATAATACTGTGCGGTCGTACAAATATGATCTGGATATGAAAAGAATCTGAGAGTATGCTTTTTTGCCAGTTATAGCAGAGACATTTATATCTGGCCTTAGTGAGATCACTACCATATGCGGTAGCCCCCTTAAAACCTGAACTCCAGATCATCACGCCTCAGAAATGACGTATGTCATGATAAGGTAGTACCCGCGCTTCTATTCTTCTGAGGATCAACAGTTGCACTTTCGCATTTGTTTTGATAGGGAAACCTGAGAACTCCGATTAGAAATGCTACACAAAAGACACGTGAATTTCGGATCCCATTGACGACCATAGGATGCTGCATGGAAATTGTCTATCCTACGGTTAGGTAGACTGAAAGGAGGCAATACCTTCATGATGAGCAATCATGCGGAAAAAACGCAGTTCTCCCGACGACGGTTCATCCAGTTCATGGCGGGCGCATCACTGGCTTCTATGGGCGGGGCTATACCGACCGTGCAAGCCTGGGCAAAGACAGCGCCCAAGCGGACCGTCCGGCTGCCCAAGTTCAAGGTGCGTCCATCCAAGAAGACCGCCGCTGAGCGCTATCAATGCAAGCCAGAACTTAAACGCTATGGTAGCGAAAATATGGCCTTTAAGGTCATCTCGGAAGAGTTGGGAATTTCCTCGGCCGAGGCCATGATGGCCAACTTGATCCGCAACGTAAAAGACGGGAAGATAGGTCATGGCTGGCCGGTGGAAAACTCCATTGAAGCCCGGATGTTCTTTGCCCTCGACATTGCTGCCACCACTTGGAACAACTTCATTGGCCCCTACGGTGAAAACCGCGAGAACAGGAAGTTTCTGAACTGGCTGCCGCAGGGGCTGCCACCGGACTTGACGGCTGAGCCGCTGCCGTTGAAAGATACGAAAGACGTGACAAAAAAGATCAAGGTCATAGCCGCCTATGCCGGGGCCGACAAAACCGGGGTAACGGTAATTGACCGGAGGTGGGTGTTCGACACGGTCTGCCTTAACGGCCTGGATCCTGGGCCGCCTCAAATAAAGCACATTGTCTTTAAGAAGGTGGACCAACCCATGGAAACCGAAAAGGAGTTTGTACTGCCCGATAGTGTCCGTTATGCTGTGATCATCATTAGCGTTCAGCCCCGGGCCCTCACCCAGATCGGACCTTCTTCCATAGCTTCCGTTACCAGCACCAACCAGGGCTATTCCCAGGGTGGATTGTCCGCCGTGGCCTTGGCCCAGGCCATCCGGTCGCTCGGTTATGTGGCCATTCCCTGCATGAATAGCACAGCCATGAGTGTACCATTAGCCATCGACGCTGGTCTTGGCGAGCTAGGCCGTCTGGGCTATCTCATAACGCCAGAATGGGGGCCCCATGTACGGATCGACAAAGTGCTCACCAATCTGCCGCTTGAACCGGATTCTCCCATTACTTTTGGAGTTACGGAATATTGCACCGAGTGCGGCATCTGCGCGGTTGAATGTCCCTCCGGGGCAATCTCCCCAGATAAGAAACGCTCCTTTGCTCCGCCGCCTTCGGCGGGGCGTTGCGGCAATCCCGGGGCTCTCAAGTGGTATATCGACGGCAAGAAGTGCTCTCGCTGGTGGCAAGATTCAGGCGCTCCCTGTTCTCAGTGTATGAACGTCTGTCCTTACACCTACGCCACGCTCGGGGACGGATTCGAGGGGAAGACCCCCAATGCCGCTGCCTTTTGGGAGCTTGAAGCCAATGCCTATGGCAGGCGCAGCATTACCTATTAGGAGGTATGAAGATGAGTATACGAAATGTGATCACGTGCCTTGCCATCGCTATATTCTTGGTCATGGGCGTGGCTATCGCCCAGGAAGACATTCCTAAAATAATTCATTTCAAAGGTGCCGCAGATGGAGGGGGTTCGAAAGACATCTATCCATCCATCTACACCGGCCCTGTTAAATTCGCTCATACAAAACACGCGGAGGAATACGGCGAGGGCTGCGGGGACTGTCACCACGACGAGAACGTTGAACCGATCGAGGACTATGATCCCAACGAGAGTTACACTTGCATTGACTGTCACGGCGAGGAAGGGTTTATCCGCGGCCCGATAGCAGAAAACGCCGCCTTGGATGAAGACCTAATAGCTCACCGGGCCAATGTCCTACACAAGCGATGCACTGAATGTCACATGAACTACAATGCCGAAAAGAAATCTGTGCTGGCCCCGGTATCCTGCCGTACCTGCCATGAGAAACGACCTCAAGATTGGCGCATCAAATAGGTAATAATGCGAACACGTTCAGAGACAGGAGTGGACGCAATGAAAAGAATTGAGATATTTTCGAAATTGGTCATTCTATTTTCCACTTTGATAATTGCTGCTGTCCCAACGTTAGTCATTGCTCACGGCCTGGAACTTAGCGACTATCGGGACGATGACCGCCCAGACAAGGCCGGAGTGCTGGTCATATCCTTGGTACCCAAGGACACTCCTACTGCCCTCAAACAGAGATTACTGGAAGAACAAATCAAAGGCACATTTCCGGATCTAGCGGTGCGCTGGGCCTTTTTCGACATAGGCGGCGAGGCTGCAAGCACTTTTGTCGCCGAGGGTGAGGAGATGTCGCCGAAAATGATGCTCGAGCAACTGGGAAAAGAAGGGGTCACCCACGTGGCTATCCTGCCACTATCCATTATTCCGGGCAAGACATATAGCCGCCTGGTCTGGATGGTCGACACACTGCAAGCCATGCCGACAAAGTTCCGGAAGATCACCCTGGCCCGGCCTTTTTTTGGCGGCCCTAAAGATATCGGTCAAACCTGTCAAACGGTTCTAAGTGTCTTACCCAAACATTCCGGCAAGGGCGAAGCTGTTGTCCTGTTCTTTGAAGAACAGAACCCTCTTGGGGATTACATTTACCCAGGGCTTCAGTATTATTTTTGGCAGTTCGACAAGAGTGTTTTCGTGGGTACGGCCGGAACTACACCAGATGTCCAGGATGTGGCCCGGTCTCTTGATGAACGCAAGACCGACAGGATCGACATTGTGCCGTTTCTGCCTTATCAGAGCCCGGCTCTGGCCTCATGGAAGAAGACCTTGGAAGACAAAGGCCTCAAGGTGAATGTCGCTAAGCAAGCAGTTATCGGTCAGCAAGCGGCCATAGATGTCATGATTTCGCGCCTAATAACAGCTCTGAACGAACTCGGCTTATAAGAAAGCTGATTCTCGTGAGTCCATGCTAAGATACCATGCCCTCTTGCAGTTGATTATCGTCCTCCTGGTCAGCTCACTCTTATCGGTCGTTGTTCCCCGCATTACGGCGGCTCAAAAGGATTTTGTGCTCGCTGACAACCCGACCCCTGATTCAGCAGATGAGACAGGAAGCCCCCCTTCAGAAAAAGCTTCTGAAAAGACAATGCCCCACCCCTTGGAGCAACCGGGACCCACTCCTAGAGCTCGCTGGGCTGAGGACTGGTCGACACTAGGGGATCCAGCGCCATTTGTGGATACCGAGCCTCCGCTCTACGACGAGTTTTGGCGCCCAATCAAGTATATACCGCTCGATAAAAGCGGCGAAACCTACCTCAGTCTTGGTGGCGAGGCCCGCCTGGCCTACGAAGTATACAAGGATAAGGACTTTGGTATCTCTGACATCGGCCGTCAGGACGCATGGCAGCTCCGGCTAGCTTTTCATGCCGACTTACACCTAAACCGGAGATGGCGGGTTTTCAGTCAGCTCGGTTACGGTACAATTCTCGATAGCAGGGAAGGTGGAGAAAAGCCGATGGATGAATCCGACATCAACTTCTGGCAGTTATTTGTCGACTACCGCTTGCCAGTGCGCGACGATGAACGTGTGGTTTTCCGACTCGGTCGCCAGCTGATTGAAACGGGGGGCCTTTTCATCAACGCTGGTGAGGGCAACAATGTTCGACAGGTTTATGATGGTTTCCGAATGGGTTGGCTTGCAGGCGACTTCATCAAGGTCGCCGCTTTTGCGGTGGAATATGTCGACTTCGCTGATGACGCTTTTGATATGTCAGGTACAGGAGAGTACTTCTGGGGTTTTCGAACCGGTATGTTTTTTGAGCAGCCGGAGTTCGATCTAAATTTCCTTTACACAGGTTGGAATCTCAAAGACCGGCAATTTGAACAGGGTGGCGCTGGTCGGCATGATGAACAGCGTCATAGCCTCCTCTTGTGGCTTCAACGGCCGCTGACCGGTGCGCGGCAGTGGGGTCTGGATTATTACCTGGCGTACCAGTTCGGCAAGTACGAGGAGCAATCCGGGGACAGTGACATCAGCGCCTTTGCCGGATTTGGCGAGGTTAGATATGCTTTCTACCAACAGGCCAACACCCCTATACTAGGCCTCAAAACCGCCTATTTCTCTGGTGACGATGATCCCGAAGACAAAGAGCTGAACACCTTTTATGACCCTGTTTTTGCTACGCCCTACTTCGGCTATGCCCGGGATATCCAACCCTTCAACCTGATCTTTGTTCAGCCGAACGTGGGTTACCGCTTTAGGGATCAGGCTTTAGTTACACTCAGTCACGGATTACATTGGCGGGCGAGTACGGAAGACGCCTTTTACGGGGAACCCAACGGCATCACCGCCCGCGCCGGAGTCAGCGACTCATCCTGGCTTGGTCAGCAGACACAGCTCGCTGTACGTTACTTGGCTACCCCCAACCTTCTTATCAGCAGCTACCTGGCCCGCTTCTTTGCTGGCGATGTGATAGAGGAAGCAGGTGGCAGCGACCGCGATTATTTCCACATCGGCATTCACTACCTCTTCTAATTTGATGCAAGATAGGTAAGCCTACTAGCGGGAAATCCTTAGCTCAAAATACTGTGGTGAGTATTTGGGATCGAGAAGTTCATATTGCTTGCCAACATGTAATGCGCCAAAAAACCCCACTAGTTGAAGATCTGAAAAGGGTATCTTAACTTGTCACAGAGGGGCCGAAGCTTCGAGCTAATTCAAGTGCCAGAAAGTAAGCTAGGGAAGTCGGACTAGCGGTGGAGCTTTTGTGGGATTCAGTTACGAGTGTTCCTCCTGGCAGGGATTCACTGTTGAGGAGTTAGCTGGAGGGCTGTTAGTTTTCACGAAGCCGACCCGGTGTTCAGCTCACTGGGAGGGGGTTACTGAGTATGCTAGAAAAGACGTGCTATCTTTGCGGGGCCTGGATTAGAGAGGATCAAATAAGTATTACCAGGATTCCGATTTGGGCGACAGCTACAGATAATGATCCAGAAAGATGGAAAGATACTGATGCGGCCATGGCCTTTTTAAACGATCAAGGCGAAGTCGTAACTTTTTGCATCAACTGTGCTCCAAATGCGACCAAGCGTTGCTGGGACCGGA
>CAJIBP010000384.1_pt1 | contig 10187 bp, 7 predicted proteins | sample 9199361 | NCBI WGS metagenome assembly CAJIBP01 (sample SAMEA7708308, study PRJEB35096) | sediment metagenome | biome: marine neritic benthic zone biome [ENVO:01000025]; feature: sediment [ENVO:00002007]; material: shallow marine sediment [ENVO:03000034] sea grass bed [ENVO_01000059] ...
CGGGGACGATGCAAAACGATAGTCACATTATCGAGATAGTTCTCTACCTGTCCCATATAGTACCCTATTCTCTAGCCCAAATTTTCAGTATACTCGAGGTCCCGCGGGATTTGAAGCCCATACAGCACCTCGCAGTTGACAGGATTTAGACCCCTTTATTAGAATGGTCCTAATTCCTCAAGCGCTGACAGCAACCCGATTACACATTAACCTAACTCTGGACCTGCCTCTTAAACACTGAGGATTGCGCTGAGAACATGGCTCTCCGACTTATAACTATTACTGCCTTGGCCGCTGTTTTCGTTCTGTGTCCCCTGCATAACAGCCGGGATGCGGCCGCTGTGGAGGGTAAGAACATGCCTTCGGAACAGATTCGTGAATCGGTGATCGCAGGAACGTGGTACCCGGGAAAAGCCTCTCGCCTGAGGCTGGAAGTCGAAGAGCATCTGAATAGTGCTGCTGTCGCAGACGTGCAAGGGCAACTCGTCGCACTCATTTCCCCTCATGCGGGATACCGCTACTCCGGGCAAGTGGCCGCCTATGCTTACAAACTGTTGAAGAACAGAAAGATCTCGAGTGTGGTGGTCATTGCTCCTAGCCACCGCGCTTATTTCAGAGGTGTATCCGTTTATGATCGGGGAGGGTATCGTACGCCTTTGGGGGTTGTGCCTCTGGACAATGATTTGATATCGGCCCTGAAACAGCGAGAAAGCCGGATAAAATATGTTGCCGAGGCCCACAGTCAGGAACATTCGCTAGAAATCCAGCTTCCTTTTCTGCAAGTGCTTGCGCCAGAGTTCAAGCTCGTGCCCCTGGTTATGGGCAACCAGGATTTCACCACTTGCGAATGGTTGGCGGAAGCAGTTTCCGATTGCATCGACAAAAACGGCTCGGTGCTGATCGTGGCAAGTTCCGATCTCTCCCATTTTCACCCCTACCAGGGGGCTAAGCGGTTAGACCAGGTAGTGCTGGATAAGGTAGATGAGTTTGATCCGCGCGGTTTGAGTGACAGTCTCGCCAAAGGGAAATGTGAGGCCTGTGGCGGTGGTCCAATGGTCACTGCCATGCTGGCAGCCCGTCGACTAGGCGCTAATAAGAGCCGTGTGTTACGCTACGCCAACTCAGGCGATGTCACCGGCGATCATAGTAGCGTAGTGGGTTACATGGCCGCTGTTTTGTGGACCAATCCTACGAACACCAAGATAGAGAGTGGAAAACGTCAGAGGTCAGGAGTTGATCTGGGTCTAAATTACGCGGAAAAGGCACAGTTGCTGCAAATTGCTCGGGAGGTGGTGGAGGCACAGTGTCGTGGTGAAAATATTCCAGAAACCAAATTTAACTCTCCCATTCTAAATGAACTTCGGGGTGCTTTCGTAACCCTGCACAAAGATGGAAAACTCAGGGGATGCATAGGTCATATACGGGGGGATAAACCACTAGCTAAGACCGTGGGAGAAATGGCGGAGGCTGCAGCATTTCACGATCCACGCTTCCCACCCGTAACCGAAGCGGAATTAGAAATGCTGGAGTATGAGATCTCTGTCCTTACCCCACTTCGGCGGATATCAAATGCGGAAGAGATTCAGGTGGGCATACACGGCATCTACATGAAGCGCGGCGACTGCTCCGGATTACTCCTGCCGCAGGTAGCCACTGAATGGGGATGGAACCGCAAGACCTTTCTGGAGCACACTTGTAAGAAAGCCGGTCTGCCCGAGGATGCCTGGAAGGACAAAGAGACTGAGATCTACATCTTCTCAGCTGATGTCTTCTAGCCCGCGGTTCGTGAGTAAAGAATCCCGGCTCAGGGCGATATAGCTGTCCTCAACAGAACGGTCCAAGGTTCAGGGCCTTTGTTAGCTGGCAGCTTGCAGCAGACAGCAGGCAGCTGGGAATTGGCAGTGTCTATGTTTCAAGAAACTCCATGCTCCATGCTCTATGCTCCATGCCCTAAGCCTAATGCCTTGCGCCTTGTGCCTTACACCGTGTACATTGTACGGGATTTGCCTTGACTCTTGACCGCAAGGAGGGGTCGCCATGATGAATCCTATTAGCAGGCGCGATTTCTTGAAAAAATGCGGTTGTTATGCACTCTGCTGCGCCAGCTTGGAATCAGCTGTGCTGATGACGACACCTACACGATCCCAAGCCCTCGACTTGAAGAAAGGCCACCTAGGTCGCAAACTTTCCCCGTTCTACACCCAACTCGAGAATCGCCGTATTCGTTGTGAACTCTGCCCACACTCGTGTGAAGTTGAGGAGGGCGAAAGGGGATACTGCGAGGTTCGGGAAAACATCGGCGGGCGCTACTACTCGCTTGCTTATGGCAATCCGTGTGCAATCCATGTGGACCCCATAGAGAAGAAGCCGTTCTACCATCTGCTTCCCACAAGCCGTTCTTTCTCCATTGCCACCGCTGGCTGTAACTTCGACTGCAAGTTCTGCCAGAACTGGGAAATCTCTCAAGCCCGCCCGGATGACACTCACAACTATAGTGCGACTGCTGAACAGGTAGTCAAGTATGCCACCCGTTACCAGTGCGATTCCATCGCTTCCACCTACGTGGAACCCACGATTTTCACGGAATACATGCTGGATATTGGTGCACTTGCAAGAAAGCAGGGTCTGCTCAAGGTCATGCACTCCAATGGCTATATCAACGCTGCGCCACTTCAAGAGCTGGGCAAATATCTCGATGCTGCCTGCATCGATTTAAAGGGTTTCACTGAAACCTACTATCATGAGATGACTGAGGGATCACTGCAGCCTGTCCTTGAAACACTGAAGCAACTGAAAGGAATGGGGATTCATACTGAAATCGTCAATCTGGTGGTGCCGGGAAAAAATGATGACATGGCGCAGATAGCCGCCATGTGCAAGTGGATCAAGGACGAACTAGGACCGGGTGTACCCTTGCACTTTAGCCGCTTCTATCCACTTTACAAATTGAAGAGCCTGCCGCCAACTCCGGTGACTACTTTGGAAAAGGCCCGGAATACTGCCCTGCAGCAAGGGCTTCATTTTGTCTACATTGGTAATGTGCCTGGCCATCTCGGTGAACATACCAATTGTCCAAAATGTGCTGCTCGGCTGATTCAGCGTAGAGGTTATAGGGTCCAGGTACTTCATCTGAAAGATGGGTGCTGCGATCATTGCGGCGAGCCCATACCTGGAATCTGGCAGGTTCCAAAGCGAAGCTAGACCCGCATTAGTCTCCAGCCATCTGCTGCGACCGGAAGAAAACATTAGCGCGCGCTGAGGCTGTTGCCAGAGAATCGGTGTTGGAGACTTGCCGCCAGAGGGTATGACCAAAGGCGTAGTTCTGGGCGAAATAAAAGGTAAATCGTTTGAGAAGAGGAAGCCCGTATTCAGCTAAAACAGAGCTTTCTAGGATGGAGACAAACCGATTGTAAACATCAGGAGGATTTGGGGTAGATTGTTTATGTGGCGGAGTTGACAGGGAAGCGGCAACTTGTCGGAAGAGCCAGGGGCGACGAACTGCGGCGCGACCGATCATGATCGCGTCACATCCTGTTTTCTTAAACATACGGACGGCTGCCTCTGGTGAGTCAACGTCGCCGTTACCGATGACAGGAATATCTAGAAGCTCTTTAATCCTGGAAATGTACTCCCATCTAGCTGGCCTTTTGAGCCTATCTTGCTTGAGTCTGGGATGCACGGAAATCGCCTCAACGCCACGATCCTGTAGCATCAGACAGAATTCTTTTAGATTGTCCCAGTTCAGGGTCCAGCCCAGACGGATTTTTACGGTAAGTGGCAATTCAGTAGCGCGACGGCTGGTTCTTACTATTGCTTCTGCGCGTTTCAGATCCTTCATCAGAGCAATGCCGCCGCCCCGCTTGATTATGAGAGCGGTGCTGCAGCCCATGTTCAAATCCAGACCATCGGCATCGCATGACTCGATCTTTCTTATTGCAGTTGGTAATTCCTCAACGTTTGCAACGAGTAGCTGATAAATGATCGGTCGCTCCCGATCGGTGCAGTGTAGCCAGGGCGACGAAGCAGGCGACTCCGAAGGTAGAGCCCGGGCGCTGAGCATCTCCGAATGAAATAGGCCGCAGCCGCCGTAATCAGCCACAAGTTGTCGCAGGACCGTGTGACTCAGTCCGCTCATTGGAGCCATAATGAGGGGCGGATCCACTCGCAGATTTCCTATGTGGAGAGGCCTAAGCTGCATCGAAGGGATATTTAACTTCCTTTCAGCATATTTTACTATCATCCACCATCTAACGCAGTGCAGAGAAGACTAGCCCGGTGACATGGGAAACAACGTTTGAGAGATTATCAATGGCCCCATCTCGCTCGTATCGCCGCCAATTCTCTTTGCGATGGCAAGGTACAGTTTAGAGAGGAAAGATCAAATAGTAAAGAGCGAGGCAAACATGTGTTGGATCCTAGTAATTATACTGTTTTGGCTTTCGATGGTAGTTTTAACTTATACTATTTTCTATTATGAAGCTGCCAACGGGTCACATCTGGAGCTTATGAGATCAAAGGGGTCGGTTTCTGTTCTGTTACTCAAAGGTTTTATTTGGACCCTGTACAGTCACTTAGTTCTGGGGGCATTAACGATAACAGCCATTCATCGCAGGTTCTGGCATTTGCCCGCAGGGTCGGCAAGCCGAACACCTGTTATATTTGTTCACGGTCTCTACCACAACCGCACCGCATGGTATTTGTACTTGCGTTGGTTTCGCAAATGGGGTTGGCACCACATAAAAGCGGTGAACTTGGGGGGAAAATTCCGTTCCATAGAAGATTTTACCCAGGTTTTAACTAGGGAGGTAGACAAGATCTTGTCTGAGACGGGCGCCAGCAGGACGGACTTGGTGGGCCACAGCATGGGCGGACTTGTAATTCGCTCCTATATGGTCGAGAATTCCGCTAGGACGAAAATACGCAGAATTGTGACTCTGGGTAGTCCTCACGCTGGCTCAAAGTTGGCGGTTCTCGCCGTGGGTAAAGCAGCAAAGGAAATGCGCCCTGGCAGTTCTTTTATTGAATCGCTTAGCCGGACTGGAAATCAGGTTCCAGATGGAGGTGACTTCTACGCCATCTACAGTATTATTGACAATATGGTGCTTCCCAACGAGTCTGCCATGTTTACTGCAGAGGGGGCGCAAAACCTGGAGACCCGCGTGGTGAATCACGTGGGATTGTTGTTTTGCAAGCACACGGCGCGTTTGGTCAGGCAATGTTTGGAAGAGGGTAAGTAGAGATCATTTAACAATTTGGTGGAGACAATCTTGGATCGGTTTCAGTGTGAAGAATGTAGAGAGTTCTTTTATTTTGATATAGTGCTTGAAGGTATGAGCGCAGAGCCTGGGGATAAGCTGGCTCTGGCTTGTCCTATTTGCCAACATCCATTGTCGTTCTACCGGCCTGAAGATATTGAAACTCCGTAGCGGCCAAGAACGATTTGCTTATGTTGGTGCGACTTTTCAAAGTAAGGGTCCGCAGCAGAATGGAATACAGTTTTAGCCCGTATAATTTATGAATCTGTGTCGCGAGACCGAGAAGATGACCGTGCCACCGGGAAACCGCAGGGGCTCTAATCCGAGGCGTACTTGATTAGTACGTCGCAGGTTTCGAGGCCCGAGGACGCCAGGAAGGACGGGCATATCCACGGTCGTAGCAGCCGATTCATGAATTGTCCGGGTTGGGGTGAGTTGTAGAGGCGTTAGGGATCACAGGTGCTGCAAAGAAAACTTTGTCGATCTAAGCAGCTCGGAGACGTGACGAGAACCAGTGAATTTTCGATTCGTTGAACCTGACCATGGCTTCTTGGAAAGCCCCTAGTTTGTCACAATCACGCATGCAATGCTCTCGGTTTTGATCTGACTTTGGGCAGCCTCGGCAAGGACTTTCGATGGTCTTGATGATCATCTTCTCATTGTAGTTCATTTCTTCACCCCCTCTCGCCTGATACGCGAGTCTGGGGTTCAAGGCAATTAACCTTTTTTCATTTTAGCAAACCAACCATTCCTGTCAATAATAAAAAAGATTCTTCCGGCTCTTCCCTGGTTGCAACTTCAAATCGTGACTGAGGGCAGGGTAGGGTGCTCAACAAAGCAGCATACTCGCGTCTATGCACTCGGCGAGACATGCGAGACGGGATGTCGAACGAGAAAGGCTAGTCAATCGAAAACATCACCTGTCTTGATTGTCAAGCCATGCCATCAAGGTACTAAATCAATCGAAGTATATAGATATGCCACGGACGTCTCCTATATACGCCGGTTGTTGGGCTGGGGTGATTCTGTTATATTGAGCGCGTCCGGATAAGTTCGGTTTCTTCGCGTACTATTGTATATTCTATCAAGGAGACTAGTCATGGCGGACGAATTCTATCCAGTTGAGATCGAGGAGCTACCGGAAATAGATGTACCATTTCCGGGAGTCAAAGGTCACCTGCTGCAGGGATCTGGCCAGCAACTGGTTTTCTTCGACATTGAGCCCATAGGCGAGGTTACACCCCACAGCCACGGAGCACAATGGGGTGTAGTTCTGGATGGCATGGTGGAGCTTTCCATTGGTAATGACATCCGCACCTACCAGAAAGGTGACACCTACTACATCCCTGCAGGCGTAACCCACTCCGCCCGGTTCCGATCTCGGACTCGGGTCATCGATTTCTTTGCAGAGCCTCGGCGATACGAGACCAAGGAAATCTAGCCCGGACATTTCATGAATTGCCGTCGCGAGATCGTGAAGATGGGCGTGCCACCGGGCAACCGCAGGGTGTTGGACCTGAGACGTACCTGAACGGTACGTCGCAGGGTGCGACACCCGAGGACGCCCGGAAGAACGCCCATATCCGCAGTCGTAGCAGGTGATTCATGAAATGTCCGGGCTAGTAGGGGGACGTAATTCGACAAAAGGGCTGAGAATTAACCGATATGTGATGTGTGATGTGAGATAGAGACTTTCACCTAATATCTTACATCCCACATCTCGACAGCCTCGCGTTTTTCGCGGATAACTTCTTGATATTCTAGAGCTAACTTGGAGTGAAAACTGTGACCCAGTGGCAAGAAAGGCTGGCCAGAAGACTCGAGGCAGCTAGGGGCGACAGGCCCGTAGACCTCCTTTTCAGAAAAGGTACGGTGGCCAATGTTTTTACCGGAGAGCTCATTCCAGAAACAGTGGCGATTTTTGATGGCACAGTGGTTGGTTTTGGGGAGCGCCAGGCCAATGAGATTGTCAACCTAGATGGAGCGATTCTCTCTCCGGGCTTTATTGACGGACATGTTCATCTCGAAAGCAGTCTGCTGACGCCTAAGGAGTTTGCCAGAGCTGTGCTACCCCAAGGTACTACAACCATTGTTGCTGACCCTCATGAGATTGCCAATGTGGCAGGAGTTGCCGGTGTCAAATTTATGCTTGAGGCCAGCGAGGAAGTCGGGCTCGAGGCCTTCTTCATGGCCCCTTCTTGCGTGCCGGCCACCCCCATGGAAACAGCCGGGGCCAGATTGACTGCCGATGACCTTAAAGTCCTAGCCCAAAACCCCAGGATCCTGGGATTAGCTGAGGTAATGAACTTTCCCGGGGCGGTTTACGGTGACCCTGCAATTCTGGACAAATTTGAAGCTTATCGAGACAGGATAATTGATGGCCACGCTCCTTTACTCAGTGGTGCTCAAATGGATGCCTATCTGTGTTGCGGAATCCGTTCTGATCACGAGTGCACCCTTCTAGAAGAAGCCAGGGAAAAACTTGCTAAGGGTATGCACATCATGATCCGGGAAGGTAGTCACTCTCGCGATCTGCAGGCACTGGCGCCTTTGGTGACAAGCCAAACTGCTCACAGGTGCATGTTGGTCAGTGACGATTGCCATCCGGAAACCCTGCTTGAGCAAGGTCACATTAATCGAATCTTAAAAGAAGCCATGGATCTGGGAATAGATCCGATGACCGCTGTCAAACTAGTAACTCACAATCCGGCACGTTACTTTGGCCTGCGCTTCTTGGGTGCTATTGCCCCAGGATATCAGGCTGATATTGTAGTCCTCCATTCTCTGAAGCCATTGCAGATCTCACGGGTGTACAAGAAAGGCAAGCTAGTCGCTGAGGAAGGCAGATGCCTGCTGCCTAGAACGCCCAAAGCAGTAAGGGCTAAGCTGATTTCCATGAACCTCGAAGAGGTGAAAAAGGAGGACCTACGTATCCAGATTCAAGGAAAAAAGTTGCGGGCAATACGTGCTGCTCAGAACACGTTGATAACATACGAGGAGATCGTTGAGGCGACTGACCATAAAGGTTGGGCTGTGAGTGATCCAGAGCGTGATCTTCTGAAGTTGGCGGTGATTGAAAGACACCACGGCAGCGGTCGCAAAGGCTTGGGATTCGTTAATGGATTCGGTCTCAAAGAGGGAGCACTCGGTTCCACGGTGGCTCATGATTCCCATAATCTAATGGTGCTTGGGACCAGCGATTCAGACATGGTAATTGCGGCCAACAGGTTAAGGGAATTGGGCGGAGGTCTAGTAGCAGTCAGCAACGGTAGGGTTAGAGCAGAGCTGCCCCTGCCAGTTGCTGGCCTTATGTCAAATGGTTCAGTGGAAGAGGTAGTGGTGCAAAACAGACAGGTCAACCAGGCGGCCTTTTCACTGGGTTGTCCTCTCGAGCACCCCTTCATGGTCTTGTCGTTTCTGGCCTTGCCGGTTATCCCTAAATTGAAGTTGACTGACTACGGATTGGTGGACGTGGAGAGCTTCACCCAGGTGGATTTATTTGTCGAATAAGCAGCTGGGCCGGAAATTTATGAATCGACTGCTTCGACAGTATCAGAATCTCGGATTTCAGATTTCAGGAATATTGAGATCTCTATATGATATTCTGGCCTGACCAAAGCGCGTTTGGCAATAGTTGGGCAAGGTAAAAAAAGGGACTCAAGCTCCTTGACAAGCATAGTTGTAGGTGTTAGAGAAAACAGTCTATTTAACGAGGCGCCCGTAGCTCAGCCTGGATAGAGCGCCGGACTACGAATCCGTAGGTCGCAAGTTCGAATCTTGCCGGGCGCACCAGTTATATCAAGCACTTAGATAGATTGATCTGAGTGCTTTTTCTTTTTTGTTAACATATTGGTAACTCAAGAGTTACTGCTTAGACAAATTGATGTGGATTCCAGTCGGCGCGAATTAGCCTTTTCTCTTATTCAGTCCGGGCTAAGATTCCGACTGACAGTCCCTAGGTAGGTAGTTGTGAAGATCTTGGGGAAAGCTAGGTCGAAATGAGGCTACCCCTCCGAACGGGGGGTCATGCGTAGCGAAAACCCACTCACGAAATGCGCCTGAATTTTTCCAAATGGTCAAATTTGAGGAATTATCAGCACCGCAGTGTTCTTCGATCAAGAAATGAGAAGTCATTCAATCCTTAAGCAGTAGCAATGGTATCCAAGGCATTGCCTTTGGTGGCTCCTCAGGCGTATCCTCGGGCATCATCACTATGTTGAGCGCTATTGCATCTCCCTCCGGGATCCGCACACCGGAGATTGAAGTCTCATGGTGGCCACTGTGAGTGCAGGACACAGTTGCAGTTCCTGCAGGCACGATCATTAGGAAAGTGCCGCCATCGAAGGACACAGTTGAGCTATTGCCCAAATCTACACTCAGGACTGCACCGTCGATGGGTGTGAAGTCCATACCATCGTAAACCGTTCCGCCAATGAACCCTGGAAGCACATTGGTGTTGTTGGTGGTAAAAGACCAAACCTGGTCGCTGCTTCTTCTGGCCCCGTAAGGGTCAACGGCTCTTACCTTCCAGTAAAAGGTTGTAAGATCCTCCAAGCCCACCGCTTTGTCAATTATGGCCACCGGAATAGGTATCTCTTCTCTCTTGTAAGCTATATTATTAAAGTTACTATCTTTTGCGATGATCAATGTGTAAGTTGTCTCGTCGCCATCCGGATCTAACGAGTCCTCCCAGTCCAATATCATCACCGTCTTCTCTACGGCACCATCGAGAGGTGAGATAAGTCCAAAAGATAACGGCCGCCTGTTACCCACCTGGGCCTTGTAGACCACCGAGCGCTTCATGGGGGCGATCTCCTGGGTCTCTACATCACGGACATAGTAAAAGATTTCGTACATACCGCTTTCATTAAACTTGTTATATGTTTTCTCCCAGCGAGAGGTGCTTGGGTTGAAGGACATAAGTACCCTGTC
>CAJIBP010000509.1_pt1 | contig 10118 bp, 10 predicted proteins | sample 9199361 | NCBI WGS metagenome assembly CAJIBP01 (sample SAMEA7708308, study PRJEB35096) | sediment metagenome | biome: marine neritic benthic zone biome [ENVO:01000025]; feature: sediment [ENVO:00002007]; material: shallow marine sediment [ENVO:03000034] sea grass bed [ENVO_01000059] ...
CAGACAGCAGGCAGCTAGGAATTGGCAGTGTCCATGTTTCAAAAAACTCCATGCCCCATGCTCTATGCTCCATGCCCTAAGCCTTGCGCCATGCAAATTACCGTTCGAATCGCCAACACGGACCTTCTTCTGTATCTTCTACTATTATGCCCGCCAACAGGAGGCTGTCTCGGACCGCATCCGCCTCCTGCCACTGTTTCTTCTGTCTGAATCTTTCCCGCAACTCGAGCAGATGATCTACAAGAGGCGCAAGGCAATCATCCTCGTCTCTCGGGGTGGACTCCAATTGCATACCAAAGAGAACAATCAAATCTCTGAGAACCTCTCGGCCTTGGGAGATAAACTCCTCATTCTCTAGATCCTGCTTAGCTTGCCATATGATCCTATCCAACTCGAGAAGGGCGTTGGTGCTTTCTTTGGGGTCGTGTTTCTCGAGAGCCCCACGAAAAGTGACTTGAACCGCATGGATTCTATCCCAAAAAGGCTCTTCCTCTGCAGCGGGAGTCGGCTCGGACTCCATTGTCTGTCCTATCATGGACGGTTGCCATTTCTTCCCTACATCCCCGCCACGAAGAAGATCCAGAGAAAAGCGATCTCCTCTCTGGAAGGTGAGATCAGCCCCATGCTGACGTAGAATCACAGTACCGAGTCCCTTTATAACAGCCTCCTGTTTTTCCAGGTCAATAAGACAAGCTGTATGTTCGTCCAAACCAAAAATGATCGTATCTTCTGGTAAGAGGTACTCAAGCTGCCTGAAGCGGGATTCACCCATGAAACAGAAGCGAGTATCATGAGTACCGCCTTCTGCATTGTTCCAATGTGGAATTACCACCAGATTGAAACCAAAATTCGCCAGTATGTTTATTCCTTCCACCCAATGCAGCTCTTGGCCCACCTTATAAATCTCATAAACTGGGAGGGTGAAACTTCCTACGGTCAGGGCGGCGGCACTGGCGGCTACCAGGCAGCCACCTTCCTCTACCCGCTTTGTGAGGATTTCAGGAATTGGTGTGTCCTGCCATTGGCGAATAGCATACGTGGGGCTTCCTGGACCAATCAAAATGAAGTTGGCTTCTCTCAAACTGTGAAATGAGCGCTCGACCTCCAGCGCGGTACTCTCAATCTTCGAGCGGTAGGAGGCTATAGACATGGGCCGCTGAATATGCTTGTGAAAGTATGCTACTGCCCGTTGGGATAACTGATCAACGTTGAGTTGAAATCCGGCCGGCGTATCCAGAAATACAGCCTGCGGTGGATCACTTAATCCAGCCAGAAGTTCCTTGTGGACTTCCACCATTGTGGCGGTCAATTCGCCTGATCCCATAAGGGCGATTATTCCCTTCCCTGCTGACATGCTCATTCCTCTTTAACTCAGCCAGGACTGCGATTGCTGACCAGGAGTTTTAGCCCGGACATTTCATGAATAACCTGCTGCGACCGCGGATATGGCCGTCCTTCCGGGCGTCCTCGGGTGTTGCACCTTGCGACGTACCGTTCAGGCACGCCTCAGGTCCAACACCTTGTGGTTGCCCGGTGGCACGCCCATCTTCACGGTCTCGCGAATGCAATTCATGAAATGTCCGGGTTAGCGCTACTGCCCCAGTTACATTGAAATCATGATCCAACGGTAAAGAAATAAGATAAGGCACATCTGTCAATTAGTAAAGGCTGTGAATTTTTACCCTGAATCTCGTCTCTTGTTGGCACACTGCTTGCTTCTTTTATTCCACTGAATTTATCAAGTTCATCCGATTCTTTCTTGCAGGTGTTATTAATGACTTACATTTGTATCAAATGCAGAAGAATCTGGGTCAATGGAGCTCATACCAGCGAGTACTCCGGTGGATTATGTGAAGGATGTACCAGAATCTACGTTAGGGAGCGACAAAAGAGAAGTGGATTTCATGATTGCTTCAAGAGGGCCATTGAACTCTGTTCCAAAGCCGAGTGTAGTTACTGGCTTATATGCAACAAAGAACTGATGGGATGACGTCTGCTTACCTCCCGCCGATTTTGACACCACTTTTCACTCCTTTTCCAGGTAGAATAGGGTTTACCCGGATAAGTCATGAATCCGCCGACGGCGGACGGTGCATATTCCCGTCCTTCCTGGCGTCCTCGGGCCTCTGAGAGCCATATGTTATTCGTTATTCGTCATTGGGTAGAACAGAAACTACAATTATGTATTTCTGTTAATACCAATAACCTGTAACAGATAACGGATAACTCCCGAGTCAGCCAGAGCTCAATCAGGGTGGGAGTACGCCTCGGATAGTGCGGTTGCCAGGTGACAAGGCCATCTGCACGGTCTCGCGAAACAGATCCGTGAATTCTCCGGGTTGAGACTCAGGAGATGGTTCGCCCTTTTCGGGCGAAGCAAAGGAGTGGATTACTCCTGGTGGGAGAGCAAGAATGAGTAGTATATGTTCTGGGTTGAGTCAAAATGAAGGACTTATTCTGGTAATTGACCAGGGTACTTCCGGCACCCGGGTCCTGGCCTTGGATAAACACGGAACCTCTAGGGCCTCCGCGTATCGCTCTATTTCTCTACACAGATATGGCGCATCTTTGGTCGAGCAGGATGCTGAAGAAATAATATCATCTATGCATGACCTGCTGCGGTCGGTTTTGGCGGACGCCGACGTCCAGCGGTTTGGTGTGGTCTGCGCCGGGTTGGCAACACAACGCTCCAGCGTGGCTGCATGGGACAGGCGCACTGGGAAACCGTTAGCGCCTGTGCTTAGTTGGCAGGACGTTCGAGCTCGACAGTGGCTGGAAGGCTTCAAGCCACATGCAGAGGAGATCAGACATCGTACTGGGCTGGTGCTGTCACCGCACTATGGTGCGAGCAAACTGCGCTGGTATCTCGATCACGTGCCTGAGGTGCGTCGGGCGCGGTCATCCGGCTACCTGGCATTTGGGCCCCTTACCAGTTTTATTCTGTTTCACCTGCTGCAAGGTCAGCCTTTGCTCGTAGATCACGCCAATGCTTCACGCACCCAACTAATGAATATTGCTGAACTTAACTGGGACCCGTGGTTACTTGATCTCTTTGGGGTATCTCCCGATTCGCTTCCCAACTGCCGACCAATTTGCCAAAGGTATGGTCTTTTAAGGGCAGCAGAAATACCCGTGACAGCCGTAAATGGAGACCAGAATGCAGCGATCTTTAATTTGGGACGACTGCGCCCAGACACGGCCATTGTCAATATTGGCACCGGCGCATTCATCCTCATCTCCACTGGTGCCAAAATGATGCGCCACTCTGTCCTGCTAACTAGTCTCTCCAGCAGCAGCGAGTCCCGGAACGATTATACTATCGAGGGGACGGTTAACGGTGCAGGTGCGGCTCTCGCATGGGCCTCAAGCCAGTGGAATATTCCAAATATCACCAGTCATCTTGCCACCTGGCTGTCTCGCAAGTGTGATCCACCCGTGTTCATCAATACCATCGGTGGTCTGGGATCGCCGTGGTGGAAACCAGACCAATCCCCCACCCTGCTGGGCGACGGCGAACCATGGCAAAAGGCCGTCGCTGTCTCAGAAAGCATAGTATTTATGTTACACGCCAATGTAGAAGTTTTACTCGAATCCGGCCTGGTTGTGAATAGACTGCAGGTCAGCGGCGGGCTGGCCCAGCTCAACGGTTTATGCCAACGCTTAGCCGACCTCACATTGCGACCCGTATATCGTCCTGCGGAAACCGAAGCAACCGCCCGTGGCATTGGCTGGCTCGCCGCAGGAAGCCCCTCCCGCTGGGTAAAACCAGGCCGCGGCCGGGTGTTCAGACCCCAGGAGAATCATGGGCTGTTGGAGCGCTACGAGAAGTTTCGCCAGGTTCTGGGTTGATTGATACGAGCCGTTCGGCCGCAGAAGCAGTAAATCCGGTCTCCTGAGGATCTATCTGTCCCCATAAGGGAAAGGCACAAGGTCCAAGGTACAGGGCACCGTTGGGTCATTTACCTTCGGCGTCATTGTAGAAAGAAAAGGGTACAAGGCTCATGGCTTAAGGCTCAAGGCAAGAAAGAACTATCATTCAACACTGTTCCTTGTGCCTTGCGCCTTTTGCCTTATGCCGCAAGCATTGCGTCGACATAATGACCTAATGACAGCGAAGCGTATTGACGGCGAAGCCTAATGACCTAGAGCTTATAGCCTTGCGCATAAACCTCTTGGCCTGACAAGGCCAATGAAACCTGGCCCGGGGGGTGAGGACTAGGCCTCCGACCTTCAGCCATCAGCCGCACCAACAGGTAACGTCAAGAGAGCCCGGGGCACAATTAGCACGTCCAAATCATTCCGACCGATCTCCGCGACCGCGATCTGAAAGGCTTCAGCCATGTCCGCGGCTGGGATCATATGCAGCTGCCGCACCACCTCAGGGGTCTCGGTTCCGACAATGATGACATGTGCTTTTTCAAGAACTTTGGCCATAACAAAGGCCCGTTGGGCCCCAGGTGGATAACCGGTACGCCGAAGCTCAGCCAGCAAAGAATCCATATCTATAGTATTTTGCATTGTAGCCAAGAAACGGTGTTCACCCAGACCTTGGCCCGCTCCTTCCGGGGTCGGAGCCGGAACAATAAAAACGCCCCTGTCCTTGATTACAGGATAGGGTGCAAAAAAGAGCTGGCTGGCAGCCCGGCTGGCCTGATAGATATTCATGTCCTTGGGGTAGCCAACTCCGGCAACGACCACATGGAACTGCTGTTGGATTGGGACCTCATAGAGCTGTCCCGCAGCCTTGACCAGTTCCTCGAAGGTCGCTTCAGGCTCGCCAGCAAGAATTGCCACCGGTCGTTTATGGTCGTCCTGAACCACATTAAAGATAAAACTCAAGCCGGCCCGTCTGGCCGCTTCTGTGATCGCTTGGTGAAAGAGATTGCCCTCTATTTTTCCCAGCCGAATTCCAGGGTGATCAACCATCCGGGGACCATGTGTATGAGCAATCATTTCCTCCCCGGCCGCACCGATTGCTAAAGTCTTTCGCCCCCCTGAATAGCCGGCGTACTGGTGGGGCTCCACTATGCCGGTGGCAATCAGCATATCCGCTTCATAGGCAACTCTATTCACTGAAAGGGGAATTCCATCGTCAGTGATCCCCAGTTCCTTTAGTCCCGCCTGGTTTAGTGGATCATGGTCCACGACCTTGTAGCGATCAACAACAGCCTGACCAAGCTTGACGATCTTCTCTTCCCTGGTACTCGGCCTGTGCAGGCCAGTACCGCATAGCAGGGTGACGTCCTCATCGCGCACCCCAGCAGTTTGCAACTCGGACAGGAGTGCGGGTACCAGGAGATGATCCGGGCTGCTTCGAGTGATGTCGGTAAAGACAATACAGACGGTATCGCCCTGTTTGGCCATGTCACGCAAGGGCCGCGAGTTGATGGGATCGGCTAAGGCCGCTGCAATAGCCGCCTGCACATCGGGCAGCGGCGTCGCTGGCCGGGTGGTCAGGTAGGTGCCACGCATGGACGCTGGCAACTCAAATTCTAGGTATTTCTTGCTGAACGGGATGCGGTACATGTGTTTTCACCTTTTAAGACAGTTTGGTTTCTTACTACAACAATTAAAGAATCCGCGTCCAAAAGACTTATTTGCCCCCAACGCAGGGTACAGGGTGCAGGGTACAAGGTTCAGGGTATTACTTGTTCTATGTCGAGCATTTCTCCCTGTACCTTGCACCTTAGACCTTATACCTCCTGAGAAGTGCCTAGTGATCCGCTGCCCGCTGCCGCCTGCCAGCTGCCAGCTGTATTTCCCTATGCCCCATGCCCTCTGCTCCATGCGCTAGGCGGACTGACCTGACACAGCGGACCAGGTTTGTAATGCCGAAACCAGCTTCCAACAACATCGTATTATGGACGATTATCCTAATTATTTCTATATGGCTCCTTGTTCGTGCTATCATTAGAAATTAACGTAAATTTGCAATCGAGTTTATGCGGTATGCAAAAACACCCCCTGGCAATAGCTTTTTTGGCTGCGCTGTTGTTCGGCGCAGCAACCCCAGCAAGCAAAGCACTCTTGCAGTCGCTCTCAACCTTCCAGCTTGCAGGGCTACTCTACCTCGGCGCTGCTGTCGGAGTCATGCCACTTATGGTCCGCGAGCGAAAGCTTGCATGGCCTTGGAGTCTCGATAACAAAACCGCACTGCTACTGGGTGGTGCTATTGTTTTGGGTGGTATCGCCGGGCCGCTGTTTTTGCTCTTCGGGTTGCGGCTGGCTTCATCCGCCTCAGTTTCTCTCTGGCTCAACTTGGAACTCATTGCCACTGTTATTCTCGGCTATGTCATGTTTCGCGATGAGTTGAACCTCTACGGCTGGGTTGCTGCAGTAGGTACAGTGGCTGCAGCAGTGCTTCTATCCATATCCGAGGGTCATGCGGGAGTGCAAGCCGGCTTATTGATTGCCTTAGCCTGCTTTTGCTGGGGTCTGGATAATCACTTCACTGCCCTGATTACCGGCCTTACCCCTGCACAGACTACGTTCTGGAAGGGTTTGGTAGCCGGGGTTGTGAACCTTGGTATTGGGATACAGCTGAGCGGCTACACCGCATCAGTCTCGCTGACAGCAACGGCGATCTTCGTAGGGGTTTTCGCCTACGGGATAAGTCTTGTCCTGTATATAACTTCGGCACAAAAACTTGGCGCAACCAGGAGCCAGATTATCTTTTCCAGTTCGCCATTCTTTGGAGTTATTTTAGCCGTTGCTTTTCTTCGGGAGCCAATTTCTCTGGCTCAGTTGGCTGCCACGCTGCTCATAGTTATATCGCTAGGCTTCCTCTTCTTTGAACGGCATTTGCATATGCACCATCATGAAGCTGCCGCTCACGAGCACTGGCATCGCCACGACGATGGCCATCACGAGCATGTGTTCCCAGGAATGCCTCGAGCTGTATACCACAGCCACTGGCACGAACACAAAGCCGCGACACACTCACACCCCCACTGGCCGGACCCTTACCATAGGCACAAACACAAAGAAGAGTGAGGGCGAACTCCCAACTGTGACTTGCTACTAGATAGTGTCATCTTTGATAAAAATAAAGCTCCCACGATTATGGTTAGTAATCTTCCTTTTATTCGTTGTGAGTTGCTCGCGAAGCAGCCCAGACAGGCACACTGCTGGTCAATATGAGAAGAGTGCGATCTCAGGGCAGCACATAACCGCGTTTAGGCACGTCAATCTAGTTCCCATGACGGTTGAAAAGGTATTTGCAGACCAAACTTTGTTGGTCGAGGGAACAAGAATCATTGCATTCGGTCCTGCAAACGAAGTTTCGATACCTGAAGATGCAAAGGTTATCGAAGGAGCTGGAGCGTTCCTGATGCCCGGCCTTGCCGACATGCATATGCATACGAGAGAGGATTGGCTGAGCGGCGTTTGGCCGGTTTCCCCGTTGAAGTTGTACCTTGCCAATGGAGTAACAACTATCAGGGACTTTGGTCCAAGCGGAATGTCTCTAACTTACACTCTTCGCTGGCGAGATCAGATCAAAGCAGGGGATCTTGTCGGCCCCACTCTCTATACTTCTGGTCTGCGGCCAGGGCATCCAAGCGCCGGTCCGTTTCAAAATCCCAAAAGAATCGTCCAAGAGAACAAGGCGCAGGGTTTCGACTTTCTAAAATTGTATTCGTTTTTATCGAAAGAAGAGTTTCACGAGGCAATGACTACAGCAAAGCAATTAGATATGTACACCGCCGGCCATATCCCATTTTCAGTTGGACTCGATGGTGTTCTGGCAGAGGGTATGGACGAAATCGCCCATATAGAGGAGCTAGATTTTGAGTTTCTGGATTTCGATAGAAACAAGAATCTGCAACCTCAAGATTGGTTTCCTTATCTAATCGAAGCTGCTGCCATGCAGTACCGGGCGTCCCTTGGTCTTAGTATTAAGGAGCTTAAAGCGAGATACGGTGAGACCATTTCAGTAACTGTCAATAAGTTGAAATCCGCAAACGTCCCAATTTGTACTACCCTGGCCGTTGGTGACATCATTGTACAAAAATTATCTGAGACAGAGGCATTCCTCAGACGCCCGGAAAACAAGTATTTACCCAGGTGGTATATGGATGTGTTCCGCCAGGGGAAGGAAAAACACCAAATACAATTCAGAGGACACGAGGATTTACCGTCCTTTAAGTATGCTATGGAAAGACTGCTGTTAATCGCTTTAAAACAAGCTGGCATACCTCTGCTACTGGCAACGGACGCCGGGAGCGGCAGGATGGGCATTGTGCCTGGTTTTTCGATCCACGATGAGCTGCGAATCCTGATAGAAAATGGTTTTACGCCTTATGAGGCCATCGCCACCGGCACAACAAATGCCGCAACAATAGTTGCAGCTATGACCGGGGAGGATGGTTTTGGAGCCATCGAGGTGGGTAAGAGGGCAGATTTGCTTTTGGTGAGTGGGAATCCCTTGGAAGATGTAGCCCATATCCAGGGTATTCTGGGCGTTATGTCAGCCGGCAGATGGTATGGAAAGACAGAGTTGAAAAGAATGATTGCTATATCAGCGCAGTGATCTAGGGTCAAAATTTAAAGTCCGCCCCTCCTGTCATTTTTCAAATAACAATGCGGAGCTTTTGTGGCTCCGTTTTTTATTGCTGTTGGCTGGTCTGAAAATTGCTACTCATCATGTGCGACAATCACTCAGATAGGAACAGTGATGAAATTCTTTTGTCCACAATGCAAGGCAGTCTATTCAGCAGAGACGATGGAAATCCCTATGCTTGGCATTCCTTTTCGATGCAAAGACTGCAATTACCGCATGTTCCTTCCCAGAGTGCCAGTGGTAGATGCTCGATTATGCGAAAAGTGCGGTCACATACAGAAGAAGCAAACGCAAGCTGAAGGACGTACTTCTCCGATTGGATGTCCAAAATGCGGTGCTCCATATCCATAATCAAATGCAGCCAACAGAAGTTTTATGAAATGATTTGCCCTAATAGATCATCTCTGAGAGGGTTTTTTCATGGAGCAATCACTTGATGATGCTGTTAGTTTATTATTTCCTAAACTGAGCGATTCTTATACAGAAGGAACTGCAACGCTCGATTCTCAACGGGCGGGGATAAACCCCGCCCCTACCGATCAGGTCGGGGAGTTTAAGTAGGGGCGGGCTTTACGCCCGCCCGGCTCGGCCATCAATGGTTTCAAGTCGCTCAATTTAGGTATTTAGAAGATAAGCAGACTCCCCACTAGCATGGATAATTTATGAATCTTACGGGAATGAAGATTCTAATTGTTGATGATATCCAAGAAAATATTGATAATTTAATTATAACACTTGAGTCTGAAGGATATGACATAGCTACTGCTACAAGTGGTGAAAAAGCACTGCAGCTCGCTAATGATTTCCTTCCCGATCTTGTCTTGCTGGATATCGAAATGATTGGTATTGACGGTTTTGAGACATGTCGCAGATTGAAGAAAAATGAATCTACAAACGATATCCCCGTAATCTTTGTTACGGCTCTTGTAGATTCCAAAGATGTTGATCAGGGCTTCTTATGCGGTGGCGTGGATTATATCTACAAACCATTTCGTCATGAAGAGGTCTGTGCCCGCGTCCGTACGCATTTGCACCTTCGAGCGTTGATGAAACGACAGCAAAGCCTGATTATTGAGCTTCAAGACGCTCTCGAAAAAGTGAAAACTCTGAGCGGCTTACTACCTATCTGCGCTTGGTGTAAGAAGATACGAGATGATACCGGATATTGGAATCAAATTGAAATTTATATTCGAGATCACTCTGATGCAGACTTCACTCACAGCATTTGCCCAGAGTGCAGAAGCCAGGTTGTCGCCAAGTCATGAAGAATCCAGGCGCGGAGGACCCAGCCTTGGTCTGCGTCCATAGAGACTTCAAAGGCCTTTTCTTTTTCCATTAGTCGTGGAGTCCAGCAATTTCAGATTTTAGAATGCAGATTGCAGATTTCTCTGAGGAACTGCATGCAGATACTGTCAAATAAATCCAAAATCCACAATCTGAAATCTCAAATCCTTTCAACTCTGACCTTTCTTTGAGGACCAGCCTTTCGATGTTCAATAAAGTATATCTACTCCTTATTTGTGCGTCAGCATGTAACCTTTCCGGGCCATATGACGCG
>CAJIBP010000214.1_pt1 | contig 10036 bp, 6 predicted proteins | sample 9199361 | NCBI WGS metagenome assembly CAJIBP01 (sample SAMEA7708308, study PRJEB35096) | sediment metagenome | biome: marine neritic benthic zone biome [ENVO:01000025]; feature: sediment [ENVO:00002007]; material: shallow marine sediment [ENVO:03000034] sea grass bed [ENVO_01000059] ...
GACGTCGCGTCTCCGCGTCAATACCACATAGTCTTTTCTCGCCTTTCGAGAATCATGCCTCCAAGGTTGCTTTTCCATCCTAGAGTTGTTTGGTGAGCGCCTCCTGCAAATCTTCCCCGGCCAACTCCTTGAGCCGGGCGTGGGCTGCAGCCAATCGGGCGACTGGGACCCGCAGGGGCGAGCAGGATACATAACTCATTCCAACTTGGTGGCAAAATTCTATGGAGCGGGGATTGCCGCCATGCTCTCCACAAATGCCAATTTCAATATCCGGACGAGTTTTACGGGCCCACTCGATAGTGATGTCTATGAGAAGTCCCACCCCCTTCACATCCAGAATCTCGAAGGGGTTATCCTGAAGGATCTGGCGCTCATTATAAAGCGGCAGAAATTTGTTCTCCGCATCTTCACGGGAAAAAGAGAACGTACCCTGACTCAGATCATTGGTACCGAAGGAGAAGAACTCAGCCACCTCGGCCAACCGACCGGCGCGCATACAGGCGCGCACCACTTCGATCATAGTGCCGAAGAAATAATTCACCTTGACCTTATAGTGCTTTTCCACCTGCTTGTGGATTTTGAGCGTCCGTTCATGTACCCAGCGGAGCTCCTGGGCTGTGCAGACCTGGGGAATCATAATCTTCGGCTTTGCATCTGTCCCATCCTGTAAGCATTCTGCTGTAGCCTCAAGGATAGCCTGGATCTGCATGTCATAGATCTCAGGGCTTGATATACCCAACCGGACACCACGATGACCAAGCATGGGATTAACCTCGGTGAGGCTGCGCACCTTGCGCAGGGTTTCCTCTTTTCGTCCCAGCAGATCCTCGTCCACGCGGTCTCTCCGGATCTCAGCAAGGTCCTGGATGACAGTATCCATAGCTGGTACGTACTCTAGCAGCTTGGGATCAAGCATTTTCATGGTTTCCGGGAGCTCCTGGACACTGCTCATAAACATGCTGAATTCCCGCAGTCTCTTGATGTCCACCATTAGTTCCTCAATGGTGGGGAGGAACTCATGGAGAGGGGGGTCCAGTAGTCGGATGATTACCGGGAGACCTTCCATTGCCTTGAAAATCTCCTTGAAATCCTCCTTCTGCATGGGAACCAACCGGTTGATGGCGGCCTGGCGTTCCTTGTCGTTGTCCGCCAGGATCATCTCCTGAAAGATGGGAAGCCTATCAGGGTCGTTGAACATGCGTTCAGTTCGACACAGACCAATGCCTTCCGCCCCTAACTGCCGAGATCTGAGGGCGGCATCTGGCGTGTCGGCATTGGCCCACACACCCAGAGTGCGGACCTCATCAGCCATCTCTAGAATGGCGAGCATATCCTCGGTCATTTCCGGCTCGATGGTGGAAATCTTGCCCTCATAGACACAACCGGTGCCGCCGTCGATAGTGATCACTTCCCCTTCACCGAATTGCATTCCCCCCATGGAGACTTTCTTCTTGCCATAATCAATATGGATATTCTCGGCGCCCGAAACACAGGGTGTACCCATACCCCTGGCAACCACTGCGGCATGAGAAGTCTTGCCGCCCCGAGAGGTAAGAATTCCCCGGGCGGCAAACATTCCATGAATATCGTCGGGCCTGGTCTCTTCCCGCACCAAAATTACTTGTTTGCCCTCTTCTGCCATGGACACCGCATCATCAGCGGTGAAAGCGATCTCACCTACGGCAGCGCCAGGCGAGGCAGCGATACCTTCAGCCAAGGGTTCGGCAACAGCTTTCGGATCCAAACGGGGGTGAAGCAGTTGTTCCAAGGCATCAGGCGCAATCCTCATGACCGCTTCCTGCTCACTGATCAGGCCCTCGTTCACCATGTCATTGGAGGTCTTAACCAGGGCCTGAGCATTCATCTTACCGTTGCGGGTTTGCAGGCAATAGAGTTCTTTCTTTTCGATAGTGAACTCGAAGTCCTGAATCTCACGATAATGGTTTTCCAGGGTCTGACGTAGTTTTAGCAATTCACGGTAGGCCTTGGGCATATCTTTGCGCAATTCCTTGAATTGCTTTGGTGTTCGAATGCCAGCAACCACATCTTCTCCCTGAGCATTGATAAGATACTCGCCATAGAGGCGGTTGGCTCCCGTGCCGGGATCTCTGGTAAAGCCCACGCCAGTAGCGGAGTCGTCACCCATGTTGCCAAAGACCATGGTACAGATGTTAACTGCGGTTCCGTAAGCCATATCTTTGGTGATGTTGAACTGGCGCCGGTAGTCTATAGCGCGCTTAACATTCCAGGAGCGAAAAACAGCTTCCACTGCCATTTTAAGCTGGGTCATGGGGTCTTCCGGGAAAGCTTTCTTGGCTTTAAGTTTAACAACCTTGTGGTATTCGTCGCAGATCTTCTTCCATGAAGCGGCAGTTAGATCCGTGTCGAACCGGGCCTTGTGCTTTTCTTTCTCATCTTCCATTATCCGGTCAAAAAATAAGTCATCCACACCCATGGCAATCTTGCCGAAAAGAGAGAGGAGGCGGCGACAGGCGTCGTACACAAATCGCTTGTCCTTGGTGAGTTTGATCATGCCGGCAACGGTTTCATCGTTGAGCCCCAGGTTCAAAATGGTGTCCATCATGCCGGGCATAGAGAGAGCTCCGCCGGAGCGCACCGAAACCAGAAGCGGGTTCTTCGGGTTGCCAAAACCTTTGCCGGTCTTTTTTTCGAGTTCTTTCATGTGGGAGGTAATCTGGGCCATCAGTCCTTTGGGCATTTTGTTGCCAGATTCAAGATATTCGATGCAGGCCTCGGTGCTGATAACAAACCCTGGAGGCACTCGAAGACCGATCTGGGTCATCTCACAAAGGTTGGCACCTTTGCCCCCCAGGAGCTTCTTGTTCTTGCCGTCACCTTTCTCAAAGGAATACACGTAAGTTTTCTCAGCCATTGTCGCGCTCCTCTTGCGGTTGTCTCATCGCCTCTGTCAACGTGGTTGCACTAGCTGCAATCACTGGGCAGTATTGCCTGCTTCGGGTCCTGTAAAAACTGCTCATCAAGACATTTTAAGATTTACTAATATGCCAGAGATCCTATAAGAGTCAACAATAACCTTCGTTTCGGCCTATAAAGGAAAATAACATTTTATTCGTCAAGTTACTCTCAATTTCGTATTATAGTGCGGGGCAGAAAAGATCTATGAACGGAATTGGCCACGCGGAATCATAAAAGGTAAGCAAATGCCATACCATCTGGCTGGGCAGAAACCGGAAGAATCCCGCAAAATGGAGTTGTGGATATGACACGCTTGAGGAGATCAGTACTCTCTGTACCTGGAAGCAGCGACAAGATGATCAAAAAAGCTATGGGGTCCCCAGCGGATGAGATCATGCTGGATTTGGAGGATGGTGTCGCTCTAGAGGCGAAGGAGGCAGCACGGTTGGCTATCATTCAAGCCCTTCGAGGTTGTGACTGGGGAGACCGGGTTCGGGCCTACAGAATCAACGGTTTGGACACACCCTTCTCCTATCGGGACATTATTGATGTTGTAGAGCAAGCGGGGGAGAGTATTGACGTCATTGTGATACCCAAGGTAGAGAAAGCTGCAGATGTGCAGTTTGTTGATATGCTTTTGAGTCAGATTGAATTAAGGTTGGGGCTAGACAAATCAATCAGCCTTGAAGCGTCAATTGAAAGTGCACTGGGAATGTTGAACGTAAAGGAGATCGCATTTGCCAGTCCTCGATTGGAAACTCTGGTCTTCGGCATAGCTGACTACGGGGCTTCACTCAGCATGCCCAGCAAGGGCATCAGTGGCCATGGAGATAGCGAAGAGAATTATCCCGCAGATCGCTGGCACTTTCCCATGAGTCGAATGGCAATGGCGGCAAAGGCTGCCGGCTTAGCGGCTATTGATGCGCCGTATGGAGATTTCAAGGATCAGGCGGGGCTGGAAAGGTCCTGTGAGGTCGCCGCTTCTTTGGGCTATGACGGCAAATGGGCAATTCATCCAGCCCAGTTAGAAACTGTAAATAAAGTGTTTAGCCCAAGTGCTGAAGATATTCTCAGGGCCCAACGCATATTGCGAGCATATGAGGAAGCCAAGGACCGTGGAGTCGGAGCCACCGCTGTGGACGGCAAGATGGTAGACGGCGCCTCTATTCGGTTGGCGCGGATAACTTACGAGCATGCCAGAAGGTTGGGGTTCACGACAGACGAAAGCTCTGATTTCGAATGAGCTGCCTGTCGCAAGTGTCTGTGGGATGAAGAAAGAGGTGCTGTGGCAGAAAATGCAGATTTACACTTGATATTAAGTACATATATGTTACAAAAGAGGCGGTAATTACCACGGAAGCGAATCGAAAATAAACGACAAGGACCAAATGAAAGTTCGGATAATAGGATGATACGCAGCAGAATAGCGGCAATAATGCCGTCATCGGCAAGGAAAGGGCCACACATATTTTCTATCCCCCGATTATTCATCTACGTTTTTATCGGTACGATACTCCTCTCTTGGGTGATGGTCGGGTTCGGGGGATATTGGAGCATCAACCTCTACATGGCTTATCTCCGGTTAAAGGAGGAAAACACTCGCCTAATCCAGAAAGAGGCAGAATTGGACTCACTGCGGGTTACAATGATGCGCATTCAGAGAAGTGAGGAGATCGTCCGCGATGCTTTTGAAGAGGAGAAAACGCGCATTATGGAAGACGGCCTGGGACAAGGAGGTATGCCTGTGGCCACCCCCTCCTTCGCGGTGCCCGAAGATTACTCAGTCAGCAGAAGCATAGCACCACCTGTCCAATCCGAGTACCCATCGATGCTGGAGCAGGCCAGAGCACTTCAAGCTAGTCTGGAAGGCCTGGTGAAGATCATTCACGAGCGACGACAACTCTTGAATAGTACCCCGACCATCTTGCCGGTTGAGGAACAAGACTACCGCATCACTTCAGGATTCGGCTGGAGGCGCAGTCCGTTCACAGGGTCGAAAGAGTTTCACCACGGACTAGACATCAGTGCACCCATGGGAACACCCATTGTTGCCCCAGGCGAAGGTAGAGTATACCAAGTGGGGCATGACAGCCAACGAGGTAAATACCTGCAAATAGCTCACGGTAAGCGGTGTATCACCATCTATGCACATCTCTCCGAGTTAAATGTGGAGTTGGGTCAAGAAGTCAAGCGTGGCGATATAATAGCCTACATGGGGAATACCGGACGTTCCACGGGTCCCCATCTACATTACGAGATCCAGATCAACGGCAAGGCTGTGAATCCAAAGAAATATATCTTCAATCACGGGATTAACTAGCCGTTGCGCACCTCCTCCTCCCAAACTCATTGCAGACTAGCAGATTAGCCAGCCACTCCTTCACTGAAATGGGGCAGTGAGCACGTTAAAACCCCTAAGCGCAGACTGAGCGATTGTTGCAGTGGGACAACAGGCTCCGAAGAGTCTCTGCGGGCGGGGATTAACCCCGCCCCTACCAAATGGGTGGGCTAGCCTTTTTGTAGGGGCGGGCTTTATGCCCGCCCGAGGGTAGCTATCATAGCCTTCGAATCGCTCAATTTGGGTAAAGACAACGCCCTTCAATACGCCAAGCGCATCGCAGGTCCCGCTAAAAGGGTACCGCTACAGCGGGGCGGGTTAAGTTTCTGTTATGTTATTGACATGACCAAACCATTATGTTAGTAAAATTACTGACTGAGCGCTCGTTCAGTTGGGGCACAAGGCACAAGGCACAAGGCACAAGGCACAAAGCACAAGGCATGGACCGCGAACCCATGGAACGTTTCGAAAAACAAAACACTTGGCCATTGATGAAAAGTAGCCTGAAAAATCACTGATCTTGCTGTTATCGGCAAGTTTCCTATTAATTCCAGGGTAAACAGTGTCTGCAATAGGATCAAGTTTTTTGGATTGATTGAGTTCTGTACGGCATATGGAAGCGTGATTATGGAAAAGGATCTCTCGCTGATAAAGGATGTCCCCACCCAGGTAAAAGACCCAGAGCTGGTGAAGCGGAGACGCCGACAGATAGTGGATGCGGCTGTTGAGTTATTTGTGAAGAAGGGCTTCCACAAAACCACCACCCGACAGATTGCCCGGGCGTCAGGGTTGTCTATTGGCTCGGTCTATGAGTACGTCGCCACCAAGGAGGACGTGCTGTATCTTGTCTGCGATGTAATCCACGCTGAAGCGGAGCGACAGATCAGCGAGGCCTTGGCAAGAACTGCCGGTGGCCGCGAGACCCTTGCGGAAGTAGTCCGGGAATACTTCTTGGTCTGTGACCGAATGACTGACCACATACTGCTCGTATATCAGGAAACCCAATCACTGCCGAGCCGTTGGCGTAAGAGAGTCTTAGAGAACGAGGTTAGGTTCACGGGTATTTTCAAAGGGGTTCTGAAGAGATTGGTGGTGACAGGCGAGTTACCTACACTCGATGAGTCTACTCTGGAGTTGATGGCCCATAATATCACGGTATTAGGCCATATGTGGACTTTCAGGCGTTGGTTCCTGAGGCGTCAATACACCATTGAAGAGTACATAGCCATTCAAACATCCCTCATTTGCGGGGAACTGTTTGGAACAAAGTAGAGGTAGGAGAACATCATGAAGAGTGAGGATGAAGTATACACGCCCAACAGCGCAGTGAGGGTTGTCACTGCTACATCTCTTTTTGACGGCCACGATGCAGCCATCAATGTTATGAGACGCATCCTCCTTGCCTCCGGTGTAGAGGTGATTCATCTGGGGCACAATCGTTCGGCCAAAGAGATTGTGGATTGTGCCATCGAAGAGGACGCTCAGGCGATTGCCGTATCTTCCTATCAGGGTGGGCACATTGAGTTTTTCAAATACATGGTGGATCTGCTTCGGCAGGAAGGAACTGCGCACATTAAGGTTTTTGGCGGTGGGGGCGGTGTGATTTTACCTCAAGAAATTGAGGAGTTGGAAGCCTATGGGGTGGAGAAGATATACTCGCCCGAAGATGGTGTCCGTCTTGGCTTGCAAGGGATTATCAACGACCTGGTAAAGAGAATTGATTTTTCTACGGTGGAAGATGTAAAGGATCTGGATATAGAACAGCTGAGTCCGGGAAATAAACAGCTGGTGGCAAAGTGCGTAAGCGCTATGGAGCTGGCCAAAATTCGGGGAGACGGCCATCTGGCTGGGATCAGATCCCGCATCAAACAAAGACTCGTAGGGCGCAAGACACCAGTGGTTGGGATCACTGGTACAGGTGGGGCAGGAAAATCATCTCTGACCGACGAGTTGATCCTTAGATTGTTGCATGATTTCAATGATATCAATGTGGCCATCCTAAGCACTGACCCATCTCGCCGTAGGACAGGCGGTGCCCTCCTAGGTGATCGTATCAGGATGAACTCCATCGACAATGCCCGTGTTTACATGAGATCCCTAGCAACGCGTAAGTCAGGTACAGAGTTGCCAGAGGCTGGAGGGGATGCTGTTGAGGTGTTTCAAGCGGCAAACTTTGACCTGATAGTCGTCGAGACTGCCGGGATCGGCCAGGGTGACGCAGATATTGTTGATCTGGTAGACGTGTCCATATATGTCATGACCCCTGAATTCGGTGCACCCTCCCAACTGGAAAAAATCGATATGCTCGATTTTGCCGATCTCATCGCGGTGAACAAGTATGAGAAACGAGGCGGTGACGATGCTGTTCGTGAGGTAGGAAAACAGGTCAGACGAAACCGGAGAGAATGGGATCAGCCAGTTGAAGACATGCCGGTGTTCGGCACTATCGCCTCAAAATTCAACGATGATGGGGTAACGGCACTTTATCGAGCCTTGTTGGAAGTGATTGCCAAAAAAACTGGGGTGCGTTTTGACTCAAGTCTGACGCGACCGGAGAGTCACACATCCACTTCCAAGGCAATCATCGTTCCGCCAGAACGCACCAGGTACCTGGCCGAAATCGCAGAAACAATTCGCGCCTACCATCGCAGGACTACCGAACAAGCCGAGGTAGTCCGGCGTCGCTGGCACCTTCGGCAGGCAGCAGCAGTAATGGAAGAGTCCTTAGAATCCAATGATACCGCCGATATCCTCGCTCGTTTGAAAGAGGAGATAGTCAAAACTGAACAGGCCCTGGACAAAGAGGCTGTTCAGCTCCTAGAAGAGTGGGCTCTGACGAAGAAAGCTTATAATGGTGATGAATTCATCTACAGAGTTAGAGACCGGGAATACCGAGTTGCCCTCCATGGTGAGTCGCTATCCAGGCAGAAGATCCCAAGGATTGTATTGCCCCGTTTCAAGGATCCGGGCGAGATATATCGGTGGCTGAGAGAGGAAGATTTGCCAGGTCGTTTTCCTTACACCGCAGGGGTATTTCCCTTCAGACGCACCGATGAGGAGCCGACGCGGATGTTTGCAGGCGAGGGCGATCCGGCCAGGACCAATCGGCGCTTCAAACTGCTCTCCGGGCATCACAAGGCCAAGCGGCTTTCCACAGCTTTCGACTCGGTTACTCTCTACGGTTTCGATCCTGACGAGAGGCCTGACATCTATGGCAAAATAGGCACCTCTGGGGTCAGTGTTTGCTCGTTGGACGACATGAAAATACTCTATGAGGGTTTCGATCTCTGCGGGCCCAATACCTCAGTGTCCATGACCATTAACGGCCCTGCCCCGATAATTCTGGCAATGTTCTTGAACACCGCTATAGATCAACAGGTTGATGCCTTCAAAGCTGAGCATAGACGCGAACCCACTGATGAAGAACATCAGCAGATCCGGGCCTATACTTTCAGTACGGTACGGGGCACTGTGCAAGCGGATATTCTCAAAGAGGACCAGGGGCAGAACACCTGTATCTTCTCCATCGACTTTGCCCTGAAAATGATGGGCGATATACAGCAGTTCTTCAGTCAAAACAATGTGTCTAATTTTTACTCGGTGTCCATTTCCGGCTACCATATCGCTGAAGCTGGTGCAAATCCCATCAGCCAATTGGCGTTCACCCTGGCCAACGGTTTCACCTATGTGGAGTATTATCTGTCCCGAGGAATGGAATTGGATAGCTTCGCCCCCAATTTATCGTTCTTTTTCTCCAACGGAATGGATCCCGAATATTCCGTAATAGGTCGAGTAGCCCGCAGAATCTGGGCTATTGCCATGAGAGAAATTTACGGGGGCTCGTCACGCTCGCAGATGCTAAAGTACCATATCCAGACCTCCGGCCGGTCTCTCCACAGCCAGGAGATTCAGCTCAATGATATTCGCACCACTCTACAAGCTCTCACAGCAATTTACGACAACTGCAATAGCCTTCACACCAATGCCTATGACGAGGCAATCACTACCCCCACCTCAGAGTCGGTAAGAAGGGCGCTGGCCATTCAGCTCATAATCAATCGGGAGTGGGGTTTGACCAAGAATGAAAATGTGAATCAGGGAAGCTTTTTTATTGAAGAACTAACCAGGCTGGTGGAGGAAGCGGTGCTCATGGAATTTGATCGGATTACCGAGCGCGGTGGAGTTTTGGGTGCCATGGAAAGCGGATATCAGCGTAGCAAGATTCAAGAAGAGTCTATGTACTACGAGCGGCTTAAGCATAGCGGAGACTTGCCGATCATCGGGGTCAACACCTTTCGTCAACCGGGGGTCGAGTCTGAATCCTTGGATTGCACAGTAGAGCTGGCCCGGGCCACTGAAGAGGAAAAACAGTCGCAGCTGAGACGACTGAGAGATTTCCATAGGCGAAATGAAGAGGAAGCACCAGCGGCGCTAGAGCGGTTGCAGCAGGTGGCTTTGGCAGGAGAGAACATATTCGCCGAGCTCATGAAGACAGTCAGGCACTGCAGCCTAGGACAGATAACCCAGGCGCTTTTTGAAGTCGGAGGGAAGTATAGACGTAATATGTAGGTATTCCGCATAGGGCATAGAGCAGAGGACATGGAGTAAGAGACAGCTGGCAGCTAGCAGCGGGCAGCATGCAGGTATAACCGATTACTAGGCACTAGGGACTAAGCACTAGGCACTCCGGTGATTTCGGATTTGTCCTTCGGACTCCCACCCTGCGGGCGGGTTCCCGGTTTGAAAAGGCGCAGAGAATAA
>CAJIBP010000071.1_pt1 | contig 10016 bp, 8 predicted proteins | sample 9199361 | NCBI WGS metagenome assembly CAJIBP01 (sample SAMEA7708308, study PRJEB35096) | sediment metagenome | biome: marine neritic benthic zone biome [ENVO:01000025]; feature: sediment [ENVO:00002007]; material: shallow marine sediment [ENVO:03000034] sea grass bed [ENVO_01000059] ...
CGCTCCAATCTATCCAGTTGTTCCGAGTTTAGCTGGTTAATAAGCTCGACAATCCTTCTCGTGCGTTCGGTATCCATCCTCTCACCTCTCCTTTTTCTCAGCCCAGCAGTCGCCCTCTCGTTTACGGGAAAACTCAAGCCGGTACCGATCCATACCGAATTTCGTGCGTGTCATTGTGTATTGAGCGCCAAACAGGCCTACGGCCTTGCTGCCTATATCTAATTTGTGCCTGGTGGGTGTTGCGAGACTTTTTACAAGGTCATCATACTGTAGCCTCTGAGCTATCCTCACGGATAATGGCAGCTATCTTGGGGAATATGGTTGCGCAATCGATCTTGGATTTCTTTGGCATTGAAGAACCTCACTTTCTAATACCCCGCTTTGCCTCTTTTTCATATTGTTTTGTAAGAAAGTTTGACTTTTACCCGACCTTGTAACCGGAAGGGTTAGCGCTACCTCCTTAGTGGTTACGTTAACGAAGTAGTTAGAAATATGATACAGGGAGCAGGATCATGGATTCCCCTGTTTCGATTGAACTGACACTCGAAAGAGTGCTGGAGTTTTTCAACAGAGCGGATGACGTAATGCGAGGCGATTATTCGGATATTTCTCATGAACTCAATCAGTGTTACAGTCCAGAATTTGAAGCCGAGCAAACCTATCAAAATAGCTAATCTCCGTTGACAGAACTCTTTATTCATTTCCTAAAGACCACAGCGGAGTTTCGGTTCCGCTTTTCTGCTCCACCCCTCCATGCTGTCCGCCCGCCTTAGTTTTGGGGGCAACATGCAGGCTGTGTGAACTTCAGGAAAATCTATGGCAAGAAGAAAAGAGATCGTATTCGTTATTGCACTAAACATTGCATTTCTGGGTTTCTGGGGTAAGAGTAGCGTAAAAACGGGCCAACCACCAGTCATACTCGACTTTTACGCTCCCAGTGCGATCCAGCCAGGTCGCACTTGGAGAGTCTTCTTGCATGCCAAAGATAATGATGGCGACATGAAAGACATCACCGCAATGTTGCTCGAACTTGGCCATGCTATTTCTCCAACCTCATTCACTCGTATTGAGGAAGTGGAAGACCATGCTGAGATTGAAGGCTATCTGTACCTGCACACCCCCACGGGAGGTTCCTTCCTCGGAAGGAAGCTCTTAATTAAAGTTCAAGTACGTGATCGAGAACTGAGCCGCAGCGAAGCAGTCAAACTACCTCTAACCTTCGCCAATGTGCCAAAAGAGAATATCCCTGAAAATTGCTTGACTTGTTATCAGCCTCAGAGGGTGATATTTATCGGCCCGGAGAAGAACCATTGTCTTGTTATGACGCACTCACTCTTTGCCGAAAACCTTGAAAGGCGAAGTAGAATGTGACGAACGTTGTGCAAATGAGTATACTGCTTGTCTGGGGAGGAGATGGTTGTTAATAGGGTCAAAGAAAAGGGAAGCTCTCAATTCCCGAAAACTAAGACCACTTGAACAGTACTATGTACACTTTATGTGCGACTTTCTTGCTGTCTCTTCTGGGCTTGCTGTCTACGTTTAGGGGTGAATAAGGCGTGGCTGCAAAATACCAATTCTGTGACTTGTACTTATAAATTCCAGTTATATAGCGCGGTCCGACCACTTGCTGAGGTCATTTGACAAACTCAACACCTTGACACTAATGCTCATAGACCAGATACTTCCCAGATACGACCAACGTGAATATCATCAGATTCAGATAAGAGGAGATCTAACTGAAGTCTATGAAACTGTTCGAGCTCTCGATTTCTCTGATTCTTCTCTCATCCGAACCCTATTCAGGTTGCGTGGACTTCCTGCTGCCTTAAAGTCTGTTGACGACTTACTTCAAGCCGGCTTCGTTCTTGTCGATGAACAGGCTGATCAAGAGTTTGTTCTGGGTCTTATTGGGAAGTTTTGGGCACCGACTGCCAAGCTCGAAAAGGTTAACGCTTTGCGATACCGAGAATTCAACGACAAGGGCTACGCTAAAGTTGCCTGGAATTTTGCAGTCAGTAAAACTCCTCATGGTTTAGTAAAGGTCTCTACAGAAACTCGGATCATGTGTACGGATGACTCTAGTAGAAAACGTTTCAGGCTTTACTGGCTTCTAGTCGGCCCTTTTAGTGGTTTGACTCGTAGAGAGATGCTTCGACTTGTCAAGAAGACAATAGAACCGAAGCAAAACAGATTTACCAAAGCATAGAACAGGTGAGAACACATCCAGGATATTAGATTTCAGATTGAAGAGTGTTTGACTACAGAATGGATATTTGAATATAAGAAAAATGTACCGTTAACTTTCACGGTCAGATCCTTTTTACCTGGCCTTGTGCAATCCGAAACCCGAAATCCACACTCCGAAATCGTCATGAGGTTGTGATATAGATATAGACTGTAGAGCACCTGACTACACAATAGGAGAGGCTTCAGCTATGGAAATCAGAGTAACCAAATCTAGCACTATCGGACAGAAGGTTCATCCGAATGATTCCGAACTTGGGTTTGGCAGATACACCACCGATCATATGTTTCTCATGAACTACACCTATGGGAGGGGATGGCACGATGCACGAATTGAACCTTACGGTGACCTAAGGCTCGATCCCACCGCCATGGTGCTCCACTATAATCAAGAGGTGTTTGAAGGTCTTAAAGCGTACCACTTACCGGACGGCGGAATTGCCCTGTTTCGGCCGGAGAAGAACATTGAACGAATGAACTCTTCTGCCAGAAGAATGGTTATGCCCGAAGTTGATCCTGACCTATTTCTCCGCGCCATGAAAGAGCTGATTCTTCTTGACCGGGCATGGCTGCCCGAATCAGAAGGAACATCTCTTTACATTAGACCTGCCATGATAGCCACCGAGCCAGCCCTTGGAGTTAGGCCGGCGAAGGAGTATCTTTTCTTTATCATAATTGGCCCTGTAGGAGCATACTACCCCGAAGGATTCAATCCCACCCGGATCTATGTCTCCGACGAGTATGTGCGCGCTTCAAAAGGAGGCGCAGGCGAAGCCAAGACTTCTGGTAACTACGGAGCCACTCTTTATGTTTCACAGGAAGCCACCAGACAAGGCTACACTCAGGTGCTGTGGCTGGATGCTAAGGAAAACAAATATGTAGAAGAGGTTGGCACCAGCAACATTTTCTTTCTCATTAACGAGAAACTGGTTACCCCGCCGCTCGGAGGCACCATCCTGCCTGGGGTAACCCGGGACTCAGTACTGCAGCTTGCTAATCACTGGGGACTCCAAGTATCGGAGCGTCCCATTTCCATCCAAGAGGTTGTTGAAGGTTGCAAAAGAGGAAGTCTCAAAGAAATGTTCGCCACCGGCACTGCTGCGGTGATTTCGCCGGTAGGGGAAATCGGCTACAAGGGGGAGACTTTTCACGTAGCAGACGGCAACACTGGCGCACTATCCCAGAAAATCTATGACGAAATCACGGGCATCCAGTATGGTCGCAGGGAAGACCCTTTCAACTGGAGGCTTCGCATCGCCTGAAGCATCCCCTGACTTCAATAATGAGATACATGAAAATAGGGTCCCCCTGTCAGTAGTTTTATTTCTCACCGAATACAAACTTGCTGCTGACGCCTCTCATTTGAGGAGCAATTTGATTGAGCAAGGAATTGCTTCAGATCGTGGAAGTCAAAACGAAAGACGAACTTCTTGAAGTCAAGAAGCTTTTTGAAGAATACGCTTCGTCATTAGAGATTAGCCTGGATTTTCAGGATTTTGACAGGGAATTGGTTAATCTTCCCGGTGATTATGCTCCACCTGATGGCTGCCTACTCATTGCCTCGTTGGAGGGCGAAGTTGCTGGATGTGTGGCCTTGAGGAAGTTCAATGCTTCCATCTGCGAGATGAAAAGACTGTATTCAAGACCTCAATTCAGAGGTCTGCGGATCGGTAGGACTTTATGTGAAGCCGTCATTGACAGGGCGCGTAAGATTGGCTATGAGCGCATGCGTTTGGACACACTTCCCTCCATGGAGACAGCAAGAGCTTTGTATACTTCGCTGGGATTCAGGGAGATAGAGCCATATAGATATAACCCGGTAGAGGGGACTTCATTCATGGAGCTGATCCTTTAACCCTAACGTTGCAAACCTGAACCGGTCAAAACCGCCAAACTCGCGCCAGAGCACTCCATCTGCGCCCGTGCTCGCCTCGGCCAGGACCTCACGTACGGTTAAGTACGCTTCGGCCTGGTCGAGGCTGCGCGCAACCACATCTGGCGCGCCCTGACGCGTTTTTCCTCGGCACAGGTTTGCAACGTTAGGGTTTAATTCGCCCGAAATTTCTCTGTTTGCGGCAAACCGATCATTTGAAAATCAGAGGAGACCGTCATGCATTATGTCCTTTCATCCAAAAACAATGAGATTGCGACAGTAACCTTACAAAGGGGAAAGGTAAATGCGCTAAATGAGCCTATGGTAGAGGAGATAGCTGATTCCTTTGGAAATCTAGAAACAGATGCTGAAGTAAAATCGATTGTCTTTACCGGTTCCGGAAAGTTTTTCTCCTTTGGATTTGATGTACCCGGGTTTTTTAAGTATCCCAAAAAAGATTTCATAAGGTATCTTGAGAAGTTCACCAATCTCTACACCTATCTGTTTCAATTTCCAAAACCCATTGTTGCTGCCCTGAACGGTCACGCCATAGCTGGAGGTTGTATGCTGGCCACAGCATGCGATTTCCGTATAATGGCAACAGGGAAAGGGAAGATATCGTTGAACGAGATAACCTTCGGGTCACCGGTCTTTGCCGGAAGTGCGGAAATGCTAAGGTTTTGCGTGGGGTCAAGGAATGCTCAGTCAATACTCTATAGCGGGGCCATGTATTCTGCCGAAGAAGCTTTCGTACTGGGATTGGTTGATCAGGTGTCATCAGGAGATACTCTGGCAGAAGATGCCAGAAAAGTCGCTCAGGAACTAGGTGAGAAAGCTGGGTTGGCGTTCACCAGCATTAAGAAGCTCCTCCGCAAGCCAGTAGCCGAGGAGATGGTCAAGCACGAAAAAGATTCTATCCTGGAATGCGCTGATATCTGGTACTCCAAAACTACCAGGGAAAAATTGAAACAAATTCAGATCCGTGGTAGTTAGTATCCATCCGGAAACCCTTCATATAATATGCGGGTTTAGGCAAAGTGGATGTTATCACCAGTGGTGGTATTATTGATTGGGTTATAGTATCCAAAGTTCTGAGCAGTTGAAACTATGACAAAATGTGGATTACCGATTGATCAAACAGCAACCTGGAGGAACACCGTATGTCCCAACTGAATAATTCTATGGAAATCTTCAAGCTACTCGATAAATCAAACTGCAGGAAATGTAATGAACTGACATGCTTGGCCTTTGCTGCTGCGGTGTTCAGGGGCGAAAAACAGCTCGACGAGTGCCCTAATCTGGAGAACGAGATAATTGAGCAATATGGGGGGAAAGCCGCGAATCAGATAAACCTCGAACAGGAGGCTGACGCGTCAATAGAGCAGCTGAAGAGAAAACTTAACACAATAGATCTTTCTTCATCAGCACAGAGATTAGGGGCGAAATTCTCTGACGGGAAATTGACGATCAAGATTCTCGGCAAGGACTTCAGTGTTGATACGGCGGGGAACATTACAACTGACATACACGTCCATTCGTGGATAACCATACCAGTGCTCAACTACATTATGAATGGTGCGGGCATCCCTGTTTCAGGGGAATGGGTCCCATTCAGGGAGCTGGAAGGCGGGAAAACTTGGTATCGGCTTTTTGGACAGAGATGCGAAAAACCCTTAAAAAAAGTTGCTGATACCTATACGGATCTTTTCGAGGACATGATTCAGCTTTTCAACGGCAGACAAGTTGAAAACCATTACTCCTCTGATATTTCACTTGTTTTGCATCCTCTACCGAAAATGCCGATTCTGATTTGTTACTGGAAGCCGGAACCGGAAGATGGACTCGAATCTGATCTCACTATTTTTTTCGATTCAACTGCGGAAGAGAATCTCAACATCGAATCCATCTATACTCTTGGTACCGGACTTACGATAATGTTTGAAAAGCTCGCTTTGAGGCACGGTTAGCAATAAACATTAAATTTGCATGATGAATATGGATCAGAGGATATAAGAAACCAAGAAGCACATTCTATGGCATTGCCGCCGGTAACGGTTGATTGTTAACCGTTTGTTACCGGCAGTCCCGCCTTGCGCCAAGCCCGCATCCCGCCGGTTACATTTGCTAGCCTTTCAAACCCGCCGCGTTCCAGCACGCTCGCCGCCACATGTGAAGTTGCTTCAGATCCAACATAACTCATTTTTGTAGAATTCTTCAGGCTGACGACTCTCACTGTAAACTTAGTTTGCACAAGACTGCCAACTTAGCTTGCACCCTATAACTTCTTAAAAACAAACATCTTTATCTCACCACAGCAGAACGACTGTTAACTTGGTTGTCAACTTCCAGCAAAAACCACACCGCCGCTTCTCCATATTTTCCCATAAATATTTACAGAATAATCAGTAATATTCATTAGTTGAAAGCAGTTATATTTCTCTACTTCTGATTTGGCATGTCCTTTGCCCTAAGTTTAGGACAAAAGCTTAAACGCGAGGTGGAAATCATGGAACTTATTACTAACTGGGAAGCCTTCAACACAGCGAGTTTAGCTTTTTGTCAAGTCCAAGGATTACTCGGGATAATAATAATATCAGGAATTGTAGTATTTAAATATAACTTAGGAGGTATGTTATTGAGTATAATCAAGTCGGAGGGCAGAACATGAAAATAGTTTACAATATAATTAGTAACTTTGCAGCATTATCACACTATCCTAAATATACTATTAGTAATTTTGTTGATATATTCGGAAGATTGTTCTTAATTATGTATGTTACAATTAATAGTTTTTTCATTATTAGCCTAGTAGTATTCTTATTGTCTAATCCAACATAGAGGGTCACGGAGAAGCTGTCATGAAGTGTGAAAATTGTGTTAAACAAGGTACCGTAAGATGCCCTCTGTGGGGTATCTGGCCAAGACCATGGGCTGAGAATCAAGTTAAAGTTCAAGGCTGCTGCACGTTCTGGATAAATTAAGTACTAGCCCGGATATTTCATGAATCCGCCTACGGCGGACTGCGACCGCGTATCTGGGCGTCCTTCTGGGCGTCCTCGGGTGTCGGACCCTGCGACGTACCGCGTTCGGGTACGCCTCAGGTCCAATACCCTGTGGTTGCCCAGTGGCACGCCCATCTGCACGTTCTCGCGACTGCAATTCATGAAACATCCAGGCTCAAAAACCTCACCGGAAAAATTGTTGCCGAATCTTTTCTTTCTTGGCACCAGTATTGCATATTTTCTACTATGGTGAGGCTAGCTGTTGCTACCTCTTTTCTGTCACCCTCCTTCTGAGATCCTCCACCGACCCACCCGCGCAGACCAGGCAAGGGGCAACATAGGGTCGGTGGAGCTTTAAAAAGCATTTGCATCACAGGCCGATAATGATGAGTGGAGGCTTGCCTAAAATGAGGCTCAGGTGTGTGCATTGCAACAGGACATTGAAAACTTTTCACAACGATGAATTATCTGCATTCCTACACAGAGACGATGAAGTCTATTATTTCTGCAGCAGGGATTGTAAGGACAAATGGACTAGCCCAGTTGCTCCGAAAAAAGACTTCGACAGCCCACAACACCCCACCATATAAGTAAAGAAGCCGGGCCCTGAAGACCCGCGGCTTTGGTGCCACCCCAGAGGGGTGGCCACAGCGTATATACCAGCCGGAATGATGGACTGCTGGAGTATTGGAAATTTCGAATTGCGGATTTCGGATCTCGGATTTAAGAATTGAATTCGTGAAATATGCCAAAGCGATGAAGATTTCCCCTGCCTGCTTGCCCTGACCCTGTCCAAGGATTGTCTGCTGATTTGTTCCGTAATCCGCAATCTACTCTATGTCCTCTTTCTTCACAACCCCATGCTCCATGCCCTATGCTCTTTGCCCTAGAAGCAACTACTTTTGACTCTTAAAAAAAACCGCCCCCAGCGGTGGCAGGGTTAGACTCAAGGAATGCGAGCGCCCGTGCATCTCAACAGGTGTGGCCTCAATCCCACCAAAATTGCCGTGGCCACTACCACCGAACTCCTCAGCATCACTATTCAGAATCTCCTCCCAGAACCCACCCTTGGGTACTCCAACCTCGTAATTCAATCGCGGAGTTGGCGTAAAGTTGAGGACGACGAGTATAATTTCATCGGTGGATTGTGCCTTGCGAATTAAGCTCAGAGTGCTCTGCTGTGTATCGTTGCAGTCTATCCACTCAAACCCTGCTGGATCAAAGTCCAGCTCGTGGAGAGCTTTCTCGTTGCGGTAGGTCAAGTTCAGCTCCCTGACCCATCGCTGTAGCCCAGCATGCTGCGGGAATGCAAGTAAATGCCAGTCCAAACTCTCTTCATGGTACCACTCGCTGGACTGTCCAAACTCTCCACCCATAAATAGAAGTTTCTTTGCCGGCTGGGCATACATGTGACCATAAAGAAGTCTCAGATTAGCGAACTTCTGCCAGTCATCTCCGGGCATCTTGCCAAGAAGTGAACCTTTTCCATGCACTACCTCATCGTGTGAGAGCGGCAGGACGAAGTTCTCGTTGAAGGCATAAAGCATTCTGAAGGTCAACTGGTTATGGTGATACTTTCGATAGATGGGATCCTTGGACATGTAGGTCAAAGTGTCATACATCCAGCCCATGTCCCACTTCATCCCAAAACCGAGACCGCCCACGTAGGTGGGCCGCGAGACCATGGGCCAGGCGGTGGACTCCTCAGCTATGGTCTGTACATCTGGGTTGACACGGTAGACCTCCTCATTGAGCCGACGCAGAAAGGTAATGGCCTCCAGATTTTCCCGCCCACCATACTCATTTGGAATCCACTCGCCCTGCTCACGAGAATAGTCCAGATAGAGCATGGAGGCAACCGCGTCTACGCGCAATCCGTCTGCATGATAGGTATTCAGCCAATAGAGAGCACTACTTATAAGGAAACTCTGGACCTCTGCGCGCCCATAGTTGAAGATGTAGCTTTTCCAATCCGGGTGCCATCCTTTCTGAGGATCGGCATGCTCATAGAGATGGGTGCCGTCAAAATAAGCTATTCCGTGCTCGTCTGTGGGAAAATGTGAAGGCACCCAGTCTAGGATTACCCCGATCTCGTGCTGATGCAGGTAATCTATCAGGTACATGAAATCCTCCGGGGTCCCGTAACGACTGGTGGTAGAGAAGTATCCCCTGACCTGATAACCCCAAGAGCCATAGAAAGGGTGCTCCATTACCGGCAGAAACTGGACATGAGTATATCCCAGTTCCTGGACATATGCTGTTAGTCTAACGGCAAGCTCTTTGTAGGTTAGCCAGCGGTTGTCCTGCTCAACCAGCCGCACCCAGGACCCCAAATGTACCTCATAAATCGAGATGGGTGCGCTCGGTGAATTGCGGTCGCTCCGCTTGGCCATCCATTCCTTATCCCCCCAGGCGTATTCCAAATCCCAGACTATGGAAACGGTCTCTGGGGGTGGATCATTGTATAAGGCAAAAGGGTCGGCCTTATCCACCTTGTAGTCATGATAACGGGAGACAATATGATATTTGTAACGGTTGCCCTTGCCAACATCAGACACAAACCCCTCCCAAATCCCAGAGCGCTCTCTGGGCTCGAGCGGGTGACTGGTCTTGCTCCAGTCGTTGAAATCCCCCATGACAAACACCTTCTCAGCGTCCGGAGCCCAGACAGCAAAGTAGGTGCCCTGAACATCTCCTATAGTGACCGGGTGAGACCCCAACTTCTCGTGCAAGCGATAGTGCTTGCCCTCATTGAAGAGATAAATGTCATCTTCGCTAAGCAGTGAGACCTTTCCCAAGAAGTCGTGTTCCGGGTGAGTTGCTTCACGACCCCGCCCCTTTTTACCAGATTTCTTCCTAGTCATTACGGCCCTCTCAAGACGTCGACAAGTGCATGC
>CAJIBP010000716.1_pt1 | contig 9983 bp, 9 predicted proteins | sample 9199361 | NCBI WGS metagenome assembly CAJIBP01 (sample SAMEA7708308, study PRJEB35096) | sediment metagenome | biome: marine neritic benthic zone biome [ENVO:01000025]; feature: sediment [ENVO:00002007]; material: shallow marine sediment [ENVO:03000034] sea grass bed [ENVO_01000059] ...
AAGATGACAGCTCCCTGACAGTCCAGTTCATTATAGTGGAGCAGAACCTCGCGGATGGCTCGCTCCTCGTTAAAAAGCGCTGGGTTTTCCTCGCAGTCGCGAATCCGACACCATTGCTCTTCCAGTTCAAGACAATCCCGAATAAATTTACTACTGAGGGGTTTATATTCATAGGAATATCGATTGCGAAATTGTTTCAAAAGATTGCGTTTTCGATGGTACTTACGCCCGCTCAGGTTGATAAGGGCTTGGGTGAGGTAGACGTAGTCGCTGTTGGCTCGGTCCTCTTTGATCTCCAGGGAGAGAGCTTCAGCGTGGAGCTTTGCCAAAGTTTCAGGAACCCGGTGGATTTCTGGGGCTGGCGTAAATTCACCTAGATAATCTAATAGCTGACGAAGAGGTATGGTTAAATCACCCTGAGTAACCGGTGGCAGTGCGAAAGGCTGACCGGTGTCAAATTCTCCAACAATCAGCAATGAGTTGTAGCCAAGGCACCACCTGAAGTTATAGTAGCGGCGCCACATGAAAATGTTGGTGAAAGTAAGTTCAGAAGTGACCGGTGGGCTCTGATGAAGCAAGGAGGTAATCTGCTTCTGGTCTACCAGGCTTAAGGCCTTAAATTCGGGGTAGTGAGGCGTGGGCTGCATGCAACTTCAGACTGTAATACCTTATGCTCTCAGTTCCGAGTCTCAGCAAGTACGATTGTAAGTCAAATCGTTGCGGGCTGTTGCCCGAATCCGACCATTGGGTGTTTGAACTCAAGTCGATTTATATTGATGTCTATTCAATGATCGAAATCGAGGCTGAAAGCCTCTCCTACAGACTGCACTCTATCCTGTAGGAGCGGCTTTCAGCCGCGATTCTAGCTTCAAGCCAACAAGTCTTATTTGGGCAACAGCCCGGTGATAGTCGACTATGTCACATCCATAATGAGGAGTCAACTTTCCAACATTTTACTTGACAAGACAAGAGGTTCATGATTTATAAAAAAATTTTAAGAATTGCCTGTATCAATCTAATCATTTATTGGGGGATAGTTCCATGATTAAGAGCCCTTGCATAGGTTGTGAGTTAGTCGGTCAGGACAAAAATAAGTGCTTAGAAAACTGCGAGAAACTCAAACAGTATCAAGAGTTAATCCTCAAAGAAGGGATCTACGCTAAGATATAGCAAGACGCTCACAGCTCTAGAAAAAAGGCGGCCATTAAGGCCGCCTTTTTTCTTCGATAGACTTGTTTTTCCGCCCGCAAGATACGCAACGCGACTCAACTCAATCCAAAATGCGATATGTGCAATACCCCATAACGAAGGTGACCGCTCAGGGTGTTGCGTAATGCTTTTTGCTGGGACTCTCTGTCAAGGAGTTCGACGAAATCACTTGCTCTTCAAGACAAAACTCCATAAAATACGGGAATGTTAAAGAAAAATACCCCACTCGATTAAGAACTAAAATGGGTGCTAGCCATTGCTTGTAATTAATTACAGTCTCCGAAACTTGGTCCTTTGGGCCAGGTCAGAGTTAAACGGCTTTGCCAAACGAAGAGGCATAAGGCTTAAGGCATAGGGCGCAAGGCACAAGGAACAGTGTTGAATGATAGTTCTTTCTTGCCTTGAGCCTTGTACCCTTTTCTTTCTACAATGACGCCGAAGGCAAATGACCCAAAGGTGCCTTGAGCCGTTCCATCATAGGGACAGCTCAAGACCAGGGCCTGCCGGGTCTGGATTCTTTATTAGCGGGGTTAACCCTGACGTTGCATACCTGCGTCGAGGAAAAACGCGCAAGAGCGCGCCAGATGTGACTGCGCGCAGGCTCGGACAGGTCGAGGCGTACTTCACCGTACGTGAAGTCCTGTCCGAGGCGAGCACAGCCGCAGATGGTTCGCTATCGCGCGAGCGCAGTGGTTTATACCGCTGTAGGTATGCAACGTTAGGGTTAAGTGAAAGAGAATCGGCCTCATGTCTTACTGTTGAGAAGAGACAGAATGGAGGTAATAATTGTTCTTAGTAACGGATTAGGCATAACTTCGCATTGCGCGCCATCAGTGGGTTGAGGAAGCAATATGGCAGAAAAGGGACGCTGGACATATTTCATAAGCTACTTGAGACAGCATGCCATCTCACGCTGGATGCTCTACAGTCTGCTCATAGGTCTCGTCGCTGCTATGGGAGCCGCCGCTTTTTTCTTTTCACTTGAATGGCTCAAATACTTCATCCTCGATTATCTGGCCGGTTATCCTGTGGAGCCGCCAGCCGGTGAACATCTGGTCCATGACATGCCCCACGGCATACCGACAGCCTGGATTCTGTTCCTGGCTCCTGCTGTTGGGGGGTTGATTTCTGGTCTCATAGTCTACACCTGGGCGCCAGAGGCAGAAGGTCATGGTACCGATGCAATGATAGATGCCTTCCATAATAAGCAGGGTGAGATCCGCACCAGGGTGCCGTTCATTAAGAGTGCAGCGTCGGTTATTACTTTGGCAACAGGAGGAAGTGCTGGTCGCGAAGGACCCATTGCCCAAATTGGTGCCGGCTTTGGATCGTGGCTGGGTCGGGTGTTCAATTTGGACAACAAAGAGCGCCGGATTCTCCTGTTGGCGGGCTGTGCTGGAGGTCTTGGAGCTATATTCCGAGCCCCGTTAGGAGGCGCTATTACCAGTATCGAAGTGCTTTACACCGAGGACTTCGAAACTGAGGCGATCATACCTTGTGTCATGAGTTCAGTGGTTGCCTATTCCGTTTTTACCCTCATTTTTGGATATCAGCCCATCTTTGCTACTCCTACCTGGGTTTTTAAGGATCCACGGGAATTAATGCTCTACGCGGTTCTCGGCCTGGCATGCGTCCCAGTGGGATGGTTCTACTCTCGCTTGCTCTACGGCCTCAGAGACAACTTTTTCAGGCGGATGCCCATAAAGCCACACTTTGTCCCGGCCATCGGTGGTCTGCTGGTGGGATGCATTGGTCTGGTTACCCCAAGGGTACTAAGTGGAGGTTACGGGACCATCCAGCTTGCCTTGCTAGGAAAGTTGTCGGTTGGTTTAATGGCGATTATGGTCCTGACTAAAATAGTTGCTACCTCCTTCACCATAGGCTCTGGGGGGAGTGGGGGCGTTTTCGGTCCTTCACTTTTCATCGGCGCAATGCTTGGGGGCGTGGTAGGTCAACTGGGTCACCACTACTTTCCTGAAGTGATAAACAATCCAACGGCTTTCGCCTTGGTCGGAATGGCGGGCTTTTTCGCCGGGGTAGCCAAAGCGCCCATCGGCGCCTTGCTGATGGTCTCAGAAATGACACGTGGGTATGGATTGGTGGTGCCGCTGATGTTCGTAGCTGCCATCCCCGTTCTCCTGTCAGGTCGTTGGGGCATTTACGAAAAGCAGGTGAAGAACAAATTCGCCTCACCAGCGCATCTGGCAGATCTGACTATTAATGTATTGCAAACCATGCAGGTGCGGAATGTCTTCAAGCCGGACAAACCCGTGACCATGCTTCCTATGGACATGCGTTTCAAGGAGATGAAGCGTCTCATGACTCGGACTCGGGAGTCCTTTTTTCCGGTTGTTGATGAAGAGACTCGGCTAGTGGGCATTCTGTCGTTTCCCAATCTTCGTGCTATTTTGTTCGAGGATTCCCTTTCGGAGCTGATCGTCGTGGGTGACTTGGCAGAAAAGCCGGTGTCAGTTGGTCTCAACGAAACCCTATATGAAGCCTTGATCAAGTTTATTCGCAGTGGATACGGCCAGATTCCCATTCTAGCAGAAGATGACCGCTCTGGCCGTCTGGCTGGGGTTCTGAGCCTGGAGGAACTCATGGAAGCTTATCACCAGGAAATGATTCGGGTAAAGCAGGGATAAGACAAGGGATAAACCTAAGTTGAGCGATTTGAAGGCTATGATAGTCAACACGGGCGGGCGTAAAGCCCGCCCCTACATGAGACTCGCTAACCCGTAAGGTAGGGGCGGGGTTTATCCCCGCCCGCAAACGGCCGATCGCTGCTGGCAGCGCCTGCAGGAATCGCTCAATTCAGGTAATAGTTATTGTCGAATATTGGTTTGATAGTAGCCAAACCGAATGCAGAACAAATGAGGACTTATTAGCAGGTGCCGGGTACAGGAAGCGAACTGAATCAGGAAGAGAAGTTCTTGCAGGATTGAGAGAAGTCTGGCCCGGATATGTCACGAATAACCTGCTGCGACCACGCATATGGCCGCCCTTCCTGGCGTCCTCGGGTGTCGGCCCCTGCGACGTACCGTTCAGGTACGCCTCAGAACCAACACCCTGCGGTTGCCAGGTGGCACGCCCAGCTACGCGGTCTCGCGACAGTAATTCATGAAATATCCGGGCTAGCTGATGTTTGGAATCAAAGGATAGTCCTGAGTATTCCATTTGCGAGATTTCTACTAATATTCTTACTTTCCACGAACAAAGTAAAAATAAATATTCAATGCAGCTATTACAATAAACCCACCACAGAAAATCAGCAGTTTTTCAGCCTCGAAGTCCAGCGCATTTGTACCTTCTACCGTTTTCTGAAAGAGAACAAGAAAAGCTGGTGCAGACAGAAATGTAATTAATGCCCGCTCCATCCCCTTAATAATGAAGATTATGCAACATATCACCATAAAAGCAATGACATAGGGATTCTGCAGAAGCGTCAGCATGTCAATGCCCGTGAGGATTTCATTCAGCCGCTCGAAATCAAGTTCTTTCAGTGCTGAGATTATGTCCGACAACATGGATTACGGTCTCCTTTTATCTTCTTCCCATTGGTCACGAGCCACACTGGCAAGGACGAAAAAATAATATCCACGGTGTCATCCCATATGCATGTAGCAACTCCTGTGCCAATGCGCCTGATTGCTTCTGGAATCCACGTTCTAAATTGCGACTCAGCGCTGCCTTGTGCTTAGTGCATGCTTCGTAGCCCGCATTTTTCATGAAATCCGCCTGCGGCGGACTGCGACCACCATCGGATTTCGGAATGCGGATTGCGGATTGCGGATTGCACCTGAACAAGTCTTTACCCTAACGTTGTAAACCTGTACCGAGGAAAAACGCGCCAGAGCGCGTCATATGTGGCCTCGCGCAGGCTCGGGTAGGCCGAAGCGTACTTAACCGTACTTGAGACCCTGCCCGAGAGACGAGCAAGGGCGCAGAAAGCGTGCGCTGGTGCGAGTTTAGCGGTTTTGGCCGGTAAAAGGTTTGCAACGCTAGGGTTTAATCTACGTTCATAAATCCGAAAGCATAAATCTGAAATCTTAAGGCGGGCTGGGGGTCACTGACTGGGAACTTTTTCGCATTCAGTAGTTCGGTAGGTTCTCATCTTTGCCAGGTCGAAGGCATAATCATAGATATGTAGACCTTTGGAGGCAACAACCATTTCGCCATCCTCCACGCCAATCTCGCCTGCCATGTATTCCTTGAGCAATTGAACTCCTCCAAGGTTGGCAGGATATCCGTTCCATGCGTCCCAGGAACGAAAATAAACAAAGAAATGAAGGCGATCATCTTGGATGCGAGTATCAATCTGGCGCAGACACGGAGGATCTTCTAATTTCAGGTCGGTGGGCATTCCAACGGTCATAACCATCTGGTTGTTTCGAAAGCCATATTGCTTATACGTATCTATCACCGTCTGAATCTGGTCGATGCCTGAACCACCAGCCAACCTTTCCCCATAGGTATAATCCTCATCAGGTTCCTTGTGAGGTGTCATGAGATACGGCAGATAGTCATCCAGGTAATCGTCCGCTACGGGATTTGGAATCCCTAAATGGGCTGGAATGTCCGGTAATAGCGGTCTGCCTCCCGGGTGTTTTATATGCACGGTCACATAGTCGAGTTCCAGTCGCTTCTGTCCTGCGTATGAGCCTCGATCAATAACGAATTCCCGGCCGTGATCGAGAAGATTCCAAATGATCTGGAACCATGAATCAGGAAGCGTTGTGGCCTCGATAAAAACAGGCTTCAGCGTGACCTTTACCATGACTTTCCCTCCCACCGTAGTTGTGCTGACCGGGCACTCGTAGCTATTGCACCGCGTCCACTAAAGCTTCCAACACTGTCTGAGAGGAGACCTGCTATACGCTCTTGGCTCGGGAATCTTCCTCTCCCTCGGGGCATATATCTCCGCGGACGCTTATCCTCACGGTACCAACCGGTATCTGTTTGCCACTCGCCTCCAGCGCCTTGTGCACCACGTGCAATAGCCCGGCACAGCAGGGAACTTCCATGAAGCCGATGGTTATTGATTTAATATCGTTATTTGCGAATATTTGCGAAAACTTGTCCACATAGGCTTCGGTATCGTCCAACTTTGGACACCCTACTGCCAATACCTTGTCGCGTAGGAGACGTGGATGAAAATCGGCCATGGCAAAAGGCAGACAATCCGCAGCGATCAGCAAATCAGCCCCATTGAAAAAGGGAGCTGTTGGCGGAATCAGGTGTATTTGTACAGGCCAATTCCTCAGTTCCGAGCGAGGAGCATCTCCCTTGTGTGGCGCCTCAACAGGGTCGCGATGCTGAATAGTGACCAACTTGGCGCCCGGGCAGGCTGCTTCCAATTGAACCACTGACTCTTTCACCTGTTGCCCCCTAAGGGTTTTCAGGTGCTCCTCCATGGCCTCTTCGTCAAAGGCTTGGGCCTCCCTCTCGATAATTGTGAGGGCATCCTGGGGGCATTCACCAATGCAAGCACCTAAGCCATCGCAATAGATCTCCTTAATTATCTTGGCTTTACCGTCCCTGATCTCCAGGGCGCCCTCGGCACAGGCGATGACGCAATTCCCGCAACCGTCACATTTTTCTTCGTCGATCTCGACGATATTTCTTAATGACATAATGCACCTCCGCTCATATCTCCATCATTTTCCGCCATAGTAAAGAATCATCAGCGGCGGTGCCTTGATTTAAGTCAAACCAGGACTCCTAAAAGCTAACATGTTATGCTCTGCGCTGGCAATTGGAAAACAATCCAGAAATTTTCGCAATTATTGGATCAGTTGAACAGTTCTGAGAAATAACTGAAACAGATCGGAACCAGTTGCTGATAGTCTCGCAAGCCGCTTTAGGGCTGGGACATCCCCTCCGCTTACGCTCGGTCTGCTCTCCTTGCCGGACGCAGGTCCAGCAAACAAAAGACTCTGGCAGCCCGAGCTGTCCGCCGACGGCGGATTGCCAGCCTTTGCAGTACCATCTAGGCAGGCAGTATCTATTGGAGTTGGCAAGGCTGGCCACATACGCCGCTTCGGGAAAATCCCAGCCCTAAAGCTCTATCCAGGCAGAGTCAATTGTAAATACGGTCTTCATTTTGAAAACACCTAAAACAGGCTTATGTCCTGCGTGCACCGTGAATACACAGATGTCTCTGGGGAAACTCCTAGGAAAACATCCGGTACGGGTGTGATGCCTCTAGTACACTATTTATGCTCCATGTCCCAAACTGTAGAAAGACTCTTTGAGCCGGACAGAGAATGCACTCGCTGGAGCATTTTAAATGGAGGCTCGAGCAAAAAGCTTTAAAAAATCGGACTAGATCATTATAATTGTGATTAAATATAATTCGCGTCTTGTTTTTGAAGATTAAGTTATCGGAAGGGTGCTTCAGAGGGACGAGGATACAGAGGGGAGTTGGGAATGGCAGAAGAGACAATGATAAGCATCAATGAGGTGTATCTGAAAAGTGACCGCAGTGCGGGTAACATGGTGGTACTAAAGGAAAAGGAAGAGGACCAGCAGCATTTCATCATGTTCGTGGGTGACTCGGAATTTGCCGCCATTGCCAAGGAAAAGGGTATGGTGGACCCGAAGCGTCCCCTTACCCACGAGCTTTATTTAAACATCAGCGAGAATCTACCTGTGGAGTTTCTGCGGATAGAGATATATGAAATGAAGGAAAATACCTACTACGCTAGGGTGGTCTTTCGTGCCAATAATACAGAGCATGACGTTGACAGTCGGCCTAGTGATGCTGTGGCGCTTGCCTTGAACAGAAAGATACCCATTCTGGTCAACCAGAACCTCTTCCGGCGCGAACTCACACCCGACGAAATCAAAGAATACGAGGAGATCTGTAAGACCGTTAAGTTTTAAGCCCCGATAGTTCATGAATCACTCAGATTTGTAGACCGACTCAATCCTTACGGTCTTGCTACCGACTTTTCCCTTTGGCGCCCTACAGCTAGTGAGGCACGTAACCCCTCGATTTCATCCCGTTTCCAGACCCGCTGTCGCGCGTAGCTCGGTGGTGGCTCGAACGGTCGAATACAATCCTCCAAGCGCTCTCCAAGGATCCGTATGCGATCTGGCACACCCTCACCTAGACCGCCGGCGATAGCGTGATGGAGGTACCCTACCTCTTCCGGGTCGAAGCCCATGATGCGCGCACCGACACAGTCAGCAGAGATGAAATCTGTGGAAGCCACTGCAATTCGCAAATCCACCGGCCTTCCCTGCGTCGGTCCGGGGCCCTCCATGGCGGTAAAGCCGTCCAAAATGGCCAGATGGACGGGATAGGCTTTGGCGATTAGGAACAGGTTGTAATTCATAGTGGCATAGGTCTGGTGCATAGCCACCTTGTCACTGCGCAAAATATGCCGCACTACCCAGCCGAAACTCCTCGGGTAGAGGGAGTCCCGAGGTCTCACCCAGTGGCTCAGGCCGTGTATAAGTCGATCCAAACTGTCTCGCCCCTCGCGGATCAAGCTTCCCATAACCATGTTCTTCAGTGACAGCGTGACGATTACGGTGTCGTGGGTTTTCATCGGCGTCAGCGAAATGCGACAATCGCTTTCAGCAACCGTTCGCGCGAATCGCAGCGTTATTGGGCGCAGGTCTCGATCTAATACCTCGACCTCGATCCACTGGTCACGATTTAGATCAACCAGCCGCGCTCCGTAATGTCGAGCGACCTCCCCTAGCCCATAGGCCTCAAACCCCTTCATTGAGGCCGCGTTAGCACAGCCTTCAGCAACAACGATCTCTCTGTCAGTACGCTCGCGGATAAACTGCAACACCGCGTCGAGGGCTTCGGCATTAGTGGCGGAGAGGGGCTTGGTTATGGAAACCATATTAGGTTTGATGACAATCCGCTGACCCAGCTGGATTTGATCCTCGATCATTTCCAAAGACCGGCGGATGTTTTCCCTACGGTCGTTTCCTTTAACTAGCGCTACATCGGACGGCATAAGATCACCCTTTCATTATAGGAGCGGCTCCCGGCACAGAGCGCCACTCGTAAGCGGCGTTATTGTAGAAGGGAAAGGGTACAAGGCTCAGGGCTCAAGGCTACAAAAAACTATCATTCAACTAGGCCCCAGGCGCCGTATGCCTTAAATCCACTTCATGACAGCAAAGCGTATTGTCGGCGAAACCGAATGACCTGTATTTGTGACCTTTTGTGTAATTATTACTCACTATGTAGGCTAAATCAACAACCGCAAGGTCGAGTTCTATGCGCTCCCAGGAATATCCCCAAAAAGATTAAATCAGACGCAAGAAGCCTAGTTATATAGGCCATTGGAGGCGAAAGGATCTGAAACTACGCCGTTGCCCTTGCTAACCCAGCTACTGCAGGGTTTCTTCTTTAGTTCCGAGGCTCTCCGCCTGCGGCGGAGTCACTTCTAGCGCCGCTGTGGGTGGGGGAAGGCGCCCCCTCCCTATTCCCGCCTCTGCTGCGCTTCGGCGGGCTAGGGGCTCCCCCACCCACAGCTGCGGAAGTGAGCACAGACCTCCCGCCAGTCACTTCAGAAGAGACCCCTGCAACAGCTCTGAGCCGGCGTATGGAACGCACTGCTGCAAGTTAGAAAGAATGGGGGAACTCCTGGGTAGTTTTACCTATTGCGGGGATATCGTACAGCGTGGTATGCAAAGTGGCGGGCAAAGGTATACAGGACTGTTACCAACCAACCACAGGTTTTAGCATTTGCCCCTTGCCTGAGCCCCCGCTGCCACATGCGCTGGAGTGGTCGGCGGCGGGTTTC
>CAJIBP010000029.1_pt1 | contig 9842 bp, 8 predicted proteins | sample 9199361 | NCBI WGS metagenome assembly CAJIBP01 (sample SAMEA7708308, study PRJEB35096) | sediment metagenome | biome: marine neritic benthic zone biome [ENVO:01000025]; feature: sediment [ENVO:00002007]; material: shallow marine sediment [ENVO:03000034] sea grass bed [ENVO_01000059] ...
ACTTCCGATCCAGAGGTCCTGTTGACAATGAAGCGTACCCTATCTGTGATTTTTGTCAGCCTGCTGTTCTTCGCCATTTCCTGCGCACAGTCTCCTTCAATTCTGCCGTCGGATCAGCCCGATGGTTCTGAAGCGCCGCACCAAGCCGGTACATTAACCTCTCAAGAAAACCATTCAGAAGGAAGTACTTCAACTGAGGCTCACTCGGCATTAGAAAACTTTAAGAATATGGAAACCCCATCTGAGGTAACCGAGCTTTCCGGGGCAACTGATGAGGTCGCTTCAGCTGAAGAGCCATACACTGATCAGAAACGCATTGACGACGCTCTATATATCTACCAGGAAGCCCTGGAAAACTGGGATAGTGGCGAGCCTGACAAAGCAATACAGTCTCTCGATCAGAGTTACCAGGTCATTTGCGGCATCAAGAACGATACGGACCCCGAGATCACTCAACAGAAGGAGGACCTGCGCCTCCTCATTTCCAAAAGGATTCTCGAGATCTACGCCTCCAGATCACATCCTCAGATAGGAAGTAGTCGCGAGATTCCGCTGGCCATGAACCAACATGTTGCCCGGGAAATAAAACGTTTTCAGACCACTGAGAGGAACTATTTCATTCGCGCCTATCGACTTTCAGGTAAGTACAGACCCTACATAGTGCAACAAATGAGGAAGGCTGGTCTGCCGGAGGATCTTTCCTGGCTTCCGCTAATAGAAAGCGGTTTCAAAACTAGGGCCCTTTCCAGGGCCAGGGCGCTTGGCCTGTGGCAGTTCATCGCTTCCACCGCTTATCGCTTTGACCTTCGCCGCGACCGATGGGTGGATGAACGGATGAACCCCGAGCGTTCAACCCAGGCCGCCATCAACTACTTGAGTTCCTTACACGAACTATTTGGGGAATGGACCACTGTATTGGCTGCTTACAACTGTGGTGAGGGGAATGTGCTGCGCAGAATTCGCCAACAGCGGGTGAACTATCTTGATGATTTCTGGGATCTTTATTTGCGCCTGCCTTTGGAGACCGCACGCTACGTGCCTCGCTTTCTTGCGGCACTCCACATTATAAAGAACCCTGCCGAGTATGGTTTTACAGACCTGCAAGCTGATCAACCCTTGAAATACGACAAGGTCGAGATTAACCGGCAGATGCGTCTTAAAGATATCGCCAAGGCTATGCAAGTTAGAGCCGCAGAGCTAGAAGAACTCAATCCTTCCCTGCGATACAAGGCCACCCCGAATTACCCATTTACTCTGAATTTGCCCCCAGAGACTAGTGAGACTTTTCTTGCCAGTTTGGAGCAGATTCCCAAGTGGCAGCCTCCCAAACGCGCCTACGTTGTGCACCGGGTGCGCTTGGGGGAGACTGTTTCTGGAATTGCTCTAAAATACCGAGTACCGGTGCACCGCATAGTGCGCGCCAATGGCCTACGTAGTGCCAGTCGTATTCGGGCAGGCCAGCGGCTGAAAATCCCCATGCGCGGTCATATTATCGTTGCCAGCAATAAAGTCTCCCACCAAACGGGCTCAACAATACAATACCAGGTAAAGAGAGGCGATTCGCTCTGGGGTATAGCCAAACGCTTCAATACAACGGTGCCAAAGATAAAGGCCCTAAACGGCATCTACTCAGATATGCTCCAATCCGGCCAGGTCATCACGGTCCAGACGGGTCGTCGCTAAGGGGTGATGAAGTATTTGCATAATTGTTTTGGCCAGGACTAACCCTTCTGCAACTTCTCCAGGTCCCCATCGGGCCTTAAAACATTAAGACCATCGCTGTCCCATACCTAGCCACGGGAAACAGAATGAGTCCCTTGGGGATAATGTCCTTGACTGCTATGACCTGAATTTCGAAACGGTTGATCAGATTTCGAAATCACTATGGGAGAACCTGAGTGCGCTTCAAATCTCCTCTAGTTCCGGGTGTTCTAATTCGCCGCTACAAACGTTTTCTTGCCGATATCCGTCTGGCCGACGGCCGCCTGGTCACGGCTCATTGTCCCAACTCTGGTAGTATGAAGGGCTGCGACCTACCTGGCAGAGAGGTGTTACTTTCGACAACAGAAAACCCAAGGCGCAAAACTAGATACACCTGGGAGTTAATTCGCCTTCCGTCTACCTGGGTGGGTATAAACACCCTCACCGCAAATCGGCTGGTGGCGGAGGCAGCCCATCGGAAGATCATCCCTGAACTGGAACCCTTTGATAAGCTTTTCAGCGAAGTTGCGCTTGAGAATAGTCGCATTGACTTCTGCCTTGTTCAGGACGACATGTCCTTGTTCGTGGAGGTGAAGAATGTGACCCTTGTAGAAGATGGTACAGCACTCTTTCCGGATGCTCCAACAGCAAGAGGCCGAAAGCACCTTCAGACCTTAATTACGGCGATTAATCGTGGCCATCGCACTGCCATGTTTTACGTGGTTCAACGAGAGGATGCCGAGTGTTTCGCCCCAGCGAGTGATATCGATCTCGCCTATGCTCAGGCGCTCCACCTAGCGCGACAGGCTGGTATGCAGATCATTGCTTATAGTGCCAAGGTTGGTCCGGAAGAGATCTATTTGGGTTCACCGCTACCCGTAAGTTCATAGTCGAATCTTCCTTTCCCTAGCCCGCATGTTTCATGAATTGCCGCCGCTAGACCGCCCTAGGATTTCAGATTTCGGATCTCTGATTTCGGATTTATAAACGCAGATTGAAGATTTTTGTCAGGTGCATTCCGAAATCCGCATTCCGCATTCCGAAATCCGAATGCGGTAGCAGTCCGCCGCAGGCGGAATTCATGAAATATGCGGGCTAGATATGCTCGGGATCACCTAAATCTGGCGTGTAGATGGTACTGTAGGGGATCGGATAAATGTCATGGTGACCGCGAAGTGGAATGAGGAGCTGATCACTTACCGTCAGCCATTGATAGTCTGGCCTCATTTTCCGTAGCTTGCCGTCCTCGGGTGGTTTTGAATGGATCGTGTTTCGGTATACTACCTGAAAGACTCCCACCCCGTATTGATCCTGCATGTCAATTATGAAGCGTTGCAGAAAATTATCGAATTCCATCCGGTTTGCTTTGGCCAACCGTAAAATCTCATCCACCGGTAGCCTCACCAGCACGAACCTGGTCACACCACGCTCGCTAATGCGAGTAAGTGTACGCGACTCGGAACTGGCGACATAGACTGTGGAGATAAATTCCATCTTCTTGAGAAACTGGGCCGCCACTACCGCAGCGGTGCGGCGACCTCCCACAGCATAATGGAATCCGTAATTCTCGAAAAGTTTGTTATTGAGGCTCTCGACGTGTTTCTCACTAATCTCATAAAGATCTTTGGTAATGTAGCGCAGCTGCTGCGCCATCTCTTCGGTGGCACTATCTATGGGCCAGTCAATTTTCACGTGAAAGTGCGTCATTGCATATCGAGTTCTGGTTTTGATTGATGGGTCTTTCTGGATTAGCAGGGCATAATCCACCGGCAGCAAATCGAGAACGAAGGTTTCGAAGCCCGGGTTTTCGAAGTAGCGCAGATTCTTGGTGTATTTCTTATGCAATTGGACGTGGGCCAGTTCCGCTATTCCATCCTTGGTAACCTTGTTGGAGTCGAAAAAGCGAATGTGCTTCTTGTAACGAGCCGGAATAGTCCCTTCGCAAAAGATGACTAGAAAATGGTTGTGGTATACGTGCTCTTTCTCCACTACACGAGCCCTTGGCTTGAGCTCCCGTTTGGGCACGAAAGGATAGTTTTCTCGAGCTTCACAAAAGTTCCAGTATGAATCTATGAGAGCATACTTCAACAGGTACATATCCATCTGGTCTCGCAGCACTTCATAAACCGACCGCCTCAACCGGTCTTGCAAGCTCAACTGGTAACGATACGGCCAGGTGGGCACGGCCTAGCTCCTTTCATCCCCGCTTCCGATGCCACACGCTTCCACAGTTTAGGAAGCCGACATCAGAATCTGTAGCTCTATCGGAAATAATGCCAAGACTATTCTTTTAGAGGCAAGAGAAGTCTCCTATATGCCTCAGAACAATTTTAAAGTATAGCATATAACTTATTGTTAATGCTATTTAATTATTAGCCCTTCTGGTTCTCGTCAATCTTTTTCACTTATCCATGCACGAGTTTTACACTGTTTCAAGATGATCAAACTGGCAAGGTTGGAGCAGCCGTTTTATGGCTAAAGCATATGTATTGCACTCCGCCTAGGTTGGGCTTGAAGGCTGAGGCATTCCTGAAGCGGCGTATGTTGTCAGCCTATGCAAGCTTGAATGGTTAGGCCGTCTTGCATGTTGCTGCAGAGGCTGGCAATCCGCCGTCGGCGGACGGCTCGGGCTGCCACTGCCTCCGTTCCGAAGGACTTCCCACGGCAAGGGTAGCAGACCGAGGGTTAGCGGAGGGAATGGCGCAGCTTTCAAGCGTTCGTGCGCAGTTAAGTCAATCGCCGTTTTATGGTTTACCCGGACGAAGAATTGGGCTCAAAGAAATCAGGCAGGCTCATCGACCATTCTTTGGGGTAGGTAAAAAACATATTCGGCCGTAAGCAAATCAAACTGGCTAGTAGTCTCACGCTTCACCTTGTCGTATAGGACTTTTAGGGTGTCAGCCTTTAAGATCTGATCAAAAAAATGACTCCGACGGTAAAAATGTGGATGTAGAGGGAGAAGAAACTGGGTGGAGTCTCCTTTCCATGAGAAATTAAGACTCTTGCGCAGCTCCATTATAGTCTTGTAAAGACTACGCAGCAGATCGGTCCGCAGCAGCGGCGAGGTACTGTTTACCACACATTCCATAAGACCTGCCAATCGATAGAACTCTCTTGCGTCTTCTTCACTTTCACGCCAGCGGTAAAGTCCCATAACCGTGTAGTCACACCCACCTACCAAACTGAAGTGTTCAGGGACAAACCTAATATGCTTGTGACCGTTGGCAAGAGCCTCTCGCCGATGAGTTTGGTATTTTTCCGCTTCGCTTCGGAGGCACTGGAGTACCTGGCCCTGACGCCAATCGCCGCGGCGAAATTCCAAGGGTTTGCGGCAGATGAGATTGTCATCAGCTTTGCGGCCGTTTTCAAAGTCAATAATCTTGGCCATTGGCTTCACGCCCCTTCAGGGTTAGTAGTATACCAGACAAACCCTCCTAGCTCAAAATTACCGATCATACCTCTGTTGCCATCTTTCGCCTTGTCATCGTGTCCCCGCATCGCTCAGCCCTCTCACATCTAGACTCATACTACTGCTTCTCACTGCCGGGCACCCCAGGGCGAGTCATCTCCTTGGCATCTAGTATTTTCAGCAGTCTTTCCTCAGGGAGAATTGCCAGCTCCAGAGCCACTTCCCGTACTGTTCTACCACTCTCGTAGGCCAAGTGGGCTAAGTGGGCGGCCTTATCATAGCCTATCTCCGGGGCCAGCGCCGTACACAAAGCCAGGCTCTCTTCCACCAGTTCCAGGCATCTTTCTTCGTTGGCTCCAAGTCCCTGAAGACATTTTTCCGTGAAGTTACCGATACAGTTGGTTAACAACTTGACTGACTGCAGCAGATTGAATGCCATCAAAGGAAGCATGACGTTGAGTTCCAAATTGCCTGCCTGACCTCCCAGTGTTACAGCCCAGTCGTTTGCCATAACCTGCACTGCCACCTGCAAAAGAGACTCAATAATGACCGGATTGACCTTGCCGGGCATGATTGAAGAACCGGGTTGCACTGCTGGTAACTGAAGCTCTCCCAAACCACACCTCGGTCCAGAAGAAAGCCAACGAAGGTCGTTGCCAATCTTGGTGAGGGCGACCGCCAGGCCACGTAGAGCCCCGCTGGCAGCCACTTGCACATCTTGTCCCCCTTGGGCGGCAAAATGGTTCTTGGTCTCAACCAATGGAAGACCTGTATCATCTGCCAGTAACATTACAACCCTGGCGGCGAAACCGGGCGGGGCGTTGAGCCCGGTTCCAGTTGCAGTACCACCCAGGGCCAACTCCTCCATAAGGGCTCGTAAGGTTTGTTCAATCTGTTCACGCGCAAGTCCAATCTGGCGGGCATAGCCACCGAACTCCTGCCCGAGACGCACTGGGGTAGCGTCTTGTAGATGTGTACGACCGATCTTAACAATATGGTCAAACCGCTCGCTCTTGATCGCGAATTCCTTTTCGCAGGCCGCAAGAGCTGGTAGCAGCCCCTTGGCAATACTCTCGGCCGCAGCTATATGAATGGCTGTGGGGATGACATCGTTACTCGACTGACCCCTGTTTACGTGATCATTGGGGTGCACCGGCACCTTGCTTCCTAGTTCACCTCCCATAAGCTCGATGGCCCGGTTCGCTATAACCTCATTGGCATTCATGTTAGTGGAGGTGCCCGAGCCTGTCTGAAAGATATCCACAGGGAACTGCTGGTCAAGTCTCCCTTCTACCACCTCGCTCGCTGCCTGCATGATCGCTGCCGCCACTTCCTTGGATATAAAGCCCATTTCTAGATTCACCCGTGCCGCAGCTCGTTTGATCAACCCAAGTGCGCGAATAAACTCCCGCGGAAACTTCAAGTCGCTAATGGGAAAGTTCTGCACTGCCCGTTGAGTCTGCGCCCCATAATAGGCGGACTGCGGAACTTGCACCTCTCCCATTGAATCAGTCTCAACCCTAAAGGATTGCTCTTGCATCTTTTCATCCTCCAATCGCCAGGCCATTTGCGCTAAGCTCAAGGTGCAAGGTAAACTACTTTTCTATACTTTATGGCCCCGCCCTGCGCCCTGTCCTTCATACCCCTATTTAAAATGAATAGAAGAACTCGTTGTCATTCAAATTCTCACATCCATCCTTAGTCACCCTAACCATGTTTTCCAAACGCACCCCACCCCAGCCAGGCAAGTAGATCCCAGGCTCTATAGTAACCACCATGTCCTCTTCGAGCACCGCGGCACTGGTCTTGCCGAATCCAGGCCTTTCGTGTACCGCGAGCCCAACGCCATGGCCCAAACCGTGACCGAAATTATCAGCGTAACCCGCAGATGCGATATAGTCGCGTGCCACCTTGTCCACCTCCAAGGAGTAGACTCCGGCTTTGACTGCCGCCATGGCCCGAAGCTGAGCCTCCCTCACAATTGAGTAAATCTGACGTACCTTGACCTCCGGTTTGCCGAGAATCAAGGTGCGGGTCATATCTGAGCAGTAGTGTTCCACCCTAGCGCCTAGATCAATGATGATGGTTTCAGACTCCTTGAGTTGGCGGTCGCTGACAATGGCATGGGGCAGGGCAGCGCTAGGGCCGGCGGCCACAATTGGTGGAAAGGAGACCGCCTCTGCTCCCCTCTCTCGCATGAGCTGCTCAATCCGCCAAGCCAGCTGCTTCTCAGACATACCTACCTGAGCTTCATCCAGTATGGTTTCAAGTACCGATTCGGTTAAGGCCACAGAGTTGCGGATGGCCTGGATTTCTTCCGACTCCTTTATCATTCTCAATCCTTCAACTAGATACCCCGCGGGCTTAACCTCACCACCAGAGTTCCACTGTTGCAAGGCTTCCTCGATCTTCACGAACCGGTCATAGGTAAGATGATGTTTCTCGAAGCCAAGCTTCCTGGTGCCCAGTTCTGAAAAGATCTCAGGCAAAACACTCACAAAACTCTCTTTGTAGATCACGACCTGAAAGCCTTGGGCCTCATTTTCAGCTTGCTCCTTATAACGAAAATCTGTGGCCAACACTTGAGACTCTTCCGTTACTAGAAGGAAACCAGAGGATTCAATTAGTTGCATGTCCTCAGCCCAAAAACCGCTGAGATAGGCCCGATTCATAGGTTCCGAGACCAAGAAAGTATCAAAGGGCTGGTCAGCCAGAAGGTGCTTGATCTTTTTCAGACGTCGCCGAAATGGGTCTGATTTAACCATGAGTCACTCCAAATGATTTATTTACTTCTAATTGCTTTGATTCCGCACCCCAAGATTTGCACTATAATCGATAACAACGGGGTACACAACGCAAATCCCAAGTAGAATCTTACCTAAATTGAGCGATTTGAAATCCGTGAAAGCCGAGCCGGGCGGGCGCCCGCGGAGAATCGACCGTTGCCGTCGCTTCTGTGTAGGAATTGCTCAGTTTAGGTCTTAATGAGAAAGATTTGACAAGGCTAGCTATATATTCTATATCCAACCGTGCTGATCTAGCCCGAATCATAAGAAAGGACTGCCATGTACTCCAAGATGCTCGTGCTGCGTTTTCCCAAAGATATTGTGAATGAACCAATCATTGCCAATCTTGTGCGTGACTATGACTTGACTTTTAATATACTCAAGGCCACCGTCTACCCCCGCCGTGAAGGGATGGTGGTCATGGATCTACAAGGTCAGAGTCGCGAGGACTACGACCGGGGCATCCGCTACCTCGAACGTAGGGGAGTCATAGTGGACACCGTGGCCCAGGATATCCAGCGAGATACGGATAAATGTTTCGAGTGCGGAGCCTGTACCGCAGTTTGCCCAACGGGGGCTCTACACATCGAGCGGCCGAGCATGAATGTGCTGTTCGACCCTGAAAAGTGCAGCGGCTGCGAACTCTGCGTGACTACCTGTCCGGTGCGTGCCATGATCGTGAGTATCGATCGAGCCTAGGCTTTGTGAGTTACCGAATGGTACGAACAATCTCCCTTGATTCCATCAGTGCTGGAGACAAGCCCGAGCCCCCCAGAACCGCAGTCAATGATGCAACACAGCAACTGTCCAGTCACAAGCCAGAACACAGTGCAACCTTGGCAGTGGCTCTCAGCGGTGGTTTAGACAGTGCGGTGACAACTTTGCTGCTCAAGCAGCGTGGCCACGAGGTTGTAGCCCTGCACATGATCCTACGCCCTGATGATCTGCCTGAGCCCGGCAAGCACATTGAGCACCTTGCAACACGGCTTGGTGTGGCTCTGCAGGTAGTGGATCTTCGCCGGTCATTTCAGCACAAAGTGATCGAACCGTTTCTGGAGTCATACCGTGAGGGCAAGACTCCTAATCCCTGTGTGATCTGCAACCCAGAAATCAAGTTCACTCTTCTCCTTGAGAAAGCACTCAAAACGGGCGCAAGAATGCTTGCGACCGGCCACTATGCTAGGGTTTTCGTCGATGATTCTAAAGGAAGGCTGCGTTTGTTCAGAGGGTTGGACCGGAAAAAAGATCAGTCCTATTTTCTCTATCGCCTTAGCCAGGCACAGCTCGCTCGCACATTCTTTCCACTTGGCGATCTTCTGAAAACGCAAGTCAAACGACTGGCTGCTGAAGCGGAAATCAGTGCATATCATCGGCCAGAGAGTCAGGAGATCTGCTTCATCTCAGATACAGATTATAGGGGCTTCTTCGAGAGACACCTAGGGCCGGATCTCCCTGAGCCCGGACCTGTATTGGACCTCAATGGACGCCAACTGGGTGAACACGGGGGAATACACCGCTACACCATCGGCCAACGACGCGGCATCGGCATTCCTTCATCAGCCCCCTACTACGTGGTGGCTCTAGAGCCCGAGACGAACACTGTCAGGGTTGGCCGCAAGAGTGATCTTAGCGGAAAAGAGATGGTGGTGACTGATGTAAACTGGATTGCAGCAACTCCAACCTCTTCAAAATTCCGGGCACTAGTGAGACTTCGTTCTCGCCATAGAGAAGCACCAGCTGTACTGAAGCCAATTAACCGGGGAATTCTCGTCCGGTTTCAGGAGCCGCAAATGGCCATCACGCCTGGACAGTCTGCAGTCTTTTATTGCAACGATGAGGTTCTAGGTGGCGGCATCATAGATCGGGTGATCTCATGAGCACAGCTGCGCTGGCAACCCTCGGATGCAAGGTTAATCAGTGTGAATCCGCCTACCTGGAAGAAAGCC
>CAJIBP010000554.1_pt1 | contig 9776 bp, 6 predicted proteins | sample 9199361 | NCBI WGS metagenome assembly CAJIBP01 (sample SAMEA7708308, study PRJEB35096) | sediment metagenome | biome: marine neritic benthic zone biome [ENVO:01000025]; feature: sediment [ENVO:00002007]; material: shallow marine sediment [ENVO:03000034] sea grass bed [ENVO_01000059] ...
AAGATATTCCTAGACTTCGCGCCAGTCTCTCTGGCAATATCAACACCTGCCCTTCGTCCGGCCGAAACCAGCGGCCCTTACTGATGATCTCCCCCAGGCCACTAACCTCGGGTTCACGGTCACTCAAGCCCACTAGACCACTCGCCATTACCTCCCTGCCGCTGCGATGCAGGGGAATGGGTGTGGCCCGCGTGCGATCTTCGTCTTCCAGCCAGACCCTGGGTACTACCAGGGCTTCTCCTTCAAATCTATTTTCAACTGCGCTCAGCGCCTCCGAGGGCAAGCTCCTCCAGTTAAGAACCTTGAGTAGTAGACCATGGTAAGGTGATTGTTCATTTAATCTTAACCGGCCGCGATAGCGCAAACTCTTGACTGAGGTAAAACTCATAATAGTAAAAGTGAGAATGACCAAGGTTAGACAGGTAAGAATAGTGCGAATGGGACGGCGCCTCAAATTACTGACCCCGAGGACGAAAGCCGCCACTAATGCCTTGGTCCGGCTGATCTCGGAGGCCTTGATGTGACGAGCCCTCTGTTGCAGTAGAACCATTTCCTGCTCAAAGCGACTTATGAGAATAAACGCCACCATCACTGATAGGCCTAGAATGAAAAAGGCGAGAATCACCACCAGAGGACTATATGCAAGCTGAAATGCCGGGTGTACCTGGTAAACAATAGCTATAATCAGCGTGAGGATAACCAAAAAGGCAACGATTCTCCGGTGGATGTCAACAAAGGAAAAAATGAGCCGCTCGACGCAATAAGCGAAAGGAACAAATAGCGCCACATAAAAGAGCACTCCAAAGAGGACATCCTTCTGGGTCTTTTCCACGTCATTATAAACTCGGGTTGCCAAAGCCCAGGCCGTTCTGGACTCTTCTAGGAAACGGTCATATTTACGCTCACTGAATGCCTGCTCAGCCTGCTGCAAAGCCGCCCTACCCTCTCGCTGCAGCAAATGAATCCGCTGATTGTGAATACCATGGCTCTCCAGGTTTGATACTCTTGGCAGCAAGAGGCCCCACATGTCGTGGGCTGCCCGGTACACTGTAGCCGGAATGATTGGCCAATTTTGCACTATATATCCTTTTCCCTCAGGTTTGGAGGGCGTGGAATTGAGCAAGACCATCTTCCGTTTGAGCACTGTGTCTGACAACGTCATTTTCATTGGGGTAGCCGGTTCCAAAAAAATACTGGTCAGAGTGGAATCTCGAGTATCTATTCTGCTGTACCAGTAGTGTAGAGGCTTGGCCTCCGTGCGCCCGTCAATCAGCTTTAGCTTCGTCATATAATTGAATGTTCTGGGTTCAAGCAGATCAAAGATAGTAGTCATACCGCAACCGAACATTATCAAGTCAGTCCGCATGGAGCGGCGTCTCATTTTAACCCTATAGGCTTCCTTGCCAGTCATCTCTTTGTCTATGGCCCAGATGATTTCACCGCTGTTCTGATCGAAGCGGAAGCCCTCGATGATTGCCTTGTGGATAACGTGCTTTCGGTCAGCAAGACCTCGGATGTGAAAAATGCCACCTGTGTCCACCATCGTGTAAAACCGAGCCGACCCCTGATAGGCGAGAATCAGGGTTCCAGGGGCCGGTTGGTCGGGAAACAGCTCTCCCTGACGGATAAAGTTAGCCCGGCCGCTTAGTGTTGCAAAACCCTTACGGGGTCGTCGGTCCGGAGCTAATTGGGGTATATTGCTCAACTCCGCAATCAGATTGGAGACCAGCATGCTTTGTTGAGCGAGATTGTGCCAATTGACTCTATCTGGTTTATCATAGGGAGTTCCCCAGAATGGGCGGGCGTCATGTAGAGTAGCTAAGCTGATCCCTAGCATTCCTGCAAGCGCGCTTACTTCTCCACCCAGTGATGGACGGTCCGGTAGATAGCTCTGCCAGGATCGCAATGGGCTAGGTCGCAGAGTGTCTTGAAAAATCTCCGGTAGGTCCAGCCGGTCTTCCACTTCGCGGGCTAGACGGGTAAGCACACTGCTCACATGGGCGTAAGCCGCAACACGGTTCATCTCGGGTCGCAACCGGTAGAGCCAGCCATTGTTAAAGGCTCCTACACCGTCGCCATGGCTGGAGAGGTGAAGAGAGATGAAAAGTACAGGCTCGTTCTCCTTCAGCAGTCTGCGGAGTCGGCGACCGCTCTTCAAGCATTCCATCTGCTCTTCGGCGTCCTGCAAAACAACCTCGTTCTCTCTGACGGCCTTACTGCGGAGCCCTTTCAACACCTGGTGCTCCTTAGGGGTAATATTCTGAAAAGATGTGCGCCAACTAAGCTGGCGAAGGAGCAGACGCCGGTCTGCCAACTCTTGAATAAGTTGCTGATCAATATCCGCCTGCTTTTCCAAGCGAAGCTGCGTCAGCCGCTGACTCAGCAACTCAACTTCCCTCTTGATCTGTTCTCCGACAGCCTCGCGCAGGAGCTCCGCCGCCTCTTCTCTCAATTGGTCTAGAGGCTCAGGCGACTTCAGAGCATCTAGACTAGCCTGGGCTCGTTTAATCCTTTTGCCCAGCTCGCTCTTTATCTTCCTCTGTTCTCTGCTCCCGGTCCTTGTAGCCCAGATGAATTCGCGAATTCCTGCCAAGGTCTGTGCATGGCCGCTGGTCGCCACCAGAAGAACGGATCTACCTGGGGGTTGGTTCTGAAGTTTGCTCGCCAAGTCTATAAGTGAAGCGATACTGCTCGCCTCATCAGCCCCTGGCGACAGCCCTGCCACCAGGGCGTTGCTATCGTAGAAAGCCTCCACTATGAGCAGTTCATTTTTGAGCTGGGGATCCTGACCTTGAACAAAACCGTATATGTTTTCTGCTCTAACCCGATGCCATCCCCCCTTGGAAGTCAACAAGACATGTGAGGCAACCAGGCCGCCTGCTGCAGTCTCGAAGGAGCCGAATAAGTCCCTGGCCCGCGCAAGAGGCAACCAGAAGCGAGGGAACCTCAGGGGGGTTAGTTCAAGTTTTTCCTGAAAGAACCCTTTGGCCGTAGAGCCACGGTCCACGTAGATCAAGGCCCTGGCGCCGAGCATGGCCGCATTCAGCCAGTTCTTCCCGGAATCCATCTCCATCAAGACTATGCTACCTTCCACTTCCATGCCGTTAAATTTGTGCAGCTGGCCTGCTCCCACATAGAGAAGTGGTCCCTTAAGACCAGATGGCAGGGTTGTCTCAGGATGCACGGCGTTGAGCACGAGTTGTCTTATGTTGGCGCTGATCCCATTTACTTCAAGAGCAGCTGCGTCGTAGCCGGGAACCGGAAGTAAGAATTGCTGGCGCCCCACCTCTTTCATTCCAAGATTTACGAAAGCCTGGTAAATCAGATCCCCAGCCTCTCGAGATCCAATAGTCCCAGTGCTCCGGTCCTTCAATGCCGCCATTTGTAGGATAAGCGAGCGTGAGCTATCCTTGGCTTCTGCTTCCACCAAGAGTACAAAAAAGCCAAGAAGCATCACGAAAACAGTGTAAAGCAGGCTCCGGAGCCATTTGCGCCGCACCGTACCTTTTCTCCTCGCTTGATGGGATCCAAGAATCATGGCCATTGCAGATCCAACAAAGGAGTTGCCGACAAAAACAATTTACACCACTTTTATTTCTTCACAACTAAGCCAACGGCCTGGTAGCAATTTCGCCTACTGAGATGGAGAGTTGCTCACGTTCCTCGATTCTGTCGATTCGGCCATCTCGAATCCAAACGACCCGATCGGAGACACTCAGCATCTTGATGTCATGAGTGGCAGAGATGATTGTCACCCCTCTCTCTTCGCTCAGTTGCTTTAGCAACTCGATGATCTCTTCTCCAGTGGTCAGATCTAGATTGCCGGTGGGTTCATCTGCCAGGATAATGGCGGGATCGTTGGCCATTGCCCGGGCGATGGCTACTCTTTGCTGCTGCCCACCGGAGAGCTCAAAAGGCTTGTGTCTGAAACGATCTCCGAGTCCCACCAATTCCAGAAGTTCAAGTCCTTTCTCAACCGCAGCATCATTGTGCATTCCGCCAAAAATCATGGGCAGGGTGACGTTCTCCAGGGCAGTCATGACTTGAATCAGATTGAAGGTTTGGAAGATGTAGCCAATTTTGCGACAGCGCAACCAAGCCAGCTCGTATGCATCGAGCTGGGCGACATCCACCTCGTCAATGAAGACCTTCCCGGAGGTGGGTTTGTCCAGGCCGCCAATCATATTGAAGAGAGTTGTTTTACCTGAGCCGGAAGGTCCCATAATCGAAAGATACTCACCGGCACGGATCTCCAGATCAACCCCGCGCAATGCCTCCACGGCAAGCTTTCTTAACTGAAACGATTTAGTGACTCCTGAAACCCTGACAATGTTGTGCGAATGTGGCATGGTATTTCTTGTCCTCATTGTTCCTTTGGCCAAGGTGAGCAGACTCTAACTTTAACTGACCAAATCCGAATATCGAACTACGCCGTTTAACTTTGCTCCGCAACTGCACTTGGGGGCTGAGCCATTCCCTCCGCTTACGCTCGGTCTGCTGACCTTGCGAAGCAGAGGCCCTTCGGAGCGGAGGCCATGGCAGCCCGAGCTGCGGATGTGCCAGCCTTTGCTGTTTTACTTGAGAAGAGTTGTCTCCTTAGGAGGCAAAGGCTGGCCACATACGCCGCTTCGGAAAAATCCCAGCCCTCAAGCCCTATCATTGAGGCGTTAAGTGCATAGGCGTTACCAAATTTCGAACGTCCCACCCTACCCTGGCTCTTGACCGGAAAATGTGCAAACCGGACTAGTGTTCCGCCCGCATTGCTTCCACCGGCTGCATTCTTGCGGCGACAATTGCTGGATACAGAACACCCAGCAAGCTTAGACCACAGCCAATCGCCGATGCAAAGAGGAGGGACTTCACCACCGCCAGCCAAGATATGTGCTGCAGGGCAATCAAGCCAAATCGGATCAGCCCGTTCAACAACGAAGCGATTCCACCTAGAAGCGAACCAATCCCCGCTCCCACCAACCCTTGCATGCCTGCTTCCATAATAAAGAGGCGAAGGACAAAACTGTCCAGCGCCCCAAGGCATTTGATGGTACCGATTTCACGAAAGCGCTCAGTCACCGCCATGAGCTGGGCGTTAACAATACCCACAACGCAAACCAGCAATGAGAGGAAGACAATCCAGCGCTCTTTGGGAGTGCTTCCTGCGGAGGTGGCTTCCGGCTCTAAGTCATACCCTGCGCCTACCAGCGCCCGATAAAGTCTGGCATCCTGTGCCTGCAACATGCCGTTGGCCATATCTGTACCTACACGGACAAAGCTCAAGAAAGAGACTGCCAGAACGAGGCTCATAGTTGTTATTAGGGACCTGAAGAACCGGACACGGATACTCTGGAGGCTGATTTCCAGGGATTTCTTAAAGGGAAGGACTACTTGCCTGGCAATCTCTGCCCCATTTTCTGCGGATTTATCCAAAACCATCTTTACGCTGCTCTTCGTTCTTTAATCGGAGGTGTTGGGTCAAGTAATAGATCTGGGTTCAAAAGACTTAGCTGCCCCCATAAAGAAGCGGCTCAAGGCGCAAGGCACAGGGCACAAGGAAAAAAACTATACAAACTTATCTTCCACCACGCTGTGCACCTTTTGCCTTATGCCCTAAGCATTGCGTCGACATAATGACTTAATGACAGCAAAGTGTACTGACGGCGAAGCCGAATGACCTCCCGACCGCTGACCTTTGTCTATTTTCTTTTGCCCGCTGTCCGCTGCCTGCTGCCTGCTGAAACTCCGTGCTCCATGCGCTATGCGCTATGCGGACTGACCTGGGGCTCTCCTTGCCGTAGGTTCTTAGAACCGGAGGCCCAAAGGACCAGGCTTTCTGAATCCAGTAAAAGAAAGTATCATATAACCGCTATGTGGAAAACAGGAAGCCTCCAGTTCCGCCTTTTCAATTTCCCACTCTATAATCTTCTTCTATCAGGTTACCCAAGTGAACCAGCCGAGAAAGGTTCCATTGCTTCAGCTCCGACAGAAGTATGTCCAGAAACTCAAAAGCCGTGGCATTCATGCGCTGGTGGTGAATCATGATTCCGCAGAATCCACTGCTCAGGCTTTCGCCAAGTTCAGTGAAGAGGCTCTGCCAGCCGCTCTCACAATCCCTTTCCTTCCGGGTGTGCAGATCGAGGCTCACTGCATAATCAGGAAGTGTAGGTGAAGATAATGGTTTCGCACTCTGATTCCGGGAGATTGCTTTATAACCCATATCCGCAAGAGCGCTCAAGGTTTCTTGGTCACAACGGTTCCAAGGCGGAGTAAAAACTGAAAACAACCCATCACCGATGATTTCGCGGAGCCGGCTTAATCCTAAATGAAGATCTTTGCGCTTCTGTGACAAAGATCTGCTTGGCCCAAACTCGCAACATTTTCCATGCCTCTCGTGATCAAAATGACGCCAACCATGCTGTACCCATGCCCATAAATCCATGTCATTTTCACATAAATCACATATTCGTTGCCATCTTGGATTTGTAAGCCAGGCTGGAACAACAGCCATTGTCAGCGGTACTCGGTGATTGAGAAACAGGTTGACCAACTTATTATAGGTACTTCCCGGCACCCCCACATCGTCCGCCCTAAAAAAAACCACCCTCTTTCCTTTGCAGGATGATTCACTGCCAGCTTTGTCCAGACAGCGCCGTAATCGCTGGTGGATGTCGTTCGGCAGTCTTTGCCACAAAACAGCTGTTCTGCTCACTGCACTCATTAGGTCCTGCTATTCTCCAGACTGCGCCACGCTTCCAGCCACCTCGCCGTCTCCTGCGCCCCGTCCAGCTTTACTGAAGCTTCAGTGGGATCCCTTTCTTTCTCTAGAGTCTCTCCCATAATCATTGCCAATCGGGACGGCTCCAAGTCAAGATCGGATAGCATTGTCAGGCGGCCTAGTCCGTCAAATTTCTCAGCCCTAAGTCTTTGCTCCCGGTTCTGCCCGAAGGGCCAGACCAAAGCAGGCACTCCCGCTGCAAGTATATTCATGCAGGTGTTATAACCAGCCATGCTTACGGAAAGATCAGCCGCGGTCAAGAACGGGACAAATTCTTTGGTGAACCGAGCTAACTCGACTCCCGGCATCGCAGCGGCTCGTTCTGAAAGGGCGGCGACGTCAAACTCAGACATCAAAGGCCCACAGAAGACATAGAGACGGAGCTTTCTCACCCTTGCCATTATGAATCCAGCTTCAAGAACCGCCCCGAGCAGTGTGGCTCCAACTTTACCTCCACCGGCGCTGGCCACTACCAGGACCTCATCGGCTGCAATCTTCAGGCGGTTTCTAAGCTTTATGCCAGCATCTGGATCAGGCCGAGATGTTACAAAACCTGTATACACAACAGGTAGTCTAATTTCAGCTGTGCTCAGAAATGTTTCCTCTAGAGTGACCACGCTGGGGTCTGAGTGGATCAGGAGTGCATCGAAATATTGATTGAGCACACCCACAACTCTTCGTTCGTAAGCCTTCTGATCTTCTTTTTCAACCAGAATATCTCTGAGGCTGCAAACCACTCCAGGAGATCCAAAACCACCATTTTTCAGCTCTCCTAGAATGGGAAGTAACTCAAACCCAAACCGTTTACGCCCAAAAGGGTAGAGTTCCACCATAAAAAGGTCAGGAGCCGTCTTCACGAAAAGTGAATAAAGCTTGTCCTTGCGCTCCTCTTGGACTTCGGTCAAAGAGAGGTTTGCATCCGTGGGAAAGAGTTCAGAGAAACCGGGATCCATCCTCAGTCCGGGTAGCCTGCATTCGGTCACATGTGAAGGTAGCTCTGCCTCCACCGGGGGACCACCTGTCACAAAAACGAGTTGATGGCGGTGCAGTGCCCGCGCAATCTCGAGGCTACGGAAATAATGTCCAATTCCGAGTACGTGTTGGCAGTAGTGAATAATTTTCATCGGTATTCCATTGAATCACTGCATACAGAAGCAATCATATATCAAAGGTCCACCAAACCTGGAGTAATGGCGTAAGGTTCGTTTAAGATTGCAGATTGAAGATTTAGAAGACTGCATACTCTAGTGCAAAATCTACAATCTGCAATCTTCAATCTGCAATCTGCCTCTATATTTCTTCATTCAGCCGCTCCAGATGAATATCATCACCATCATAATATATCCAATGGAGTCTATAAGGTTCAATCAAGGGCGGTTCCTCCGGCAAGAAATCCCTCTTACACAGCCTATAAAGCAAGCATCTGATGACGCCTCCATGGGTCACCACCACGACCCGACGCCCCCTCAAGCGATGAGCAATATCCACGAGCGCTCGTCTGCTGCGCTCAAAAACTTCCAGGCGACTCTCACCACCCAATGGGCGGAAATGCCAACCCATTCTCGCTTGTGCCTTGATCTCTTCAGTCTCAAGATCGCTCAATCTTAGTCCCGACCACTCGCCCCAATCCTGCTCTCGCAACCGGGGCTCTACCGTCGAGGCAAGACCGAGCTCTTGGTTGATTAGCATAGCTGTGAGTCTAGCCCTGCCCAGATCACTTGTCACAAGATGATCGAGGCGATGACTGCGGAGGGCGATCCCCCATTGCTCAGCCTGCTGTCTCCCGTCAGAGGTGAGAGGAGCGTCCTGTTGCCCTTGAATGCGCCGTTCGCGATTCCACTTGGTCTCAGCGTGGCGCATCAGGCCGAATCGGGTTATAAACTGTTCCCTGCTGTTCGTTCTCATGCGTAATATATCAGGCGCTTATTAATAGAATCTTCTGAGGACTCGATATATCATATATTTGATTGAAGGCTTTGTATGAAGAGTAACAGTTTTTACATCAGATCTAACTTTCTTTGCCCATGCCCATGATTCATCATCAATTTGAAAATTTGAATAATTAGGATGCTGCATAACTAGTAGCTTAAATACCAACTCGATGTTTGGACTTTCTAACTGCTCTCGAGACATCTCTCTGTGAGAGATACCATCCGTGATTTGCTTATCATAGTGTTCAGAGTATGACCAACCGTAATCATCAAACAAAATAGTACCACCATCTTTCAGGAGTTTATCTACGAGAAAAAATGCGAATCCATCTATCGTCCAATTCTTCGATCCATCAATAAAACAAAAGTCAAAAATCGGTTGACAAACACCTCTCAGTGTTTGTTCCTCTATTTTTCTCTTCAAGTACCAATTGTAAGAATTAACTTCTCTCACCACAGTTACAATATCTTGCAAACCATTATCATCAATTAACTCTTCAATGCAGGGCTTCCTTTCCTTACTCGATAAGAGATCGACTGATATCAACTGACCTTCACCATTTTGCTGTAATGCAGCTGCAATATAACAACTTGACACACCGTGAGCAAACCCCAACTCCAAACACTGTTGTGGTTTGGTCTTGATTATATGATTGTAAAGGAATCTCCCATCTTCGACACTCAGGTACGGGATATTTTCTAGTTGTTTTGAGATGTCTTTGAATTTCATTTGTCTATGTTCGTACTCCCTAGAGACACTATCGAATAGTGGTTCGTCTGTTTCTGACCAGGCTGAGTAGAACCTCTTCGACTTTGCGGTAGTTTTTCCGGACATCATGATTCTGACGTACGTACCTACCCGCGGCTTCTCCCATCTGTCTCCTTAGAGTGAAGTCCGATAAAAGTCGCACAATCGCGCCAATGAATCCACTTTTATCGAATGGTCGCACTAAATATCCGCTCTTGCCCTCTGCCACAACTTCTGGCACTCCACCGTCGGCAAATGCAACCACGGGTAGCCCGCAAGATTGTGCTTCCAGATAAACCATACCCAACGACTCCCTTATGCCAGGGAA
>CAJIBP010000059.1_pt1 | contig 9740 bp, 6 predicted proteins | sample 9199361 | NCBI WGS metagenome assembly CAJIBP01 (sample SAMEA7708308, study PRJEB35096) | sediment metagenome | biome: marine neritic benthic zone biome [ENVO:01000025]; feature: sediment [ENVO:00002007]; material: shallow marine sediment [ENVO:03000034] sea grass bed [ENVO_01000059] ...
GAAGCAGCTCCTTTGCCGTTGGTAAAACAGTCCAGAATGGTGAGGGTTGGGTTGTCGCTGAGCGGCCCCAGTTTATCCAGTAGATTCTTTGGCGAGCGGTCGAAGCTGGCGTATATGAGTGGTCTGTCTTGGGATTGAGAGGCCTGAATAAAATTGAGGCAAAATACATGCGCCAGACTCCCCGCATCATCGTGCCAGACCACGTTGTCGCCGATGTAAAGGCCCCCCAGAAGACGATCCAACTGGCTTACCCCTGAGGCTACCCGCTGTCCCTCCAAAGTAGTCGAAGCCATCATTCTTTCCTCTATAGTTTGGATTTTAGACTTAACCTATTGCATTTATATGGCACCGTCAAGCAGAGTAGGGATCAGGGTAGAACATTCAAATCGTATTCATAAAGTAGTCAGTAGCCAGTAGTCAGAATCCAGAAGTTGGCGCCAACTAAACCTTAATATTACTTTCTGTAATCTGTCGTCTGACTTCTGACCTCCGACCTCTGATTTCTTTCTGCCTGCCTGTCCCGAGCTTGTCGCGGGGCTGCAAGCTGTCCGCTGCCCGCTGTATTTCCCTATGCTCTATGCCTTCGTCAATCCGCAATCTCAAAGTTCCTAGTTCTTAGTTCCTAGTGCCTCGTTTCATTGCTGTCTCCTGACACCTTTCAAATACCGCTTACTGCTCACCTGGTCATATTGCAAAAGATCTTCCACACATTCCTCATCCATGAAATATTTATTACACTTTTTTGTTGAAATGCACCAGTCAATTCTGTTATAGTGCCCTGACTTTGTCAATGGAGACAGTTTTCCGTAAGGCCCGAGATTTCAACGGGGAAATTTACGGCGACCGGGAGTTGCGCCCTGTACGAGCAGGTACTCATTCGACACCATCCCGAGTTTACCTTGAATAGTTTGTTCACCTAGCGCAAACCCCAGTCTAGGGTAAGAACGGAAAAAGCGGACCGAAGAAGTTCCCACCTCATTCTCCCTTAAAGGAGTTGCATATCAGTACACCACTGAGATGCAGCAGGTAAATGGCTGCGGTCTCGGGGCGTCGTTTTGGTAGCTTGAGACACCTACTAAATAAGTCAATTGTTTGGGAACAAGACTTTTCCCAAATCTGAAGGTTTTTTAAACTTCCCTTGCGAGAATGTAGAAGTCATGGAAAGCAACAAAAACTTTACGCCAAGAATAACCTTATTTCACTGCATCAACGCCTTCAGTGACGCACGTTCTTCACCTCTGACCGACGGTGATGGTTTTGAGACCCACATCGTTAAACTGCCCTGTTCCAGTATGGTGAAGGATGTTTACCTGCTCCGCGCCTTTGAGGCCGAAGCGGATGCAGTAGTGGTTTTGGTCTGCCCTGAGAGACAGTGTCGTTATTTGGAAGGTAATATCAGGGCAAAGAAGCGGGTTGAGCGGCTCAAGAATCTATTGGATGAAATTGGTTTGGGCTCCAGGCGACTGTCGATCTTCAATCTGGCTTCTGGAGACGAGGCTGCAGCTGCTGAGATTATCCAGAAAACCCTGTCGGAACTGGCTGAATTAGGCCCCAGCCCGGCGAAGTGAAAATGCTACAGCGAGCGCATCCCCCGTAGCTTGTCGTAGCGAAGCGGGACAGGGAGTTTCAAAGTGCAAATATTCAATTTCAAGGAGTTAACGCATGATAGTGGGAGAACAGAAACCAGTTAAAGAAATACAGGAGACGGTAGCGGGGTACAAGAAGCTTCTCATCTTGGGCTGCGGCACCTGTGTGAAAACCTGTTTTGCGGGAGGGGAAGACGAGGTAGCCACCTTAGCATCCGCTCTGCGTTTGGCCTTTAAGATGGAGGGATCAGAGATAGAGATAGACGAGTTCACCGTCGAACGCCAATGCGAGGACGAGTTCGTCCAGGAGGCGGCTCCCGCCATCGGCCGTAATGAAGCGGTGCTGTCTCTTGCCTGTGGCGCTGGTGTGCAGGCGATTGCCAGGAGGTTTGCCAAGACTCCCTCACTTCCGGGGGTCAACACCACCTTTCTCGGTACTTTGGAAAAGCAGGGCCTCTTCACCGAGGAGTGCGCCGGCTGCGGTGATTGCAAGCTCGCAATATTCGGCGGGGTTTGCCCTATAGCCCGATGCGCCAAGAAACTGTTGAACGGCCCCTGCGGAGGGTCCCAGGAAGGCAAATGCGAGGTGAGCCCTGAAACCGACTGCGCCTGGCAAATCATAATCGATCGGCTGAAAACTTTGGATCAAATGGAAAATCTGAGGATCTATATTGCTCCCGCCGATTGGCGCCCCAGCAGTTCAGGCGGACCGAGAAAACTAGTCAGAGAGGATCATGTGATATGAGTACGGAACCAGTGAGCAAACTGCAGCAGATCTTGTCGCAAGGAGAGTTTGCCGTTACCGCTGAATGCGGTCCTCCTCGTGGAGCCGGTGCCGAGATAGTCCGCAAAAAGGGCGAACTCTTAAACGGCTATGTGGACGCGGTGAATGTCACTGACAATCAGACAGCAATCGTAAGAATGTCGAGCATAGCTGGATGCACTCATCTTCTCAACATTGGCTTGGAGCCAGTCTTACAAATGGTCACCAGAGATCGTAACCGGATTGCCTTGCAATCGGACATAATGGGAGCCTATTCTTTGGGCATTCGAAATGTCCTCTGCTTGTCGGGAGACCATCAGACCTTTGGCAGTCACCCAGATGCCTTGAATGTTTTCGATATTGACTCCATGCACCTGCTCCGGACTGTAAAAACCATGCGGGAAGAGGGGAAAGATATGAGTGGGTACGAGTTGCAGGATCCGCCCCGCATGTTTATCGGAGCTGCTGCCAATCCCTTTGCCGATCCCTTCGACTATCGGGTCATTCGGCTTGAAAAAAAGATCGACGCGGGCGCCAATTTCATTCAGACCCAGTGTGTCTACAATATGGATCGATTCAAGGAATGGATGAAAATGGCTCGAGAAGAAGGGCTTACAGAAAAGGTTTACATCCTAGCCGGGGTGACGCCGATGAAATCTGCGGGGATGGCAAAATATATGGCAAAGAGGGTGGCGGGCATGGATGTGCCGGAGTTTATGATCGAGAGAATGGAGAAGGTTCCCAAAGAGAAAGCTGCCGCAGAGGGTATCAAGATCTGTCTGGAGACCATTGCCGAGGTGCGAGAGATTGAAGGCGTTCACGGGGTTCATATTATGGCTATTGAGTGGGAAGAGGCGGTGGGTGAAATCGTCGAGGCAGCTGGTCTCATGCCACGACCCTAGGAGGATTGTGGATTTCGGATTGCGGATTGCGGATTGCGGATTTGTGGATGGGGCGATTTTGAAAATCTTCAATCTACAATCTAAAATCATCAATTGAAATGGGAGATTTGAATGCCGGAGAAGTATCACATCCATTTAGAGACAACTCCACCGCGGTTTGAGCCGTTCGGTAAGTACTCCACCGTAGAATTTCGGGAAGACTGCGCTGGCAGCTGCAAGGAGTGCGTCAAGAAGAAATGCGTTTATGGCATTTTCGAAGACGACTATGTGCACGTGAGTTCCATGGAAGAGCCGGAATACCTCTACGCCTGTCAAAGCTGTTTTCGGTGTGTGCAGGAGTGCACCAAAGGAATCTTCTCCAGGGTGATCAATCCTGACTACCGCACCCTGGGTGACGACTACTGGCGCTCCGAGACCATCCACCGGCTCTGGTATCAGGCCCACACCGGCAAGATCCCGGTCTCGGGAGCGGGCTATCGAGGTCCCTTTGTCGGCGAAGGATTCGACTCCATGTGGACCGACATGTCTGAGATCGTCCGCCCCACCAGAGACGGCATCCACGGCCGCGAGTATATCAACACCTGTATTGAGCTCTCCCGCCGGGCAACAAGGCTGACATTCCATGAGGACATGTCCCTCGCCTCGGAGGTGTTTCCCATTCTGGAGGTGCCTATACCCGTGCTGTTCAAGCAGCCAAGCTTTGGAGTTCTGAGCGAAAACGTGTTGCTGGCAGCGGCCAGGGCGGCAAACCTGCTGGGCGGTATGATGTTTATCCAGGCAGAGGACTACAGTGACAGTTTCGTACCTTACGCTGACAGCCTGGTGCCCTGTCTGACCAAAGCCAGCTACCAGGACTTCAGCGATCTTGTTCTCAAGAGCCGGATGGTGGAGCTGGCTTATGAGCCTGGCATTGAAAAAGAGTTCGCCAAGCTGCGCTCTTTGCGGCCCGACTTGATTATCGCGGTATCCATTCCGCTCAATGCCGAGGCAGCCTCCCGGACTCTACATCTGGCGCAGACAGAGGTGGATACCCTCCGTCTCTATGCAGACGATCGTGGCAATGAGCTGGATGCGGAAAAACCGCGCTTCTTAAAGGAGATGATCAGAGAGGTTCATCTTATTCTTGTTAAAAATTTCATTCGGCAGAAGATCAACCTGGTGTTCTCCGGCGGCATCGCCATGGCCGAACACATGGCCAAGGCAATTATCTGCGGGGCCGACGGTGTCACCGTGGACACTCCCCTGTTGATCGCCCTTGAGTGCTGGTTGTGTTACCGGTGCCTGGAGGATAAGTCCTGTCCCGTGGAACTTGAGTCCATAGACCCGGAATGGGGCAGTCAGCGGATCATGAATTTGATTGGCGCTTGGCGCAACCAGCTGATTGAGGTAATGGGTGCAATGGGCATTCGCGAGGCCCGAAGACTGCGGGGTGAAGTGGGCCGATCCATGTTGTTCGAGGACCTGGAGAGGGAATGCTTCGGACCGATATTTGGTGAAAGAAAGGTGTCAGGAGTGATTGCTTAGTAAAAAGTTAGGACATGGACGGCGCAGTAAAAAGCTCCAGATGCAAGGCGCGCGAAGCTTTAGGAATGAGGCGTACTTAGCGTACGCTGCAATGACTAAAGGTGAAGCGCAACGCCGCAGATGGACTTTTTACCAAGCCGTCAGGATTGGGATAGGACATGAAGACGAACCAAGCTAAGAAGCAACTGGAGGAAACCGTGGAGACCACGTCCCGGTTTCGCCATACCATTAGTAAGTACGTCATCAGGAGAAACTCTCGCTGCATCTCCTGTGGTCTGTGCGCCGAGCTTTGCCCCTACGGGGTGCACCCCAGATACGACAATTACTCCAAGCCTTTGCGGCCGCAGTCGCATAAATGCATTGGCTTCAGCTGCAAGGAAAATGATTTTTATTGCGTGGACCGTTGTCCGGAGCACGCCCTGACCTTGGGGCTCAATCCGATCCTGGAAACCCTTGGCGATTATCGCTGGACCTCTGAGATGCTCATAGCCCACTGGGAAATGGCTGAAACCGGCAACCTACCGGTGGTTGGCCTAGAGTACGATCTGGGTAACTCCGGTGGCGGCTTCGACAAGATTCGTTTCAAGCTACCCGATGCCAAAGATTATCTGGATATAAGCGACGAGGAGATTGATACCAGCGTAGATCTTAACAAGCGAAACGATGGGCGACCTGAGAGAAGCATCTCTATTCCCTGCTACGGTGGGGGCATGTCCTACGGCTCCACTGCCTTGCCGGTCATGGTCGGCAGGGCCCGGGCGGCCCAGCGCTTGGATACTCTGACCTGCACCGGAGAGGGCGGCTACCCGCAGGAACTGGTCCCCTATGCCGATTACGTAATCACCCAGGTGGCGACCGGGTTGTTCGGGGTACGGGAGGAGACCATACTCTATACACCCATGGTGGAGTTCAAATACGCCCAGGGCGCCAAGCCTGGGTTGGGTGGACACCTGCTGGGCGACAAAGTGACTCCCGAAGTGGCTGCCATCCGGGAAACGGTTGAGGGGAATGCCCTGTTCTCTCCCTTTCCGTTCCACTCGGTATACTCGGTGGAGGATCACAAGAAACACGTGGACTGGGTCAAGGAGATCAATCCTCGCGTGCTGGTTTCGGTTAAAGTCTCAACTCCCACAGACGTGGACATGGTGGCGGTGGGCAGCTACCACGCGGGAGCACACATTATCCATCTGGATGGCAGTTATGGCGGCACCGGGGCGGCCCCGGACATTGCCAAGAAAAACATTGCCATGCCCATAGAATATGCTATCCCCAAGGTGCACAAGTTCCTGACAGAGGAGGGTGTGCGGGATCAGATTTGTTTCATTGCCAGCGGCGGCATTCGCAGTGCCATGGACGTGGCCAAGGCAATCGCTCTGGGGGCAGACGGTGCGGTCATCGGCACTGCCGAGCTGGTCGCCCTTGAGTGCGTTCGCTGCGGCAACTGCGAAAGCGGCCGCGGCTGTGCCCGGGGCATTGCCTCAACCGATCCCGAGTTGGGATATATGATTACTGAGGAATGGTCCGAGCACAGGATCGTCAACATGTACACGGCCTGGCGCAAGCAGTGGTGCGAGATTCTGAGGCAATATGGACTGCGGAGTCTTAAGGAATTAGTGGGCCGTAGCGATCTGTTGGTGCATCTGGACTACCTGGAGGAGAACGAAAGGGCGGAGTACCAGCCGGCCCCACGAAAACAACTGGTCATTTGAGACCAATCAGGGATGTGAGATTGAGCATAGGGCAGAGGGAGCATATTTCGAATTTCGAATTGCGAATTTAAAAAGAAGGAGTCAGAATTCAGAATCCAGAATGAAAAATCAAATAGACAACAGCTTTTTTCTCCTGACTCCTGGCTCCTGACTCCTGACTCCTGGTTTTTGTCATCTCACATCAGTACTTTGATTAGGACGATAAGAAGAGGGAATTATGCACGACGCTAACAAAGATGTCGCTGACAGGATTCTTTCCTCCAGGGCGGAATTGCCCCATGGGAATATACCAATCAAGAAGTCAGCGGAAGAGGGAGGCTGCGGGGTTACCGGCTTTATTGCATCGGTGCCCGTCAGCGGCCGCCACATTTTCGAACCTTCGGTTCAAATGCACAACCGCGGCAACGGCAAAGGTGGCGGCATCGCCGCGGTGGGTCTATCCGCAGATGATCTGGGCGTAAGCCAAGAAGTTTTAGACACTCATTATTTGCTGCAGGTGGCACTGCTCGATCCCCATGCCCGTCCGGCAGTGGAGACAACCAGCATCGAGCCTTTCCTAGAGATCCACAAGTCCGAGCGGATTCCCACTCTGGACGACTACCGGGAAGTGGAAGGCTTGGAATTCAAGCCACCCGACGTATACCGTTATTTTGTCCGGGTAAAGCAAGACATTTTGGATCGGTTCATTGAGGAAAAAAAGTTTCAGGATCTGGATCCTCGGAGGGCAGAGGACGAATTCATCTATCAAAATACTTTTCGTCTCAACCAGAAATTCTATGCTTCCTTGGGAGACCAACAGGCCTTTGTTTTGTCGCACGGCCGCAATATCATGATCTTGAAGATCGTTGGTTATGCCGAGTGGGTCGCCCAGTACTATCTGCTGGAGGACTTCAAGGCCCACGGTTGGATCGCCCACCAGCGATATCCCACTAAGGGCCGGGTTTGGCACCCCGGCGGCGCGCATCCATTCATCGGCTTGGACGAGGCCCTGGTCCACAACGGCGACTTCGCCAACTACCATGCGGTGAGCGAATATCTACAACAGCATAACATCTTCCCGCAGTTCTTGACTGACACCGAGGTCTCAGTCCTGCTCTTTGACCTGTGGAATCGGACCTTCAGATATCCGCTGGAATACATTATTGAGGCCATGGCACCCACCACCGAATATGACTTCGACCGGCTGTCGCTTGAAAAACAAAGGATTTATCGATATATCCAGTCGGCACACATCCATAACTCTCCAGACGGTCCGTGGTTTTTCATTATTGCCCGCAACAACCCGTACGAAAACCACTTTCAGCTCATCGGCATTACCGACACCTCCATGCTGAGGCCTCAGGTGTTTGCCTTACAGGAAGGAGAAGTGCAAATCGGCCTGATCTGCTCGGAAAAGCAAGCCATTGACGCAACCTTGCAGAGTTTGGCCGCAGAGGACAGCCGCTTCTGCCCCATTGCAGACAAGTACTGGAACGCCCGTGGCGGCAGCGCCACCGACGGCGGCGCTTTTATTTTCACCGTGAGCGACGCTGGCAAGGGAGACGGCTCCAAACAACTCGTCTGCACCAACAAGTTTGGCGAAGCAGTGAAGACAGCTGAGAACAAGATTCACTTAGATATAACTGCTGAGCTCACGGTTTCAGCGAGCGCAGCGGAAATCACTCAGGCGGTGGAGGCTGGGTTGGCAGCAGCCGATACTGCTGATTTGAAAAACTATTGCCTTAAGAATCTGGTGGACTGGGATTACAGTTCGCTTAGTCATCTCTGTGAGGAGCTGGTAAAGCAGGCGAACAGCAGCGATGAGGCCAAGGCCAAGGCCATCGAGGTTCTGACTCATCTGAACAACCACCGCCTTGCCACTGGAGACAAGAAGCGCAGTTGGGTGCTCTACCTCATTCGAGAGAGCTTGACAAAGATTTTCGGCTCTTTACCTAAGCTCACCGAAAACTCGACAGGAAGCTACCGTTACCTGGACTGGACCACCCGCCATACCCTTAGACATCCCCAGGGGAATGATAGAATTCTGGTTTTGAACGCCAGAGAGTTCCCGCCCGAAGGAGAAGATTGTGATTCGCGGCTTATCTGCGCGGCATACGAACTGGGATGGAAGCGATTCATTGGCTACGGCTACAAGGGGCAGCGGTTTTGCGGCTGTGGCTTGGGAAAAGAAACCGACGATGTCAGAATTGACGTGTATGATAGTTCCGGAGACTACCTTGCCTCCGGCATCGATGGCTTGTCCATGTATGTGCACGGCAATGCCCAGGACCAGTTGGGCCAGATCATGAAGCGCGGCAAGTTGGTGGTTTTCGGCGATGTGGGCCAGACCTTCATGTATGGTGCCAAGGGGGGAGAAGTTTATGTGATGGGCAATGGAGCAGGTCGACCGCTGATCAATGCAGTGGGCCGACCCCGGGTGGTGATAAACGGCACCTGTTTGGATTACCTAGCGGAATCTTTCATGGCCGGCGATCCCCTGGATGGTGGGGGATTTGTGGTCTTGAACGGCATTGAGTTCGACGAGGAGGGGAACGTGGTGGAGCAGGCCACCCCCTATCCAGGCTCCAACTTGTTCTCCCTGGCCTCAGGCGGTGCTATTTATCTGAGGGATCCTTACGACAGAGTGGTGGAGGATCAGCTGAACGGGGGTGAGTTTATTGACTTGAGTCCGGCTGACTGGGAGCTGATTCTCCCATACCTGGAGGAAAACGAAAGACTCTTCGGCATCTCCATCGAGAACGACCTGCTGACCGTAAACGGTCAGAAAAAAAGTTACCAGGAAGTCTATCGCAAGGTGCAGGCTGTGCAGCTTGATGTCTTGGCCAGAGAGTCCGTGGCCCACGAGGAATGGGGCACAGACTGGCAGGAAGAGGGAGGAGGCAAAGGGCTAAGAGCATAGAGCCGGGCGAGAAAGGGTCAAAGCGAGAAAAGCGAGAAAGGTTATAGTACTTAATTATTAGTAACCCTGGGAGCGGCTTTCTAGCCGCGATAAGCTGAGAATCCGGTCCCCCTTTAGAAAAGGGGGGTTGGGGGGATTTCGTTTACTCATAATGCTTTGTTGTCGGATGAACCTGCTGTGCAGAACCATCCGACCTACTTCTCGCAACTCCCGTACTCCAACACTCCAAACAGATTTTTATTCTCTTTCCAATAAATCTCGGTATAATAAAAACTTTCGACAATTGGATATGAGTTGGGACCTTTGAGGGAGTACTTATTTTCAAATTCGCAATCCGCAATTCGCAATTCGCAATCA
>CAJIBP010000297.1_pt1 | contig 9566 bp, 9 predicted proteins | sample 9199361 | NCBI WGS metagenome assembly CAJIBP01 (sample SAMEA7708308, study PRJEB35096) | sediment metagenome | biome: marine neritic benthic zone biome [ENVO:01000025]; feature: sediment [ENVO:00002007]; material: shallow marine sediment [ENVO:03000034] sea grass bed [ENVO_01000059] ...
CAATGTCATTGACTCAAGCTGTGGGAGCGGCATCCTGCCGCGATTGGCAGTTCTAGAAAGCCTATTCTTTCGTGGCTGGAAGCCACTCCCACAGTGATTTGAGCCCTTAAGTCAATGACATTGGACTTGGCCCAAAGCGGCAGGTTTCCAAGACTGTAATGAAGAGCACACTCGAGCAGGACCGAGCTCTACTGGCTGGATGCTTTGCTGGCGACAAAGAGGCGGCAGAGAATCTGGTGCGCCGATTCTCAAACCTGGTTTATCAAGCTATTCAGCATACCCTGATTGTCAGACATGTTCCTTTTGCCAAAGAAGATCTCGAGGATTTTCACAGTATTGTATTCTTGCGACTTTTCGAGAAGGGCTGCAAGAAACTCAAGCAGTATCAGGGCAAAAACGGTTGTAGTCTCGCAACCTGGATTAGACTAATCACGCTGAGAGTGGTGCTCGACCATCTAAGAAAGAAAGGTGTAGATTCAATTGCTGGTCGAAATGCACAAATAGCTCTGGATGAAGCGTATGGTCTCAAAGGAGACGAATGCGACGGCTTGGCTCGTCTTGAGATAGCGGAAAAGGGACGCATTCTTCGTGAAGGGATAGAGAAACTTCCATCCCGCGATCGCTTGTTTATAAAGCTTCATTTTGAACAAGGGCTTCCTATAGCAGAAATAGCGGCTGCAATGCGGATTACCATAAAGAATGTTTATGTCGTCAAACATAGGGCGATTAAGAAGTTGAAAGCACAGGTATCTTTTGCGGCAGGGAGATAGTCTCAACCGTAAGAAAATCCTTATTTAAGAGTCTATTTAGAGTGAAGGCAAAGAAGCCAACAGACTCGTTTTGAACTGCAACTATGGAGGCGCGGCATCAGGTTGCCGAATGCCTCGTATCTATGGAGAATGTAATGGAGAAAACATGTCCCGCTGACGAAATTCTTGCCGATTATGTTGAGGGCCGCCTTTCTGAGCAAAAGAACTCCGAGATGGAAGAGCATCTCTCGTACTGTAATGTTTGTTTAGAGGTGTTGGCGGTAGCGGCTGGCCTTGTACACGGAGAATACCAGCTTGAATTAGATCCGGTGCCCGCCAAGGTGACTAACGCGGCAGCACGGTTGGTGATTGGTGAAGATCCGCTATTGTCAGAGTCCTTCCCGGCAAAACTCGAGCGAACCCTTAGAAGCCTTCCCACCAGGATATCGGAACTCCTAAATCATGAGACCTGGGGGGGATTCCAACCTCAGCCAGTTCGTGGCTTAAAGAGAAGAGTGGCCAAGGACTTCATGCTCCTGAGAAAGACATTCCAAGATGTCAAATCAGAAATCGAAGTTGAAAAGATCGGTGAAGAAAAGGCCCTCATACGTATTAGACTGCTCGCTGACGATACAGCCAATCAAGCAATTAGAGTAACACTGAAAAAAGGTGAGAGGGAGATTGCATCACAGCTTGCAGAGGGAGCTTATGTGCTTTTTGAGGACATACCATTCGGCCGTTACAGCCTTACCCTTGCCAAGGATGGCTTAACCCTGGGAACTTACCTATTTGAGATTAAGGAAACTAGTCGTGACAGAGGATAAGAACAAGAGCTTGGGATCCGAATCGGGCAACATCGAAGAAATCTTAAGGCAGCGGGAGCGCCTCGAGCAGATACTTCAGGAAAAGTACAAGAAAGAGGTGACCATCCTCTTCTCGGATATTTGTGGCTATACTGAATATATAGACAGCAGGGGGGATATCAACGGACGCGCCTTGCTCCTGAAGCATAATGAAGTTGTCTTGCCTCAGATAGAAAAACACGGGGGTAGAGTCATCGAGATAGTCGGGGATGCGGTAATGGCCGGTTTTGCAGTTCCAACGTCTGCTGTTAAAGCCGCGGTGGATATCCAGATGGCTCTTAAGGAACACAACCTCAAGATAAAACCGGCAGACAGGATCAGGGTGAAGATCGGTATCAATGTTGGTGAGGTTCTGGTTGACGATACGGCTGTCTATCAAGGTTTTTCTGGAGATGTGGCCAATGTAGCCTCACGTGTCCAATCTCAGGCTGGTCCTGACCAAATACTAGTCTCGAAGGCTACATATGAGCGCGTTTGCGGAAGTGAGGACATTCTTTGCCGATTTCAAGGAACAGTAAGGGTAAAAGGAAAAGCTGAACCCCTTGAAATCTATCGAGTGGCCTACCGAGACGAGGATTTTGGTCCGAGTATTGAGCCGAAGGTTAGAGTTTATGAGGCCTTGCCCGAAAAAGAAGCAGAAAAGCCGCTTAAGGTGCTGCAGCTTGATGTTAACCGAGAGGGGAACTACCTGAAGATTAGCGCTCACGAACGCGTCACTGGTGAAGAGAGTGTAATCCGCCACTATGAGAAAATGTCCGTGTCCATGGGTTGGATTGAGGCACGGTGCAACGAGATTATAGAGACTCTGAATAGAGCCAATCGCCAAGGGCGCCTCACCCGTGAAATTCTTATGAAGCTAAGGGAAGTGGGTCAGGTGTTTTACGATGAGTTGTTCACCATTAGTGTCAAAGGAAAGTTGCGAGACTCGAAAGCAGAATATCTGAGTCTGAATCTCGACGACCACCTAGTTCATATCCCCTGGGAACTGCTCCACGATGGCCACCAATTTCTCTGCCAACGGTTTAGTATGGGAAGACTGGTCAAGACCAAGCAGACTGTTCTCGGCAGCCGCAGACGTCATCTGGCTCGACCCCTGAAAATGTTGATATTGGCCGATCCTGCAGGAGACTTGAAAGGGGCCTATGCAGAGGGAACTCAAATCCGCGACATTATGGACCGGGACCAAAGCCTCATCAATGTCTCCTTGCGCTCCGGCAACATCACCCCAGGACTTATCAAAGAGAAGATAAGGAATTTCGACCTCGTTCACTTCGCTGGCCATGCCGACTACAACCGGGACAACCCCGAAGAAAGCGGCTGGCGATTAACCAAGGACAGCCTCAGGGCCCGGGATATAGTCAAGATGGCTGGCACTTCAACCATGCCAGCTCTAATTTTTTCGAACGCATGTCAGTCTGCCCGCACTGAAGTGTGGACTCTGAAAGAGAGTTTTCAGAGCGAGATTTTTGGATTGGCCAATGCCTTTCTCCTGGCGGGCGTGAAACATTATGTGGGGACCTTCTGGGAAATACTGGATGAGCCAAGCAGCCTTTTTGCCCTTGAATTCTATAATCTCCTTCTAGCTGGAAGCACAACCGGCGAAGCCATGCGACTGTCCAGGCAGGCATTGATCAAGGCCTATGGAGAGGAAACCATTGTCTGGGCAAGTTACCTGCTCTACGGGGACCCCACTTCCAGTTACCTGGATCAAATCAGTGTGAGCGAAACACCCGATGAATCCGTGCATGATACTGCCCCCTTGGCAGATGTGGAGATTAGGGCGCAGGAAGAGGTGATCGACTTTGCTGACAAGGAGGTCCCAAAAAGATGGAAATCCTGGCTGGCGCTGGGCGCCGGTATTCTTGCTTTGGCAGGTATCCTGATTTGGGGTTTTTTGTTTCTCTCAGAAAAACAGATAGAAAAACATCAAAAGGCGGCCTTGATTTCCTACCAAAAAGGAGATTTTGCAGAGGCGTTAATTGCCTGCAATACCCTTGAAGAGAAAAGCCCCGGATCTTGTTTGGCCTATCTGATCCGGGGAAATATCTTTTTGAGAAAGGGGAAACTGGATAAGGCAGAAGTGGCCTACCAACAAGCTCTTCGGGCCTCGTTGGCGACGGATTCGCAAAAGGCAGAGGCACTCGTAGGACTGGGCCGTGTCGCCTCCTTGCGAAAACAACCAGAAACTGCCCTCAAATACTATCATGAGGCCACAGAAGTAGCTCCGCAAAGCAGGCAAGGGCACCTATTTCAGGCCCTTGTTCTCGAGGACGAGGGAAGGTATGAGGAGGCCCTTAGCTTGCTTGTAAAGACTCAGAAACTTGAACCAGACGACAAGGTTCTTGTTGCTCTTGCCACCGAAACTAGACAGAAAATTGCCCAGGCTCGGGATCAAGAAAAGCAGAAACGTATCGATCAGATGGTCAGGGAATTGCTGGAGACCATGAAATCGCCGCCCAGGGCTTTGCCGTCTGACGGTTGGACTTCACTCCCTCTGACCATGTGGGTGATGGAATTCAGAGAGCAGGGCTATTCTCTGCAGGAAGGAGAAGGACGACTCCTTGTCTCGGGCATTTCAGAGCAGGTTCTACAGCAAAGTCGGGTACAATTAGTAGAACGGGCACTTCTGGACAAGTTACTCCAGGAGTTGAAGTTCGGTTCCACCGAAATGATTGATCGCAGCACCGCCTTGTCTTTGGGCAGAATTTTGGCTGCTCGACTCATCCTTTCCGGTCAAGTACTGCACTCAGAAGTGCAAACTCAAGTATCATTGAGATTGGTTGAGACTGAAACTGGACGCATTTCCGCAACCGTAAGTGAAGCCTTTGGGAGCAGTTTACCCGCCACAATCATGAGTGACGGGTTAGCCAATAACCTCCTGAAAGAACTCAGCAGATTATATCCTCTACGCGGCAAGATCGCAGATATCAAAGACAAAGGGGTCTGGCTCAATATAGGAGCCAAGGTAGGGGTAAGAACGGGACAACAGTTCAAGTTGGTCGATCAAGACCTGATTCTTGAAGTCACTGCCATCCAGCCAGAATCATGCTTGGCAAAGGTCGTTAAAGGACAAGGGCCCCTCCAGAAAGGCTTGCGGGTGGAGGCACTTTAGGACAGCAGGCAGCGGGCAGCTCGCAGCAGGCACAGGAAATCACCTAGTCTTTGTTTTCTTATTACCAGTCAGTGTCAGTATGACGCCTTTCGAACCCTAACTCTCAGCACAACCTGTCTGATCACATCAGGTAGTTCTCTTTAGACTCTCTGGAACTCTTGGCAAATTGATATTCGCTCGGAGTTACACCTATGCGCCGAGATTCAAGACATAAACGAAACTCCTCATTGGTATGGGGAAGTCTGAAAAGAAACTCATTACAGGGCCCGTCACTCGATGGCGTGATCTCTAATCCCGATTCCTTCGGGTAACTTGCCGTGAAGCCGTTGGCAGCCATCCTGAGTACTACGCTTGAATAGGTTTTATCCTTCGATAGTGTCGTGATTGTGACTGTGTATTTTTGCATCGCCTCACTCCTGTCTGCACTTTTTCCCTTCTTGCATCTTCGATTACTATTCATAGCTTTATTTGTATGGACGGTTAGACCTTCCAAATCTTGCATAAAGGGACCATCCGACAACTCCGATTTCAAAAAGATCGAGTCGATATTTCTGAAAACGATTGAACTGAAAAGACAAAAGCTCCTCCCCCTTGTCGAAGATCCGCCTTTGGCGTGGACGGGGGAGGATAAAGGTGGGGGTGATAAAATAAATAGGAATTCAACCACTTAATATATCCCCCTCCCCTTCATCCCCTCCCGCCAGGGGAGGGGAAAGGTGTGCTGTGAGATTCATCGAAAAATGGATGAGCGTTAATCTCACCGAAAAGAAGAGTTGTCGGACAGCCTCTGAAAGAGTGAATTTCGGATCTCCTGTCAGATAAGATGCTTGGTAAAGAAACCCTTGACGAGTTGGTGGGAAGTTGTGGTATTTGTCCCGACTGTAGTGTTTTGATATGGTGAGTATTGGAGAATGCTTTACCTAACCCTGGAGAGAGGATTAACATGAAAAGTTACCGTAAAGAACTGTGGTTTGAGGTGCCATCAAGGAGAGCCTTCATAAACATCACTCCTCAGGTAGACAAATGCCTCAGAGAGAGTGGTATCAAAGAAGGATTCGTTCTCTGTAACGCAATGCACATAACTGCTTCGGTATTTATCAATGACGATGAATCAGGACTACACCACGATTATGACGTATGGCTTGAAAAACTGGCGCCTCATGAGCCTGTCTCACAGTATCGCCACAATGTGGGAGAGGACAATGCAGATGCACATATGAAAAGACAGATAATGGGACGTGAGGTGATTGTCGCTGTTACAGACGGCAAGCTCGACTTCGGCACCTGGGAGAGAATCTTCTATGGTGAATTTGACGGACGCAGGAAAAAACGAGTACTTGTGAAGATAATTGGCGAGTGAGTGAGATACTGGAGTAGAAAATGGAACCGTTTGGAGAAGCAGAGGTTAGCAGTTTCTTGGCTGCGCATGGTTTGGAAAACCAGATTCATTCCTTCACTGAGAGTACTGAAAACGCATTTCTTGCAGCTCAGGCTTTGGGGGTAGAGGTGGGGCAAATTGTCAAATCGGTAATGTTTTTGGCTGATGGCAAACCGGTGTTGGTACTCATGTCCGGTGATATGAACGTAGACAACAAAAAACTCAAAAGACTTATGGAAGTCCGAAAAGTAAGAATTGCCGATGCTGAGACAGTTCTGGCGGTGAGTGGTTATCAAGTTGGGGCTGTGCCGCCAGTGGCACACCGACAAGCAATGTCAATTTACCTGGATGAGAGTCTCAAACGCTTTTCCCAGATCTACCCTGCGGCTGGCACTACCAGCAACATGTTCGCCACTACTTTCGAGGAGTTGTTGATACTCACAAAGGCAAAGGTTGTGACCGTTTCCATACCCAAGAAAAATTAGGCTATCACTGCCTTATCTTCTCCCGATCCAATAGAATTTGAATAGGGTTTTCAGTGGTATGAAAATATCAGGAACCGGTGTACGAAACATTCTTTTCGTGTGCACGGGTAACATCTGCCGCAGCCCCATGGCTGAGGGATTGCTGAAAAAACTGTTACTGGAAAATCCAATCGACGGAATGGCAATAGGCTCCGCAGGACTAAATGCCCTGCCAGGTAATCCGGCATCTTTCCACGCCATACGTGTGGCGCGTGAGAATTCCATTGACCTGAATGAGCACAGAGCCCGGCTTGTCACCTCAGAGCTAATCTCTACCTCAGACCTCATATTGGTTATGGAACCGGGCCACCAGCAGAAATTGCTCTCCCGCTACACAGACGCATCTGAAAAAGCTGTACTTCTACGTCAATTTGCCCGGTTTGGCCACCGAGAACGCGGCATTAATGATCCATACGGCCTGAACCTGGAAGCTTATCGCTTCTGTTTTCACGATATCAGAGAGTGCGTGGAATCACTTCACCAATGGCTTTTTGAGCCTGTTCAAACCTAACATATTTAGAGTGTTTCTTGTTGCTTCAAACAGCGCTAAGCTCTAAGGAGGTCAGCATCAAGTTTGAACAAATGCTATGTTGACTTATGAAACTCAGACGGTTAGCCTTCAAATCAGGCTCGCTTAGTGTTGATTTGGTATCTTCTTAACCTGAATACTGCCGCTAGGGGTTAAGCCTGTCTTTATCCATTCGTCCTGTGATAAAACTGAGGAGTATTCTCTCGCCTATGGTCATGGCCGGATTGTGGGAGTTTCGACAGTGAAGAACTTGAGCCGCAGCAGGTATTTCTTGGGCCTTGTCTTTTGTTTGGCGACAACCGTCTCCTTTTTTTCACTCTCCGCTTATCAAAGAGATTACCTAGTCACAGGCGAACAACACCCTAAAGCCAAGAACATCATTCTTATGGTCCCAGACGGCATGGGGCTGTCCAATGTTACCGCCGCTCGCATATACAAGAATGGACCCAATGGAGACCCACTCAATCTGGAGACATTGCCTCACATCGGATACCAGAGGACACATTCGGCTGACAGCCTGACAACCGATTCCGCTGCCGCTGCCTCCGCTTGGGCCAGCGGCGATAAGTTTCGAAACGGTGAGATCTCCTGTCATGATAGCGACCAGGATGGTAAATGCGAGCCTAGCCCCACTCCCACTGTCCTCGAAATGGCCAAGAACAAAGGGAAGGCGACTGGACTAGTGGCGAGTTCTACTGTCACCCATGCTACTCTCGCAGCCTTCGCAGCCCACGTACATACTCGTAATTGTGAGAAAGAGATCGCAAGGCAGTATGTTCAAGTGACAGGGGTAGACGTTGTCCTGGGGGGCGGCATAAAGAAATTTAATTCCACCGAGGCCGAAGCCGATATGTGTGGCACTTTTGGCGACTTCATTGCTGACGCTCGAAGAGAGGGGTATGTGGTCGTCCGCACCAGAAAAGAAATGGAGAGGGCAGTTTCAGATGGTGCCAAGAAGATGCTGGGGCTGTTCACCTCATTGGGCAAGACACCTGAGCTTTTTCGAATCTACGATGAACAGCCTTATCCAGCTGAGGAGCCGACACTCCCCCAAATGACTGCCGCAGCTCTCACGGTTCTGGGAACAGATCAGGAAGGATTCTTCCTCTTAGTGGAGGGCTCCCAAATTGACTGGGCCAACCATCGTAATAACCTGCCCTATCAGATTTCTGAAACCCTCGCTTTTGACGAAGCAGTCAAAGTAGTGTTGAATTGGGTAAATGCTGAGCCTAAAAGAACTATGAACACCCTCATCATCATTACACCAGATCACGAAACTGGCGGCTTCGCAATTGCGGAAACCAGCAGAAGACAATATGAATCTGGCGATCTTGTTGAAGAGCTCTGGGCTACCAGAAAGCATACTGCCGGCGATGTGGTAATCTGGAGTCAGGGTCCTGGAAGTGGCTCTCTGGGAAGGGCCGTAGATAACACCTATATCCACCAGGTGATGAAGCAAGCGCTGATGCAAAGTCCCTAATCCAACTACCCCTTACTCTCATCATGTCTCAGACCATAGGGTTACGGATTGAGCGCTGAGAGCTTCCGAGAATGCTTTGTCTTTGTTTATGATACTTCTGATTCGATGACTCAACCAGATATCAGTAAATACACCTATCGGTTCTTCCACCCCATCCAAGTTCGTTATGTTGAGACGGACCAGCAGGGCCATGTCTTTTTTGGACACTATCTAACCTACTTCGACGTGGCCCTGACCGAATATCTCAAAGCAATCAACTATCATTACAATAGATTTCTCCAGGCAGGAGTGGATTTCTTCTACGTGGAATCGCTTTGTCAATACCGCGACCGGGCTTTTTTTGATGAGATTCTGCATGTCCACGCCCGCGTTGCCAAGATCGGTAACTCTAGCTTCACTTTTGAGTTTGCCATTTTCGAATCTTCTTCCCAGCGATTCGTCGGCAATGGCCACATAGTCGCGGTGGCAGTGGATCCATCTACTTCCAAACCGGTTCCTGTCCCGGAAGGCTTTCGCCAAGCTGTGACTCGTTTCGAGGGAGGCTAGGCCGGACGAGGAACAACATTTACCGTTGAGCTTCCCGCAGCACAGGTGGATTGATACCAGCCCAAATTGAGCGATTCCTGCAGGCGGGCGCCAGCAGCGATCAATCGTTTGCGGGCGGGGTTAAACCCCGCCCCTACATTACGGGTTAGCGAGTCTCCTGTAGGGGCGGGCTTTACCTGCCCGCTTGTGCCTCGCAGTGGCAGGGGGGCGCCCGCCCGTGTTGACTATCATAGCCTTCAAATCGCTCAACTTAGGACCAAATACGTCAATGAACTTTGGGGGAAACTTGTCATGTCTAGATCGACACCGAACGATACGGAGAAATTGCTTGAAAAACTAACCCAGGCTGTCGCCGAATGGGAAGAGTCACCATACTACTTGGCAG
>CAJIBP010000399.1_pt1 | contig 9539 bp, 9 predicted proteins | sample 9199361 | NCBI WGS metagenome assembly CAJIBP01 (sample SAMEA7708308, study PRJEB35096) | sediment metagenome | biome: marine neritic benthic zone biome [ENVO:01000025]; feature: sediment [ENVO:00002007]; material: shallow marine sediment [ENVO:03000034] sea grass bed [ENVO_01000059] ...
CACCTTGTGGAGGAGGTGGTAGAATCCGAGGAGATCATGTCTATGGAACCTGAGCGCCAGGAATTGGTTCTCCAGGGTCTCTTGGATCTGAATCCTTTTATCCAGTACATTTATGTCACTGACCGGGAAGGGATAAAAACCACACAAAACATCACGCACATCCCTGATCGTGCCAAGTACGAAAAGGCGATAGTGGGTGAAGATCTTTCTGATCGCGCCTGGTTTGTGAACCCCATCAAGGACGGCAAGGTTCACCTTACCGATTTTTACAAATCTATGTACACCGGGGCTCTCTGCATTACGGTATCGGCGCCTATTCGTGATGCAACCAACGAAATAGTTGGCGTTCTCGGAGTAGATATTCGTTTCGAGGAACTGGCTAAACTAGAGGAAGAGACAGAAATCTAGAGCCTATGCGCCGCGCACATCAGAATTTGAGCTTCCGTTGCTATCTCAGTCAGTTCGGCCTCACCGTAATGCTTCTTTTATCTGCTGCTTGCTCCAGCACCCCCCCGGCTCAGAACGCCAAGTCTCATGACGCGCGTTACCCAGCCAAAAGGGGAAGCACCCCATACGAGGTCCACGGTAAGCGCTACTACCCCCTCTCTTCCTCTGACGGTTTTGTCCAGCGAGGGCTGGCCTCTTGGTATGGATCAAAGTTCCATGGCCGTCTTACCGCCAATGGTGAACGGTACAATATGTACGGTCGTACCGCTGCACACAAAACTCTTCCTTTTGAGACTTACGTCCAGGTAACAAACTTAAGAAACGGCAAGAAAACTATTGTCCGCATAAACGACCGGGGCCCGTTTGTTCGGGGACGCATCATCGACCTTACCTACACAGCAGCCCGGGAACTAGATATGGCGGAAGATGGGGTGGTCTCGGTACAAGTCAAGGCTTTGGGCTATGCACGAAGTAAACATGAAGCTGGCAGGTTAGTGCGCGAATACGTGAAACCGAGCAGCTACCAGATGGGGGATTTTACTATTCAAGTGGGAGCCTTTGAGGAGAAGAAAAATGCTCAGCGCCTCCATGCCTCTCTAAACCGCAGGTATCGCGACACTACTATCAACATATTTGATCAAGGCCCCAGGAAGTTTTATAGGGTCAGGGTGGGGCAATACTCCCGCTTGGATCAAGCCGAAGCTGCAGCCAAACGTTTGCAAGAACAAGGGTTTCCCAACGCTTTTGCGGTCGCACGGGATGAATGAGGCGGCTGGCGCAAAGCGATTTTAGATTTTAGAATGCAGATTGCAGATTTCTCTTCGGAACTGAATGCACAAACTATTGAGTAAATCTAAAATCCACAATCTGAAATCTGAAATCCTCTTGACTCTGATCGTGCCCTGAGGACCTATCTGCCCCAATGAAGGAACGGCTCAGGGCGTAAGGTACAGGGTACGAGGCAAAAACAGACAAACAGAGTATATCTTTTCCTTGTGCCTTGCACCTTGCGCCTTGCACCCACTACATACTGGCAAAGCCATTCCGCCGACGGCGGACTGACCTGGCCCCTAGGACCCAGGTTTTCATGACTCGATAAATAAAGAGGTTGCTATGAAGGTTCTAACCTACCCCTCTGCTGAGGCGGAAAAGCGCATTGAGCAGATTGTGAATCGCACTTTGGCTTATTCCGAGGAAGTTGAGGGTACAGTATTGGCTATCATTCAGGCGGTCCAAAGTGAGGGCGATGCTGCGCTTTTGCGCTACACCCGTCAATTTGACGCTCCCGAGATAGACTTGGAACAAATCCAGGTCAGTGAAGCGGAAGTGGCAAGTGCCGCTAAAGCAGTTGAAGCTGACTTTATCTCCCTCCTTCAGAGAGCCAAGGCTAACATTTATCGATTCCATGAGGCCCAAAGGCGTCAGTCTTGGTTTCTTCCCTGCGAAGATGGCTCAATAGTCGGGCAGATGATTCGGCCGGTAGCAGCGGCGGGTCTGTACATTCCAGGTGGACGCGCTGGTGAGACTCCACTGATCTCCTCGCTCCTGATGAGCGCTGTCCCAGCCAACATAGCCGGAGTTAAACGTCTGCAGATGGTAACGCCTCCCAGACAGGACGGCAGTATCAATCCTTATCTGCTTGTGGCGGCCCAGTTGCTCGGTATCGAGGCTATATTCAAGGCAGGAAGCGCTTGGGCGATTGCAGCCTTAGCCTATGGTACCGACACCATACCCCCAGTGGACGTAATTGTCGGTCCTGGAAACATATACGTTACTTTGGCTAAAAAACATCTCGCCGGACGTGTCGGCATTGACATAATCGCAGGTCCAAGCGAAATCCTTGTTATTGCTGACTCCAGTGCCAATCCCCAACACGTGGCAGCGGATATCCTCAGCCAGGCTGAACACGATCCCATGGCAAGTGGACTTGTGCTAACCACTGATGCAGGTTTGGCACATGCCACTCGTGCTGCGTTGCACGAGCAACTGGTCGCCTTGCCTCGACGGGAGATAGCTGAGAAGGCCCTGATCTCTTTCGGAGGGATCATTGTTATTAACGATCTGGATATTGCACTTACCCTGGCAAACCAAATCGCCCCTGAACATCTTGAACTGCTGGTTGCCGAGCCTTTTAATCTCTTGGGTAAGATCCGAAACGCTGGCGCGGTCTTTCTCGGGCATCATTCTCCCGAACCGGTGGGCGACTATTTTGCCGGTCCCAATCATGTTTTGCCCACAGCAGGCACAGCCCGCTTTGCCTCGGGCCTCAGTGTTGACCACTTCACAAAAAGAATCAGCGTGATCTCTTATTCTTCTGAAGCGCTGCAGCGAGACGCAGCCGACATAGTGCGGCTGGCTGAATTGGAGGGCCTGGAAGCTCACGCCCGCTCGGTGCGTGTTCGGCTGGAAAACAAGGAGACAGAAAGAAGCTAGCAGCTGGTAGTGCTATGTCCCGACGACGATTCCCCCATCTACGCGCAATACTGTTCCCGATATAAAGCTTGCTTCCTCTGATGCAAGGAATGCATATGCATTGGCAATGTCACGCGGCTCACCTAGCCTGCCTAAAGGAGTGCGTGCCATCATGCCCTCAATAACTTTTTCAGGCACTGTGCTAATTATTTCGGTAGCCGTGAAACCGGGCGCCACGGCGTTCACTCGAATATTGTAACGCCCCAACTCTCGGGCCCATACCTTTGTCATGCCCACCAAACCTGCCTTGGTCGCCACATAATTGGTCTGGCCTAAGTTACCATCTATGCCAACAACAGACGTGGCATTCAGTATCACCCCACCGTTTTGTCTAATCATTTGTGGGGCCACAGTTTGGGTACAGATGAACACGCCCTTGAGGTTGATCTCAACTACCAGGTCGAAATCGTCTTCTGGCATTTCTTTGATCAGTTCACCCTCTTTCATTTTAACCAGTAAACCGTCGCGGATGATGCCGGCATTATTGATGAGAACATCCACCCGACCATGCATACTCAAGACATCATCAACCCATGCTCGCACTTGCACTCTATCTGTAACGTCAACCTGCCTAAATGTGACGCTGGGGCCAAGTTCTTGAACTGTGGCCTCACCTGCTTCAAGGTTCACATCACAAATGGACACCACAGCCCCTTCTTCTAAGAATTTTTCTGCAGTGGCCTTGCCGATACCAGCAGCCCCTCCGGTGATGAGGGTGACTCTATCCTTTAAACGCATGGTCTCGTTCCTTTTCTTGCGGCAGGCACAACCTGCGACAATGCACATTGTGGAGCAGGTTGCCCTGGCCAAACACCTTGTTTTATCCGCTATTCAAGCAAATTCCAGGACAACCTCAAAACCTCACGAAGGCTCGAATGCCAGGTAAGTTTCGTTATCCCGGTGGAGGAATTTCACCTTCATTTGCGTGCCTACCCAGTTGGTCTCCGGTTTGGTTGCATCCATACCTTCAATGCGGGCGTAAACACGGCCCCCTTCCTCCAGTTCCACAACCCCCGAGCAGTAAGGGTGCTCGCGGTTATATCCTTGAGCGAGCATAGAAGGAGGCGCTATGCTTATACAGGTAAAGGTGACAAGCTTTCCTTTCCCTTTCATCTCAACCCACTCCATTTCCGAACCGTAGCAGCTTTGGCAGACCGGGCGCGGCGGGACGAAATGGGTTCCGCATTCCTTGCACCGTGATCCCATAAGTTTCTCTTCATTCAAGAAACTCTCATAGGAGATATCGCTGAAAGGTCTCTTCTCCACTTCTTCATCTCCTTTCAAGAATTGTAAAGGTACAGGTCCCTCCTGTTCCCCCAAGATTGTGGGCCCCTCCTATCCTCAAATCTTTGATGGGGACCTGCCTCTTTCCCGCCTTGCCCCTCAGTTGCGTCCATACCTCGTAAAGCTGTGAAACGCCGGTGGCCCCAACTGGATGCCCTTTACATTTCAGACCACCCGATGTGTTTATGGGTTTTGAGCCATCCAGTCTGGTATGGCCTTCTTTGATGGCCTTATAACCCTCTCCGGGCTGAAAGAAGCCCAGGTCCTCGACGGTGACCACCTCTGCTATGGAAAAGCAGTCGTGGACTTCAGAAAATTGAACATCCTTGGGCTCCAGACCCGACATGTCATAAGCCTCCCGGGCGGCAAATCTTGTGGCTTCAAAGTAAGTCAGGTCAGGGCTGGCATGGAAACCTCGACCGCTTCCTTGCCCTATTCCTCGAACATAGAGGGGATCATCGGTGAAGTTCTTGGCGATCTCTTCCCCCACGAGCAGCATACAACTCGCCCCGTCGCTGATTGGGCAACAGTCGAACAGATACATGGGCCAGGCAACCACAGGGTTTGCGCGGGGATCGCTGAGAAACTCCTTCTCATCTGCCCAGTCGGGTACCGGAAACCCCTTATCTTTAGCGCGTTGGATCTTTCCAGCCATCATCTCCCGAATGGTGTAGGGGAACTGTGCTTTGGGGTTAAGGGGGGCATTTTTGTGGCTCTTAATGGTCACGTTCATAAGATCTTCACGCTTGGCTCCATATTTGGCGAAGTAGGCTGTAGCCAATAGTGCAAAAACCCCAGGGAAGGTAAATCCCACCCTGCCTTCGTAGGGGACCGTGGCCAAGGCCAGTCCCTCCGCGACCTCTTCAGTGGTGCGCTTGGACATCTCCTCCAACCCACCAACCAGGACAACGTCATAGAATCCGGAGGCAATGGCAAAAACCCCTTCTCGGAATGCCAACGCACTCGAGGCGCAAGCCCCCTCCGTTCTCGTCGCCGGTTTCGGTACGAGTCCGATCAAATCTGAGACGATGGGTCCCCAATGGGATTGACGCATGAAATAATCATTGGTGAAATTCCCCAAATAGAGAGCATCTATATCAGCTGGATCAATTCCTTTATCCACCGATCCCCGCATTTCCCTGAAGGCTTCGGCAAAGAGGTCTTTGGAGTCTTTGTCCTTGAACATGCCGAACTTTGACATGCCAGCGCCTACCACAGCTACGCCCCTTCCAAGTTTTCTACTTTTCTTCATGTCTCCTCCAGGCTTAGCAAGCTGCAAGTGTAAGATTTGCGAAAATAGTCATCCTGTCGACCCTGATTCTAGCACGATCCACTGCCGACGGGAGTTCCCCAGTCTGTTATTATAGTCAGGCTAACAGATTTCGCCCTCTTCGCCAACTGGAACCTCTTTAGCTAATAATCTTCATCAGAGCAATAGCTGGCATGACCTCCCCCGATGCTGCTAACGCGACACGCCACCAAGCCGATTGAGTTCTTCGTCATAAGCATCAATGACCAATTCCCAAGAATATCTTTCCATGTCTGCTGCAAGTTCTTCCCTCTTGTGTTCGAATGTCTCCGGGTTTCCCAGGACAGCACTAAGCTTTGCCACCAACTCCTCTTGGCTACTGTAGAGACAGTCGTCATGATGTCTTTCCGGTATCAATTCAGGATATGAGAGGTCTTTAGGCAGTAAAGGATAGCATCCGTAGCGTATTGCCTCCACCACCGAGATGCCGAAGTTCTCCTGCAATGCGGTGCTCACTATAATCGCACCTTTCCTTAGCCAATCAATATACTTCTCCTTTGAAGGTTCATAGCCGTAATGAACAATCCTATGTTTGAGCCTATTCTTTGCATGCAGAAACGGTTTGGGTACCACCTGGTAGTTCTCGCCAAGGAGAGCAAGTCTGAATTCCAGCCCAGTGGATTCGACCGGATCAAGAGCTGCAAAAAAGGTTTCGGGACTCTTATCGAATTCCCACCTATGGCTCCAAATAATAAGCGGGGGCTTGGAAAGATCCCAAGGCCAGAGATCAATAGGACCTGCAGGGTAATTACACCCAGGATACAGAACTCCGGCTTTCTCGCGAATCTGGTCTCTTACCCAATTCGGCCGGTATTCCGGCATCATTCGGATAAACCCCGGCAGGGAGGCAAAGAAAGCATTCATGTGAGTTCTAGAATTGAATAGCACCCTGTCCGCCACAAGCCCGGTGGTGATGTCGGTGAAGCCGAACTGATAGTCCATTTTTTCGCCGGGGGCCAGTGGATAGGAGAGCTGGTTTTCATGGAAATATACCAGAGCTTTAGGACAATCATCCCCCCATATCCCCTTTAGGTCACAAAGACTCATCAAGTTAGATGAGATCAGACCGGTGTATTTTGATGGATTCAGAACCTTCTTGGCAAAATAGAGTGCGGCCCCCCTCATTCGCCACTTCCAGAAGCGCGCTGGCAGTGTAACCAGATCAATCTTGTGTCGCGAATGTTCGATCCAGCCATCGGCAAAATCGCGATGCGAACCCCCATAGAACGGTTCGAGGAAGAGAAATTTCATGACAAATCAGCTTCTATTAAGAGTTTGACAAGATTTTGTGCCGCTTTTGTGCTGTTTTGATGTGTGGTTAGCAGCATGACGATTACTTGATCTAACTTAACGGTTCTTCTCCAGTTTAGTTGGTGTTAATTTATCTGAGAATAACATTAAGCTTAATCATTAAAGCATGTTAAGTATTGATCATTTGGAAACTATGTTGATGGTTAATCCCGTTATTATTTATAGCCGCCCGCTTCGCTCGACAGACGCAGATATTTGCCTCCGCGACCTGCGGAGGCAAATACAGCAATCGCTTCGCGATGATATCGGCGCTTATGCCTGAAAGGCATGGCGCTTTTGCCTGGGCAAGTCGCCCAGGCAAAAACTCTTAATTGTCTGCGCATTGTCTGCGCATTGTCCGCGAATGTCTGCGGCAAGAAAATCTATTGTTATTCGCAACAAATGGGGATCAACAACCTACACCTCTAAATAACGCCAACTCTTTTGGAGTTGAGCCAACTTAACATACTTCCGATAGGCCTGAAGACTCTTATTTCCTCTGGCCGCTCTGATAATCTGAGCAGAGATTCCCATTTCAACCCACTTAACCCTTCTCCTTGAATATCTTGTCTGCATAGGGAATTCCAGCCCGTTGACATCGGACTTGATTTTTTCAGTGTCGTGGCCGAAATGATGGGAAATGAGACCAGCCATCAGTGCCGTTCAGATCAAAAAACTTGCGAAAAACCCAATAATTCGCTTGACATTCTTAAGAAGTTGTTTAATCATTAACAATAATGTTACTAGTTAACAGCTGCCCTAATCCTTAACGTGAATGTGGGCTACCATGAAAAGCAAAGAAACCTTACCGGATCTGACCAAAGCTGAGTTCGACATTCTGAGGATACTCTGGAAATCGGGAAGGCTCAATGTGAGAGAAGTTCATGATCAACTGATCGAAAACTATAACTGGGCCTACTCCACAACCAAGACCATGATGGATCGAATGGTTAAGAAGGGATTGTTGCGCCGAGAGGAATTCCACGGTGTTTACCTCTATAAACCATTATTATCTCGTCCCAAGGGGTTTGCACGCTTCATTCAGTTCTTTGCCGACCGGGTTCTAGAGCTGGATTATGGTTCGGTAGTCTCTCTCTTTTCACGCAGTAAAGCCCTGTCTCCTGAAGAAATCGAAGAGCTCAGGCTTCTACTGGAGAGGGAAAAAAACCGGGAGAATTGAAATGGGCTCAACCACCTTTCAATGGCTGTCGGCGTCCTGTGAAGCTATCGTTAGCTTAATGTATCAAGAAGTTCTCTACTCAACCGTTCTTTTCATCCTCATATGGGGATTGGCGTATTTTCTGAAAGGAAAAACACCTCACTGGCAGTTTGGCTTATGGGCTCTAATCCTTGTACGGCTTCTTTTGCCACCTGATCTCTCTTCACCACTGAGTGCCCGTCAGCTTATCAATTACCTTCCGGTGATCCAGCAAACAGAAAAGGCAACGCGGGAAACTTCGGATGCCATCCAATACAGCTGGAGTTCCTATTCGAAGGCAATTTTGTCGTCTGTGGTTGAAATCGATTCTTATGAACAGCCAAAGACAAAGATAATAGATGGCAGGTCTGATACGGCTTCGGATCAGTATATTTCTTGGCCTGTAATTCTGGTGATGGTCTGGTTTGTCGGCTTTATGTTGTCCTTGTTGGTCTATCTGAGAAAGTTAGTCGGGTTTCATCGCCTAATTCAACGCGCATCCCCCGTTCAGGACGACAAAATTTGCGAGATTGTGGAGCGTTGGCGGCGTGAGTTCGAGATACGGCGCACAGTTCGGATTGTCAGCTCGGATGAATATCTTTCCCCTTTCACATTGGGAATCCTGAGACCTAGGATCTTTGTTCCGTTTAAACTGCTCCAATCGGAAGAAATGATAACGGTCGGTTCCATTGTTGCCCACGAAATGGTGCATATCAAACGCTTCGACGATCTATGGATCAAGGTCCAGAATGTAGTCCAGATTTTTTACTTTTTTCATCCTGCCGTCTGGTATGCCAACCGCCAGATCAACTTTGCCAGAGAACGTATCGTTGACGCAGCCGTCTTGGGCAGACAAAAGATATCTCCCAAAGCATATGGGCAGGGGATACTGACCGTCCTCAGGCTGAACGTGGTTGGTTTAGGATTGACCGACCCATTTCCAGGGTTTGGTAATCACCGGAAAATTGTAGAGCACAGGATCAGATGCATTATGGAAGGGAACGTCATGAAAGTACGAAATCCTCTATTTGTCTTGGGTATGATTGCTCTAATTGGCATATTTCTACTGCCCATGGCGTCGGATAAGACTAATGCGGCGGAACAATACAAAACAGCTAAGAGTGAAACGGGTGGTATCCAGCAGATGGAGGGCTGGTTCGCGTTGGAGTTTGACCCCAGGATACACACCAAAGCAAAACTGCCCCGCGAGCTACAGTCGAACAAAATTAATCCACATGTCAGAAGTCCTCAGGTCCAATTGCAGTCTTTTCAATCCTCGATTGACAACGACTTCAGACCAGGTGTTGAGTACCATACGGGAGGCAAACCCGTTCGCGCCGTTGCCGGCGGAATAGTTCATTTCGTCGGCGAATTACCCTCCTGGGCGGGTAAGGCTGGTGGGTTCTATGTTCGTGTAGCACATGATTTCTATGATGGATTGAAAAAAGACTATTACCCGAGAGCGACGCTTTATAGGAATCAGGTTTATCGTTCAAGTTACTACTACTTGTCCAAGGTGGTTGTGAAGCATTGGCAGAC